>ERZ808051.648-NODE-648-length-33446-cov-6.865114_pt1 | contig 33446 bp, 31 predicted proteins | sample MGYA00380199_ERZ808051 | MGnify/ENA primary metagenome ERZ808051 (study PRJEB31490, sample SAMN06133391) | mouse gut metagenome | isolation source: J11 | host: mice | place: China: Chengdu | collected 2015-05 ...
TCATAAAGGTTAGCTTTAGGCATTTGTCATTCTCTCCTTTCTCATTTGTTACGCGCAGAGGCCTTCTGCGGGTTGACGCGGGCGGACTGCTTCTGGGGATTGACGCGCCCGGCGGCCTCGGCGGTGTGCTTCTCGGCCAGCTTCTTGGCGCTGGTGCGCAGGGCCACCACGCCGCCCCGGGGTCCGGGCACCGCGCCGCGCACGGCGATAACGCCCAGCTCCTCGTCCACCTGGATCACGTCCAGGTTCATGACCGTGACCTGCTCGTTGCCCATCTGGCCCGCGCCGTTGTGTCCCTTGAAGATGCGGGAGGGGTCGGTGCTGGAGCCCATGGAGCCGGAGTGACGGTGGACGGGGCCGCCGCCGTGGCTCTTCTTCTGGACGTGGCCGCCGCAGCGCTTGACGGCGCCCTGGTAGCCGTGGCCCTTGCTGATGCCGGTGATGTCCACCCGGTCGCCGGGGGCGAACACGGTGGCGGTGAGCTCGTCGCCCACATTGAGCTCGGCGGCCTTATCCAGCTTGAACTCCTTGAGCACCCGCAGGCACTTGCCGGACTTCTTGCTGTGGCCCGCCTCGGGCTTGGACAGCTTCTTCTCCGGGACCTCGTCGAATCCCAGCTGGACGGCGGTGTAGCCGTCCTTCTCCTCGGTCTTCTTCTGCACCACGGTGCAGGGGCCCGCCTGGATGACGGTGACCGGGATGACCTTACCGGCGTCGTCGAAGATCTGGGTCATACCCACCTTCTTGCCGATGATGGCCTTTTCCATGTGTATTCCTCCTTGTTAAGGTTATTGGTCGGGCGAGGTGGCCATTGGGCTGCCATTGCTCGGCCGACTTGACCCGCTTACCTCAATCACGCGGCAAGCTGCGGTACTGACTTGGTTGGCGGCGGGGACTGCAAGCGGCGTACATTCTGGCCTCGTTCCACCGCCCGCTGTTGTCAAGCTCCAGGCCGGGCTGGTCGCAAAATCGCTTTCCCTCCGACTCGGGCTGGTCTGCGGGCCGTTTCCACGGCCCTCCGCTCGCCCTCGCTCCGGTCCAAGCTCATTTGCAGCCCGTCCCTCCGCTCTTCCTTACAGCTTGATCTCAATCTCCACGCCGGCGGGCAGCTCCAGGCTCATCAGGGCCTCCACCGTCTTGGGGGAGGGCTTCACCACGTCGATGAGCCGCTTGTGGGTGCGGCGCTCGAACTGCTCCCGGGAGTCCTTGTTCACGTGGGGGGAGCGCAGGATGGTGACGATCTCCCGCTTGGTGGGCAGGGGGATGGGGCCGGAGACGGCGGAACCGCTGCGCTTGGCGGTCTCCACGATCTTCTCGGCGGCCTGGTCGATGAGCTGGTGGTCATAGGCCTTCAGCCGGATGCGGATCATTTCTTTTGCTGCCATTGTGTTTCCTCCTTAAACATACGAAGTGAATGCTGCGTCCTCGCTTCGTACGGTGAGAAGCGATTCAATCCACGTTACCGTGCGTATCACTCCCCGGCATGAATAAAACCGGCGCAAAGCAGGCCGGTCCTAGCCATCCAGGGCGATATACGCCATGGAGTGAGCCTCTCAGCCGCCCGATTTCTACGGACATACTCCGCGGAAGTTACCTCGCCGTGCGAGCAATCTCCCGCATCATCGCAGTGCGCCTTTCACAGGCGCTTGACTATTGTACAACAGAAACACCCCGAAAGTCAAGGATTTTTTTCCGGGATTCCAAAGTTTTTTCACGGTTTTGGGCACTTTCTTCCCACGCGCCCTGTGCAACATAGCCAACAAAGAACCCTCCCCCCTGAGGAGGGAAGGTTCTTCATGGCAGATACGGGCACTGCAGGGGCAGATATCATCCGCCCCTGCCCATGGATCAATACGCCACGCCCCAGTAGACCATATGCTTGGCGGGCCTGCCGCAGCAGGCGCATACGTCGCTCAGATGCTCCTGCCGGAAGGGGATGCACCGGGAGGAAACCCCGGCCTCCTCCTTCATTTTCACCTCGCAGGCCTCGTCGCCGCACCACATGGTCTTGGCAAAGCCGCCCCTGGTTTCCATCTTCTCCTTGACCTCGGCCAGGGTGGCGCAGGGATAGGTGTTGTCCTCCAGATTCTTTTTGGCCCTGGCGTACAGCCCGGCGTGGATGTCGTCCAGCATCCCGGCCACGGTGTTCTCGATGCCGTCCAGCGGCACGAAGGACTTCTCCCCGCTGTCCCGGCGGACCAGCACGCACTGGCCCTTCTCCATATCCTTGGGGCCCAGCTCCAGGCGCAGGGGCACCCCCTTCATCTCGTACTCGGCGAACTTCCAGCCGGGGGAGTTGTCGGAGTCGTCCATCTTCACCCGGAAGCCCGCCGTTTGCAGCCGCTCCATGACGGCCCGGTTGGCCTCGAGGACGCCCTCCTTGTGCTGGGCCACGGGGATGACGATGACCTGGACGGGGGCCACCTTGGGGGGGAGGACCAGCCCCCGGTTGTCGCCATGGGTCATGATGACGCCGCCGATGGTGCGGGTGGTGATGCCCCAGGAGGTCTCGAAGGGGGTGGCCTGCCGGTTGTTCTTGTCCGCGAAGGAGATCCCAAAGGCCCGGGCGAACCCGTCCCCGAAATAGTGGCTGGTGCCGTTCTGGAGGGCCTTTTTGTCGTGCATCATGCACTCGATGGTATAGGTGCGCTCCGCTCCGGCAAACTTCTCCTTGTCGGTTTTCATGCCCATCACCACCGGCATGGCCAGCACGTCCTCGCACAGCTCAGCATAGATGCGGTGCATCCGCTCCGTCTCCTCAATGGCCTCCTGGGCGGTGGCGTGGAGGGTGTGGCCCTCCTGCCAGAGGAACTCCCGGTGGCGCAGGAAGGGCCGGGTGGTCTTTTCCCAGCGCAGCACGGAGCACCACTGGTTGTACAGCACGGGCAGGTCCCGCCAGGAGTGGACCACGTCGGCCCAGTGGTCGCAGAACAGGGTTTCCGACGTGGGGCGGATGCACATGCGCTCGTCCAGCTTCTCGCTGCCGCCGTAGGTCACCCAGGCGCACTCGGGGGCGAAGCCCTCCACATGGTCCTTCTCCTTCTGGAGCAGGGACTCGGGGATGAGCATGGGCATGGAGACGTTCTGATGGCCCGTCTCCTTGAAGCGCCGGTCCAGATACGCCTGGATATTCTCCCAGATGGCGTAGCCATAGGGGCGGAGGATAAACATTCCCTTGGTCTTGGCGTAGCCGATGAGCTCCGCCTTGGTGCACACGTCGGTGTACCACTGGGCGAAGTCCACGTCCATGTCGGTGATCTGGCTCACCTGCTTGTTCTTGTCCTGTGCCATGTCGCTTCCATCCTTTTATACAAAATAGGGGCCCTCTATCCAATTCTACAGGTGCCCATTATTGTATTGCCAAACGGCGGAAAAGTCAAGGCCCCGTTCCCATTCCGTCCCTCCGGCCGGAAAAGGCATTTTTCACACAGCCGGCAAGAATTGCTATATAATCAAAGGGTCCAAAAATAACAGGACGTTATTTCAGAACGCCCGCGGTCCCGCCGCGGAGCACAGAGAAAAGGAGCTGTTAACATGTCGAAAACCCGTCCCCGCCCCAGGCATATCGTCCTGCGCCCCATCCCCAGCCCGCCCCAGGTGGGCTTTCCCCTGCCCAAGGCCGCCCCGCCCGCCGGGTCCGGCGTCACCCTGGCCCAGTGGCTGGACCTGTGGATGCTGCGGGACATCGAGCCCTCCCGGGCGGCCACCACCGTGGGCGGCTACGACGCCATCATCAACAACCACGTCCGCCCAGCCCTGGGCGGGGTGCGCCTGGCCGACCTGACCCCGGAGCTGGTCAACGGCTATTACCAGTGGCTGGCGGAGGAGAAGGGCCTGTCCTCCAACACCATCCGGAAGCACCACGTGCTGCTGCACACCGCCCTGAAATCCGCTTACCGCCAGGGCGTGATCCCCGCCAACCCCATCCAGCGGGCGACGCCGCCGCCGGCGGTTCCGGTGGAGGCGGCCTACTACACCCCGGACCGGCTGGAGCGGCTGCTCCGGGCGGTGGCGGGCCATCCGCTGGAGCTTCCGGTGCGGCTGGCCTGTTCCCTGGGGCTGCGCCGGGGGGAGATTCTGGGCCTGCGCTGGCGGGACGTGGACCTCCGCGCCGGCCAGCTGTCGGTGCGGTGGGCCCGCACCACCGTAGGCTCCCAGGTGGTGGAAAAGCCCCCCAAAACGGCGGAGAGCCGCCGCACGCTGTCCATCGCCGCCCTGCCCAGCCTGCTGGAGCTGCTCGGTGACCTCCGGGCGGACCGCCTCCGGGAGGGCCTGCCCTGCGGCCCCGGCGACTTTCTGGTGCTGGGGGAGGACGGGCTTCCCTATCACCCCAACCGGATGACCGCCGCCCTGGCCGCCTTTGTGGCGGAGCGGAAGCTGGACCCCATCAACTTCCACGGCCTGCGCCACACCTTCGCCAGCATGGCCAACAGCGCCCGGGTCCCCATGTACCAGATCAGCCGGGCCATGGGCCACAGCAGCCCCGCCATCACCCAGCGCATCTACACCCACCTGTTTGACCAGACCCACGGAGAGGTGCTGGCCGCCGTGGCGGAGGCCATCGCCCGGGCGGGCGGGGGCGCGTAAAGGCCGGGGGCGTCGTCCGCCTCCCGGCCCTTCGTCTCATTCGCTGTCCGGCCCGAAGGCCTCCCTGGGCAGCAGGTCGCTGAGGATCACCAGCTCGTCGCTGAACCCTCCCGCGTCCCAGCCCAGCCGGCCGCTCTCCAGCACCGCCCCGTGGGGCACGCCCAGCCGGATGGAGGCCACCGCCCGCAGGCCCCGGCCTTCGGCGCAGTCGGCCACCAGGGTGCCGCCGTGGATCGTGGCCACCCGCCGGGCAATGGCAATCCCCACGCCGCCCCGCCGCCAGTCGGGGACCGCCTCCTCTTCGCTGAAAAAGAGATGGGCCAGCCGCTCCGGCGGAATTCCAGGCCCGTCGTCCTCCACGGTGAACACCGCCAGATCCCCCTGCCGCGCCAGGGTGAGCGTCACGCGCTTGCCGGCCTTGGCTCCGTTGGACACCAGTTCCATCAGCATCTGGCGGATCATCCACCGGTGCGCCCGGGCGCCCAGCCGTTCCGGCGTCTCCACCGTCAGCTCCACCCCGGTATAGGCCAGCAGGCCGGCCATCCGTTCCCCCAGCTCCGCCGTAAGCGCGCTCAGGTCCACAAACTCCGGCTCCTGCCGGGTTCCGGCCCCCTCGCCCAGCCGGTCGGAGAACTCCATCCGCTCCACAATGCGCAGCATCCGGCAGATGCTCTGATCCATCAGGGCCAGGTAATCCCTGCTCCGCTTGTCCCGGGCGCTGCCCCCCAGCACTTGGCTGACGATGGTCATCTGGGCCAGCTGAAGCCGAAGCTCCGCCGCGGTCCTGGCCGTCCCCCGGTCCAGTCTGGGATCGTCCATCCTCTTTCCCCCCTCGCTCCGACGCCGCCAGCAAAAAGAGCCGCCCCATCCGTCCGATTCCTTTGCCTATACTATGCTATGCAGTTCCGCCCCGGCCTCTCCTGGAAATAGCTGGCATGGGTTTTGTCTGTTCGTGTCGAATTTTGTCGAATTTTTCCCATTGTAGCAGACCTGCCCCGGTTTGGCAAGAATAACTTTCACGCAAAAAATTTGGAAATATTTCCCGTTTTACCACTTTTCATGATTTTCTCCAGAAGATTTCCAGATAAGAAGGCGCCCGGAGCTCATCCGCTCCGGGCGCCTTCTTCGTCACGCCTGGTCCAGCCGCCGGGCCACCTCGGCCATGGGATTGGGCTGGTAGCCCTCCACCCGGCCCTGGTCCACCGCCTGGGCCAGCTCCGGGTCGATGGGCAGTCTGGCCAGCACCGGCAGGGACAGCTCACGCCCCAGGGCGTCGATGGTGCTGGGCCCGAACACCGGGTGCTCCCCGCCGCAGCCGGGGCAGCGGAAGAATGAGTAGTTCTCCACCAGGCCCAGCACGGGCACGTTCATCATCTCCGCCATCCGCACCGCCTTGGTGACGATCATGCCCACCAGGGCCTGGGGGGCGGTGACCACAATCACGCCGTCCACCGGCAGGGACTGGAACACCGTCAGGGGCACGTCCCCCGTTCCGGGCGGCATGTCCACAAACAGGTAGTCCAGCTCGCCCCACACCACGTCGGTCCAGAACTGCTCCACCGCCCCGGCGATGACGGGCCCCCGCCATACCACCGGGTCCGTCTCGTGCTCGATGAGCAGGTTCAGGCTCATCAGCTTGATGCCGCCCTCCGTGACGGCGGGGAGGATGCCGTCCTCGTCGCCCAGGGCACGCTTATGGATGTTGAACGCCTGGGGCACCGACGGGCCGGTGATGTCCGCGTCCAGCACGCCCACCTTCCTCCCCAGCCCGGCCATGGCGGCGGCCAGGGTGCAGGTGACGGCGGACTTGCCCACGCCCCCCTTGCCGCTGACCACGGCGATCACCTTTTTGATGTGGGAGTGGGCGTTGGCCGGCTTGCGGAAGTCCTGGGGGCTGGTGCGCTCCCCGCAGCTCTCGCCGCAGGAGGAGCAGTTGTGGGTGCAATCGCTCATATTGACACATCTCCTTGCCTTGCCGGGGCATAAAAGAACCCGGCAAAAATTTTTTGAAAATACCTTGACAGGCGAGGTATCTCGTGCTATATTAAGCTCACAAAGTTACTTCGGCTCGCGAGGTATCTTGATTCACCGGGTATCTCAGATACCCGGAATGCAGCCACATCAGGAAGGGAGGACGCCATGTCGATTTCAGCGGACACCCTGCGCGGCCACACGGATACCATTATCTTAGCACAATTGATGCGCGGGGACAACTATGGTTACGAGATCAACAAAAATATCTTGGAATGCACGCAAGGGGAGTATGGCTTCAAGGAGGCCACCCTATACACCGCGTTCAAGCGGCTGGAGCAGTCCGGCCTCATCGCCTCCTACTGGGGGGACGACGGGCCGGGGGCCCGGCGGCGGTACTACTCCATCACGGAGGCGGGCCGCGCACGCTGGGCGGAGGGCCGCCAGGAATGGGAAAACACACGGGCGCTGCTGGACGCGCTGATTTCGATTGAGGAGGATCAAATCAATGGATGACGTCAAACTGAGACTGAGCACGACGGTGGCCGCCCGGCTGACCGCCGCTCCCGCCTCTCCCGCCAAGGACGAGCTGGTCGAGGAGCTGTCCGACAACCTGTACCGCCGCTTCCTGGACATGACCGGCGCGGGCGTCCCCGAGGAGGAGGCCTTCCGGCGGGCGCTGGACGACCTGGGGGACGTAGACGAGCTGCTGGCCTATCTGGGTGTGGAGCCCGGGGACGGCGAATCCGCCGGCCAGCCCCAGGACCGGGCGGACCAGCAGTACGACCACAGCGGCCAGATCCCCCAGAGCGACCTGGACGCCATTCTGGCGGGGGTACAGGAGGCGTGCAATATCGCCATCGACCAGGCCAAGAGCGCCCTGAAGCAGGCCAAGGACGCCATCCAGCGCCGCACCACCGTGGAGAAGGACAAGGGCCGGGTGAAGGTCCACTTCAACACCCAGCCCAACGGGGCCACCCCGCCCACGCCGCCGGAGCCCCCCACGCCGCCGGAGCCCCCCACGCCCCCCAGAGGCTGGGAGTTTGAGGCCGAGCTGGACTCCGACGAGGGCCGGTTTTTCGCCGGGGCGGGCCCCAAAGAGAAAAAAGACGTGGTATACGGCTTCGGCTACGACAAGGACAAGGGCGGCTTTTTCGCCCAGTGGGGCGAGTACAAAGGCGACGGCGCCCACGGCCCCCGCTTCACCGGGACGGATTCCCAGATGCAGCACAATGACGACGATTCCTATTCCGTCACCGCCCTGAAGGACCTGCGGGGCATCCGGGTGCTCACCGGGCCGGGCGACGTGACCATCCACGTCAGCGAGTCAGCCGACGCCGGGGTCATCATCGACGGCGACGTGGACGACCTGGACGTGACCTGCTCCGCCGACGGGGTGCTCACCATCCACGAGGGCCGCACGGCCAGCTCCTCCTTTTTCTCCCGCCGGGGCATCGGCTCCGCCGACGTGGAGCTCTATCTGCCCAGCCGCCACTGGGAGACCATCGCCATCTCCACCGGCAGCGGCGACGTGGAGTTCGACCGTGACGGGCTGGACATCGATCAGCTGACGGTCAACACCGGCAGCGGCGACCTGCACGTCCGCCTGCGGGCCTGCCGCCAGTTCCGCTTCCGCTCCGGCAGCGGCGACCTGGACCTGGAGGGGTCCTGCAACCAGCTCCAGGTGGAGACCGCCAGCGGCGACGTCTCCCTCCGGGGCGAGCTGGGCGAGGCCGGCCTGCGCACCGCCAGCGGCGATATCGAGCTGCGGGGGGCGGCGGAGCAGATCCGGGCCTCCGCCATCAGCGGCGACGTGGACGTGGACACCTCCGCTTTCCCCAGGGTGCTGGAGCTGTCCTCCAAGTCCGGGGACGTGGAGGCCCTTGTCCCGGACGCGGGCCCCTTTTCTCTGCACATGAAAACAGTCAGCGGCGAGATGAGCTGCGCGTTCCCCGCCAACTATACCAACGGCATGTGGGTATACGGCGACGGTTCCGGGCCTGTCTACTCCATGACCAGCGTCAGCGGCGACGTGACGCTGGGGCGCCGCTGAGAAGTGGAATTTTGAAAGGAGCTGTGTTTTTATGAAGCGTCTCTATCGCACCACCGGCCCCGACGCCGTCATCTGCGGCGTATGCGGCGGAATTGCCCGTTACTTCAATGTCGATCCCACGGTTGTGCGGGTGGCCACTGTTTTGCTGGTGGCCTTCGCGGGGCTGTCTCTGTGGGTGTATATCATCGCCGCCCTGATTATGCCCAAGGAGTAGTGCGCGAAGCCGTCGCGAGCAGCGGGCTAAGCCCGAAGCGCAGGGAAAAGCCCAAGGAGGGGCCGCAAGGCCCCGGATGTGTTTTCCCGCAGTCGGAGGGCTTAGAACCGCGTCGCGAGCAGGCGCAGCGTAGCTACAGCGTGCTGAGCCGTCGTGAGCAGCGCGGATGGAGCGAAACGGGGACAAAAGCCCAGCCGCCGCCCAGCGGCGCGGGTTTTGTCCGAGTCGCAGCGAAGCCGCGCGTCGCGAACAGGCGAAGCATGACTGCGAAGCCGTCGCGAGCAGCGCGGCGTCCCAACCTGTCCGTCCAAACAGGCTGGGACGCCGACGGCCTGGGACCGGCAAGCCACCGCCCCGCCGGGAGTTATCCTCCCCCGGCGGGGCGGTTCTTTCTTTTTCCAGCCTTGGGAAGCACTGATTCAATGCGGCCGCGGCGCTTTGCGGATCTTTTCCGCCATAGCTTCGTTGTGATTTCTTGAAATAAACACAATTATTCCTGCGAAATCCCGCCTCGCTGTGGCAAAAAATCTCTCGCAAGTCGCTCTTGCCGATTTAATCAGTCCTTCCCTTGTAAAACCCGGGCCCCTGTGATATGATATCCCCACTTCATTTTGACAGGAGGCCGTCCACACCATGGCAGATGTGAAAAAAATCCCCCAGCGCGGAGAGATCCCGGTGGAGTACACCTGGAACACCGCCGATATCTACCCCAACCGCGAGGCCTGGGAGGCGGATTTCCAGGCCGCCCAGGCCTTGACCCAAACTCTCGCCGCCTACGCGGGGCGGCTGGGGGAGAGCGCCGAAACCCTCTATGAATATCTCAGCCTGTCCTGCAACACCATGTCCCAGCTGATCAGCAGTCTGCTGGGCTACGCCTCCCTGAAGCAGGACGAGGACACCCGGGTGGCGGAAAATCAGGCGCTGGCGGGCCGGGCCATGACCCTGCTGGTGGAGCTGAACGCCGCCACCTCCTTTGACACGCCGGAGCTGCTGAAGCTCTCTCCGGAGACGTTGGAGCGGTTTTACGCCGAAAAGCCGGAGCTGGCGCTGTACCGCCGGTTCTTCGCCATCCTCCAGGACCGGAGGGAACACACCCTGTCCGACGGGGAGGAGAAGCTGCTGGCCGCCGCCGGGGAGATCGCCGGCACCCCCGACGCGGTATTCTCCAAGTTCACCGGCGCCGACCTCACCTTCCCGGACGCGGTGGACGGGCAGGGCCAGGCCCGGCCCCTGTCCAACGCCTCCTTCGTGCCCTACGAGATGAGCGAGGACCGGGTTTTGCGCCGCTCCGCCTACGAGACCTATTACGACACCCTGGGCCGGTTCAAAAACACCGCCGCCGCCCTGCTGGACGCCGAGGCGAAAAAGCGCCGCTTCTTCGCCTCCGCCCGGAAGTACGAATCCCCTCTGGCCGCCGCCGTCAGCGGCACCCGGGTCCCTCCGGAGGTATATCACAATCTGGTGGACACGGTGAACGCCAACCTGGACAAGCTCCACCGCTACGTCCGCCTGCGGAAGAAGCTGCTGGGTGTGGACCAGCTGCACATGTACGACATATACGCCCCCATGGTGTCCGGCACATCCCGGCCCATCCCCTTCGAGGAGGCCAAAGCCACGGTGTACGACGCCCTGGCCCCTATGGGGGAGGAGTACCGGGCCGCCGTCCGGGAGGGCTTCGGCAGCCGCTGGATCGACGTGTACGAGAACGTGGGAAAGCGTTCCGGCGGCTATATGTCCGGTCTTCCCGTCCACCCCTATATTCTGCTCAACTACAAGGACGATCTGGACAGCATGTTCACTCTGGCCCACGAGATGGGCCACGCCATGCACACCTACTTCAGCAACAGAGCCCAGCCCTGGGTCTACCGGGATTATGTGATCTTTGTGGCGGAGGTGGCCTCCACCTGCAATGAGGCTCTGCTGATGGAACACCTTCTGGCCAAAACCACGGACAAATCCCAGCGGATCTGGCTGCTCAACCACTTTTTGGAGCAGTTCAAGGGCACGCTGTACCGTCAGACCATGTTCGCCGAGTTCGAACTGCGCATGGGTGAGCTCAACGCCCAGGGGACCACCCTCACCGCCGAGCTGCTGTGCCGGGAGTATGAGGCCCTCAACGCCAAATACTTCGGCCCGGATATGGACACGGACAGCCGAATCGCCCTGGAGTGGGCACGGATTCCCCACTTCTACTACAACTACTACGTGTATCAGTACGCCACCGGCTACTCCGCCGCCATCGCCCTGTCCCGCCGCATTCTGCGGAAGGGGGAGCCCGCCGTAAAGGATATGCTGGGCTTCCTGTCCGGCGGCTGCTCCCAGGACCCCATCGACCTGCTCCGGGGCGCCGGGGTGGACATGGCCTCTCCCCAGCCCATTCAGGACGCCCTGGACCTCTTCGGGACGCTTCTGGACGAGATGGAAGCGCTCATGGCGTGACCCCGGTGCAGCGGCCGCACGAAAAAAGGCCGTGATTTCCCCGCAAAAAGCGGCGAAAAACCGCGAAAATCCCGCGTTTTTTCACAGGTCTGTTGCACGCGAACGCCCCCGCCGGAGTCCGGCGGGGGCGTTTTTCACGTCAAGCGGATCAGCCCTTGGCGGGCACATTCTTGGTGGCCACGATGTCCACCCCGGTGCCGCACACGTCGGCCAGCACCACCTGGCCGATGACCACGGGGGCCTCCAGCTCAATGTTCTGGATGGCCTTCACGCAGTCGAAAATCTTCCCCTTGGGGATGTCGTTGGCGGTCTTGACGGAGGCCATGGCCAGCCTGCCGCCCTTCACCTTCACCGTGCTGGTGACGATGCGGGTGGGGTTGGTCAGCTCTTTTTTCGCATACGCCTCGCCCCGGGGGCAGGTATTCCCCTCCACCTTTTTGACCTCGCCGCCCTCCATGGTGACGGTGAGCGGACAGCCCAGCGGGCAGTTGATGCAGATCAGATTCTTCTCTTCCATCGTCTTACGCCTCCTCCAGAGTCACGGTGATGCCGTTCGCCTCAGGATGATCCTTCAGCAGGCTGGTCTTGAGGACCACCGTCTCCATCTCGCCGGGGGCCAGCACCGGGCGCTTGCGGCTGAAGATGCAGGTATCTCCCGCATAGACCGCCACCTTCTTGTCCTTGTACACGTTGCCCACCCGGAAGCGCAGGGTGACGGTGTCCCCGGCGGCGTCGGGCCGGATGGCCACGGGCACGGTGTAGCGCACGCCGTTCTCGCACTTGACGGGCAGGGCCTTGTGCTCCTCGGATCTGCACCCGGAGGCGATGTAGTCGGCGGCGTGGCGGCCAGCGGCCCCGGCCTCCTCGGACACATAGTCCACCAGGTCGTGGACGTGGAGCACATTGCCCGCGGCGAACACGCCGGGGATGCTGGTCTCCAGGCTCTCGTTGACGGTGGGTCCGTTGGTGATGGGGTTCAGCTCCACCCCGGCGGAGCGGCTCAGCTCGTTTTCCGGGATCAGGCCGCAGGACAGCAGCAGGGTGTCGCACTCGTAGCGCTCCTCGGTGCCGGGGATGGGCCGGTTCTTCTCATCCACCTGGGCGATGGTGACGGCCTCGACCCGCTTTTTGCCCTCGATGTCCACCACGGTGTGGCTCAGCTTCAGGGGGATGCCGTAGTCGTCCAGGCACTGGACGATGTTCCGCTTCAGGCCGCCGGAGTAGGGCATCAGCTCCGCCACCACCTGGACCTTGGCCCCCTCCAGGGTCATGCGGCGGGCCATGATGAGCCCGATGTCGCCGGAGCCCAGGATGACCACCTTGCGGCCGGGCATATAGCCCTCCATGTTCACCAGCCGCTGGGCGGTGCCCGCGGTGAAAATGCCGGCGGGGCGGTAGCCGGGGATGTTCAGCGCGCCCCGGGGCCGCTCCCGGCAGCCCATGGCCAGGATGACCGCCTTGGGGTGGAGCTGGAACAGGCCGTCCTCCCGGTTCATGGCGGTGACGGTCTTGTCCGCCGCCAGGTCCAGCACCATGGTGTTCAGCTTATAGGGGATGTCCAGCTTTTTGACCTGCTCAATGAAGCGTCCGGCGTACTCGGGGCCGGTGAGCTCCTCCTTGAAGGTGTGCAGGCCGAAGCCGTTGTGGATGCACTGGTTCAGGATGCCGCCCAGCTCGTTGTCCCGCTCCAGAATCAGGATGTCCCGCAGGCCCGCCTCGTGGGCGGCTACCGCCGCGGCCAGCCCGGCAGGGCCGCCGCCGATGATGACAAGTTCATATTCTCTCATGGTTCAGCCCCTCCTTCAGATGGCGTCCTTGTTGACGCCCACGATCAGCTCGGACCCCGCGCCCGCCTTGGTAATGACGCTCTGGTCCACGCCCAGCTCCCGGGCCAGGATCTCCATCACGCGGGGCGAGCAGAAGCCGCCCTGGCACCGGCCCATACCGGCCCGGACCCTGCGTTTCACGCCGTCCAGGCTCCGGGCGCCGGGCGTGCGGCGGATGGCGTCGATGATCTCGCCCTCGGTGACGGTCTCGCAGCGGCAGATGACGGTGCCGTAGGCGGGATTCTCCTTGATGAGGGCGGCGTGGGCCTCGTTGTCCAGGGTCTTGGGGTCCAGAATGCCCTTCCGGCGCGGGTCGAAGGACAGGTCCACCTCCAGGCCCAGGATATTCTTCACAATGCCGGCCACCATGCGGCCGATGGCGGGGGAGCTGGACAGGCCGGGGGATTCAATGGCGGCGCAGTCCACAAAGCCGGGCTTGATCTCGCCGATGAAGAACTCGTGGCGGGCCTCATGGGCCCGGAGCCCCGCGAAGCTGGTGATGGTCTGGCGCAGGGGCACATTCTTCACCGCCATGCCGCACTTGGCCCGCACGTCGTCCAGGCCGGCCTGGGTGGTGCTGGTGCCCTCCTTGTCCTCAATGTCGATGGCGGTGGGGCCCACGATGGTGTTGCCGTGGACGGTGGGGGCCACCAGCACGCCCTTGCCGTACTTGCCAGGGAGCTGGAAGATGGTGTTGCTCACGAAGCCCTGGGTGGTGTGGTCCAGCAGGAAGTAGTCGCCCCGGCGGGGGATGATGGTCATGTTGTCCTCCGCCACCATGTTGTGGAGCTTGTCGGAGTACAGGCCCGCGGCGTTGACGACGACCTTGGCCTCCACGTCCCCCTTGACGGTGGACACCTTCCAGCCCCCGTCAATTTTTTCAATGTTGGTGACCTCGCTGTCGAACTGGAACTTCACCCCGTTGTGGGCGGCGTTCTCCGCCAGGGCGAAGGTGAGCCCGAAGGGGCACACGATGCCGCCGGTAGGGGCGTACAAGGCGGCCACGGCCTCGTCGCTGATGTTGGGCTCCATGGCCACCAGCTCGTCCCGCTCCACAATGCGCAGGCCCTCCACCCCGTTGGCCACGCCGTTGGCGTACAGCTTGTTCAGGGCGGGGCGGTCCTCCTCGCTCATCATGACCACCAGGGAGCCGTTCTGCTCATAGGCGAAGTCCAGCTCCCGGGCCAGCTCGGGCATGAGCAGGCTGCCCGCCACGTTCAGCTTGGCCATCAGGGAGCCGTTCGCGGCGTCGTAGCCCGCGTGGACAATGGCGCTGTTGGCCTTGGTGGTGCCGCAGCACACGTCCTCCTCCCGCTCCAGCACCAGCACGTCCGCCTTGTACCGGGACAGCTCCCGGGCGATGGCGCAGCCGGACACGCCCGCGCCGATGATGACGATATCAACCATACAGGTTCACTCCTTTTTACCGTTATTTGACAGATTGAGCCGGGCAGCCCGGTCCGGCCCCTCCTGTCAGAGGGGTCAGGGCTGCCCGGCTCACAGCTTCTCATTCACTCCGCATGAGAGACCAGGGGGTTATTTGGCCCGCAGGCCTTTCAACGCGATTACCTCGTCAGGCTGTGGGAATCAGGCCCACACGCCGGCCGCGCCCAGGCCCATGTAGACCAGGACGGCCAGAACGGCGCCGATGATCGGGCCAAACAGGGGGACAACGGCATAGCCCCAGTTGGAGTCGCCCTTGCCCTTGATGGGCAGGAAAGAGTGGGCGATACGGGGACCCAGGTCACGGGCGGGGTTCAGGGCATAGCCGGTCAGGCCGCCCAGAGACATACCGATGGACACGATGATGCCGAACACGAACAGGTTGCTCACGCCGCCGGCCACGGTGCCGGGGATGCCCTTGATGGCGAAGACCAGCACGAAGGTAGCCACGGCCTCGCAGAAGATGTTCAGGGGCATATTGGGGACGGAGGGACCGGTGGAGAACACGCCCAGCTTGGTGCCGGGGTCGTCGGTGGCGTCAAACTGATCCTTGAACATCAGGTAGACGATGCACGCGCCCAGGATGGCGCCGGCGAACTGGCCGATGATGTACACGGGGACCTCGGCCCAGGGCAGGCTGCCGTCCACCGCCAGGGCGATGGTCAGGGCGGGGTTGAAGTGCGCGCCAGAGGCCGCGCCGAAGATGAACGCGGGGATCATGACGGCAAGGCCCCAGGCCAGGGTGATCTGGATGGAGCCGGCGCCCTTCATGCCGGACTTGTTCAGGGTGACGTTGGCAACCACGCCGTCGCCCAGCAGGATGAGCAGCATCGTGCCCACAAACTCAGCCAAAAACTTCACTAACATTGACAAAACCCTCCTCTATTTTACTCTATCCCGGGGCGGAGCCGCGGGCTCCGCCCCAGGGGACAGATGACGGGAAATGAACGGGCGGCGCGGCCTCAGGCCGCGGGCGGCGCTTTAGTCCTCCTTGGCCCAGCCGTAGGAGCACTTGACGGCCTTGCTCCAGCCCTTGCACATCTTGGCGCGCTCGTCCTCGCTGATGGCGGGCTCGAAGGTGCGGTCGATGGCCCAGTTCTTGATGACGTCCTCCTTGTTGGACCAGTAGCCCACGGCCAGACCGGCCAGATAGGCCGCGCCCATGGCGGTGGTCTCAACACACATCGGGCGGTTGACGGGCGCGCCGCTGATGTCGGCCTGCATCTGCATCAGCAGGTTGTTGGCGGAGGCGCCGCCGTCCACCTTCAGGGCGGCCAGGTTGATGCCGGAGTCGGCCTTCATGGCCTGGAGCACGTCGTTGACCTGATAGGCCATGGACTCCAGGGTGGCCCGGATGATGTGGTACTTGTTCACGCCGCGGGTGATGCCCACGATGGTGCCGCGGGCGTACTGATCCCAGTGGGGGGCGCCCAGGCCGGTGAAGGCGGGCACCACATAGCAGCCGTTGGTGTCCTTGACCTTGCGGGCCATGTACTCGGAGTCGGGGGAGGAGTCCACCAGGCGCATCTCGTCGCGCAGCCACTGGATGGAGGCGCCGGCCACAAAGATGGAGCCCTCAAGGGCGTAGTTGACCTTGCCGTCCAGGCCCCAGGCGATGGTGGTCACCAGGCCGTTGTTGGAGAACACGGGCTTCTCGCCGGTGTTCATCAGCAGGAAGCAGCCGGTTCCGTAAGTGTTCTTGGCCTCGCCGGGGGTGAAGCAGGTCTGGCCGAACAGAGCGGCCTGCTGGTCGCCGGCCGCGCCGCCGATCTTGATGGGGCCGCCGAAGAACTGGGGGTCCGCCTCGCCGTACACGCAGCTGGAGGGCTTGGCCTCAGGCAGCATGGACTTGGGGATGTTCAGCTCGGCCAGGATCTCGTCGTCCCACTTCAGCTCGTTGATGTTGAAGAGCATGGTGCGGGAGGCGTTGGAGTAGTCGGTGACATGGACCTTGCCCTTGGTCAGCTTCCAGATCAGCCAGGTCTCCACGGTGCCGAAGAGCAGCTCGCCCCTCTCGGCCCGCTCCCGGGCGCCGGGGACGTTTTCCAGCAGCCAGCGGACCTTGGTGCCGGAGAAGTAGGCGTCGATCACCAGGCCGGTCTTGGCGCGGATCTTGTCCACCAGGCCCTTCTCCTTCAGGGAGTCGCAGTACTCGGAGGTGCGGCGGCACTGCCAGACGATGGCGTGATGGATGGGCTCGCCGCTGTTCTTATCCCACACGATGGTGGTCTCACGCTGGTTGGTGATGCCGATGGCGGCGATGTCCGCGGCGGTGACGCCCAGGTTCTTCATGGCCTCCTGGGCCACTTCCAGCTGGGTGGACCAGATTTCCTCGGCGTCATGCTCAACCCAGCCGGGCTTGGGGAAATACTGGGTGAACTCCTTCTGGGCCACACTGCACATCTCGCCCTTTTCATTGAACAGGATGCAGCGGTTGCTGGTGGTGCCCGCGTCCAGCGCCATTACGTACTTAGCCATACTCGTGTTCCTCCTTTTAAATTGTCGTTCAGCTCCATGAATGTGAAAGCAGGCCGTTCGCTCCTGCCGGTCCCCCGCCGCGCCTCTGGCCGAATCCGGTTGGGGGGGACGCTTTTGCTGACAATTATTATAACAAGGCCCAGAGGAAAAATCATTCGACAACCTGTGGTGTTTGTATGAATTTTATAAATTCGCTCTGAGCTTTCTCCGGCTTTTGTACAAACTGTCCATCCCTGTCAAGCGCTCAGCCCGCCTGGACCCGCAGGCACAGCTCCTCCGCCGGACGGACCACCCCCATCAGGCTGTGGAGGCAGAGCCGGACCTCCGCCCAGTCCAGCTCCTTGCGGGAGGCGCACAGGTCGATGAAATAGCTGGTGATGGCCCTGGTGCAGAAGTCCACCACGAACCCCTGCTCCCGGGGGAGCTGCCGCGGGTCGTCCACCAGGAACAGCAGCCGTGCCATCCGGGGCCGCACCAGCCCCTCGCAGAAGTCCCGCACGATTCCCGGGCTGCCCGCCAGGAACACCCTGCGGTAGAACGTCCGGTCCTCCTCCATCAGCTCCACCAGCCGGAGGCACCACGCCTCGAAATCCATCTCCGGGTCCTCCCGGAGCGGAGCGCCCAGCTGCTGCTCACAGATCCAGCCCAGCACGTCGTAGATGTCCTGGAAGTGGTAGTAGAAGCTCTGGCGCTTCATCTGGGCCCGCTCCATCAGATCCTGCACGGTGATCTTGCTCAGGGGGCGCTCGCTCATCAGCTGGCGCAGCGCCCGGGCGATCTTCTGCTTTGTGTTACAGCACATTGTGATACATTCCCCCTAAATCCCGTGGCCGCGCCGGGTCCGGCGGGGCATTCGTCCCGTTTGAGTAAAAAAAGAGCGCAGGACCAAAGCCAGCGGTTTCCCACTGTCCAGACCCTGCAGCGCTCGTCTCAAAGGTTCATGGTATTCAGTTGCTCTCCTGCATTCCTTGTCCATACGGTATATTTCTATTCTCTAATTTAGCATATATGCAAAAGAAAAGCAACAATATCTGGCAATCTTATGTAATTTTCGACAATTCCCACAAAATTCCGGCCCCTGTTTTGCGAGAATAGACAAAAAACTCCGCCGGCAAGGCCCAAAATCCTGTCAGCGGAGCTTTGTTGTCATCCTTTCACGGCATTACAGCCGAGCCAGCAGCGTGGTGAGCTCCGCCATGGTCTTGCCTCCGGGGACGGTCTGCGTCCCGTTGAGCACCGTCAGCGGCACCCGCTGGATCTGGTACTCCTTCACCAGGGCGGGGTACAGGTTGGCGTCGATCATGTGGGCGGTGATCAGGGGATTCTCCCAGGCCGCCCGCTGGGCGTTCATCACCAGCTGGGCGCAGTGGTGGCAGGCCAGGGACACGCACACCCGGATGTCCACCGGCTTTTTGACCTTGGCGATGTCCTTCAGGGTGGGCTTGTCCAGCGGCTTGGCGGCCCCCCCGGCGTTGAGCAGAGCCCCGGCGAAGCCGGTGATCTCCTTACCGCCGGGGATGCCGTGGAACACCATGCGCCCGAAGGTCTCCCCGGCGTAGACGCCGGTGGCGGGCAGCAGGGAGGCGTCCAGGGCCGCGTCCACCGCCGGGTCCTCGCCGGGGGAGAGGAACTTGCAGGACAGCCGGGGGGACAGCCCCGCGATGTGGTTGACAAAAGCGGCCATTTCGGCGCTCTTCTCCCCCCCGTCCAGCAGGCACACCAGGGTGACGGGGGCGGACAGCCTGGATAAGAGCTGGCTCAGCTGGCCCTCCAGCTCCCCGGCGATGAGAGGGCTTTTCGCGGGATAATGTTCGGGTCGGAGCGGCATAATGACCCCTCCTTACAGCAGGCCCACCAGGTCCAGGCTGGGGGTCAGCGTCTCCTCGCCGGGGTGCCAGTGGGCGGGGCACACCTGGTCGCCGTGCTCATGGACGAACTTGGCCGCCTGGAGCTTGCGCAGCAGCTCCTGGGCGTTGCGGCCAATGCCCATGTCGTGGATCTCATACAGCGCGATCCTGCCCTCCGGGTTCAGCAGGAAGGTGCCCCGCAGGGCCTGGCCCTCCTCCTCCACCAGCACGCCGAACTGACGGGCCAGCGCCCCGGCGGGGTCGCCCAGCATGGGGTAGGAGATGGCCTTAATGGTGTCGGAGGCGTCCGCCCAGGCCTTGTGGACGAAATGGGTGTCCTCGCTGACGGAGTAGACCTCGCAGCCCTCCGCCTGGAAGCCGGCGTACTGCTCCGCCAGGTCCTTCAGCTCGGTGGGGCAGACAAAGGTGAAGTCGGCGGGGTAGAAAAACAGCACCGACCAGTGGCCCAGCAGGTCCTTTTCCGTGAAGGGCTTGAACTCCCCCTGGTGGTAGCCCATGACGGAGAAGGGCTCCAGCTCCTTGCCAATCATATGCGCCATAATACATTCCTCCTGTATCGTTCCGCGTAAATTCTGTTCCGGATTCGTCCGGATTTGCCTTCCTGTCCCACGATACCAGAATTTTGTGAATTTTTCAACCGCCTTGGGGAAAAAATCCCCCGCCCTTCCAAAAGTTTTTCCCTCGGACGGACGTTTTTCACAAAAAGGCGTCCCTCCCTCGGGCCCGCGTCCAACAAAATGGAAGATTTGTCAAAAACAGCGCCTTGCACCCTTGTATTTTTGGGCAGGTTGGGCTATACTTTATGATGAAAGCAATCCGTTCGCATTGCTGACGCACCATCCGGCGGAGCAGACGCGGCTCCCGCCGGCAGTTTACCGTGTCAACCACCATGAGTAAGGAGGGACCAAACCATGGATCAGAAGGACCCCAAAATCAAGAGCAGTCTGGGCATTACCAACATGAACGGCATCTCCAGCGACGACGACCGCAGCTGCGCCCTGAACGATATGAACTGCCTGGAGGGGCAGGAGGAGCAGAGCTACTCCATCACCGACATGAATGCCGTGACCCAGGACGAGGACACCAGCTGCAGCCTGGACGACATGAACTGCGAGGGCAAGTGATCCCCTTGCGCCCGTCTCCGAAAAGCCGTACAGGCATGGAAAGACCCCGCCCCTCCCGAGGGAGGGCGGGGGTCCGTCCCGCGCCTGGGCGGCTTTTCCGTTTCCGGGGCCCGCTACATCCGCCAGACCTCCCGGCTGGTGGCGGACACCGCCATGGCCCCGGCAGACAGCGCCGCCACCACGTCCTCCTTGTCCGCGATGAGCCCCCCCGCCAGCAGAGGGATGCGGGTGGTCTGGGCGATTTTTCGGATGGTTTTGGGCATGACCCCGGGCAGCACCTCAATGAAGTCCGGCTTGACGCTCTCCAGCTTGCTGATGCCCGCCAGCGCCATGGAGTCGATGACAAACAGGCGCATGACGGTGAACATCTTCAGCTCCCGGGCCCGGCGGATGAAGTTGGGCCTGGTGGTGATGATGCCGTCCGCCCGGGTGTTCCGGCGCAGGAAGTCCACGGCGATCTCCTGGCTGGAGGACAGCCCCGCGATCAGGTCCACATGGACCAGCACAATTTTGCCCGCGTCCTTGGCCCGGGCAACCACCTCCGCAATGGTGCACAGGTCCCCGAACAGCAGGAACACCACCTGAATGTTGTCCTGCGTCAGGCAGTCCTCCAGCTGTTCCGTGTCCTTCACCGCCGCGATCACCGGCGAGGCCAGCACCGCATCATAAAACCGCTGGTCCATTGCGATCCCTCCCCCTTCTGCCCGTCCGGCTCCGCCGGACGGCTGTTCAACATTTGATTATAGCGTCTTTTTCCCGTTTCCACAACGTTTTTTCCCGCTCTTGCCCCGAAAAATCTTGACATTTCATAGAAGGAGTGTTTTCAACATGAAGAAGTTCATCAACGCGGTAGACAAGGTAGAGGATCAGATGATCCAGGGCATGGTCAAGGCCTATCCCCAGTACGTGCGCAAGCTGGACTGCGGCAATGTGGTGGTCCGCGCCAACAGGAAGGAGGGCAAGGTGGCCCTCATCAGCGGCGGCGGCAGCGGCCACGAGCCCGCCCACGGCGGCTACGTGGGCGAGGGCATGCTGGACGCGGCGGTGGCCGGCGCCGTGTTCACCTCCCCCACCCCCGACCAGGTCTACGAGGGCATCAAGGCCGTCGCCACGGACGCGGGCGTGCTGATGGTCATCAAGAACTACACCGGCGACGTGATGAACTTCGAGATGGCCGCCGACATGGCCCGGGACGAGGGCATCAAGGTGGCCCAGGTGGTGGTCAACGACGACGTGGCCGTGAAGGACAGCCTGTACACCGTGGGCCGCCGGGGCGTGGCGGGCACCGTGTTCGTCCACAAGATCGCCGGCGCCATGGCGGAGACCGGCGCGGATCTGGACGCCGTCCAGGCCGTGGCCCAGAAGGTCATCGACAACGTGCGCACCATGGGCGCTGCCATTGAGCCGTGCACCGTCCCCGCCGCGGGCAAGCCGGGCTTCGAGCTCAGCGAGGACGAGATGGAGGTGGGCATCGGCATCCATGGCGAGCCGGGCACCCACCGGGAGAAGCTCAAGACCGCCGACGAGATCGTGGATATGCTCCTGGCCCAGATCCTGGGCGACCTGGACTTCACCGGCGGCGAGGTGGCCGTGATGATCAACTCCTCCGGTGCCACCCCGCTGATGGAGCTGTTCATCATCAACAACCGCGTGGCCGACGTGCTGGAGTCAAAGGGCGTCAAGGTGTACAAGACCTTTGTGGGCGAGTTCATGACCTCCATCGAGATGGCCGGCTTCTCCATCTCCCTGCTGAAGCTGGACGACCAGCTGAAGGGCCTGCTGGACGCCAAGGCGGACACCCCGGGCTTCAAGGCATAACGCACCACATTCTGAAAAAGGCAGGCTGACCATATGAACACTGAAAAACTGATTGCCACCATCCGCAAAATCGGGGCCAAAATCGAGGCGGAGAAGGACTTCCTCACCGAGCTGGACAACGTCATCGCCGACGGCGACCACGGCATCAATCTGGCCCGGGGCTTCGGCGAGGTGGACAAGAAGCTGGACGCCCTGGCGGACAAGGAGCCCGGCGACGTGCTCAAGACCGTGGGCATGACCTTGGTGTCCACCGTGGGCGGGGCCTCCGGCCCCCTGTACGGCACCGGCTTCATGAAGCTGGGCGCGGCCCTCAAGGGCAAGGCGGACATCACCGTCCCCGACTTCCTGGCCGGGTTCCAGCTGGCCATCGAGGGCGTCATGCAGCGGGGGCGGTCCACCAGGGGCGAAAAGACCATGCTGGACTCCATGATCCCCGCCAAGGAGGCCATGGAGGCCAAGTGGAACGAGACGCAGGACGCCAAGGCCGCGTTCGCCGCCGGTGTGGCCGCCGCCTGGGAGGGCGTGGAGTACACCAAGACCATCGCGGCCACCAAGGGTCGGGCCAGCTATATCGGCGAGCGGTCCATCGGCCACCAGGACCCCGGCGCCACCTCCATCACCATGGTGCTGGAGATCGCGGCGGGCGAGGTGTGAGCATGGTCGGCTTTGTCATCGTGTCCCACAGCTCCAAGCTGGCGGAGGGGGTGGCCGACCTGGCCCGGATGATGGCCAGAACCGTCCCCATCGCCGCCGCCGGAGGGCTGGAGGACGGCTCCTTCGGCACCAGCTTTGAAAAGATCTCCAACGCCATCGACCAGGTCTACAGCGACGACGGCGTCATCCTGCTCATGGACATGGGCAGCGCCGTCATGACCGCCGAAATGGTCATGGAGTCCATGGAGGACCGCAAGCTGGCCATGGCCGACTGCCCCATCGCCGAGGGCGCGGTCACCGGCACCGTGAACGCCGAGGCGGGCATGAGCCTGGAGGAAATCCTGGAGGAGCTGACCCAGGTGGGGACCCAGAAAAAGCTGCAATAGGCCCCGAACTCCGCATATCACGCAGACAGCCCCGCTTTCACGGAAAGCGGGGCTGTCTCCGCGCCCCGCCCGGGCCTCCATATTTTGGTCTGTCATTTCCCGGCGAAACCTGCTATAATGGGGGCGGCGCCCCATTTTGAAGCAAAGGAGTGAGCCCCATGCCCGACCTCAAGCGCCTTTTCGACACGCCCCAAAAGGCCCGCACCGCCGTCCTCTGCGCCGCGGTGGCCATCGCCACCCTCGCCGCCGTCATCGCATACATCGTGCTGGTCCTCCCGGGGCAAAGCCCCGCCGGAGAGGGCTCCGTCCCGCCCACCCAGGCCGTCTCCCCCAGCCCCGCCCCCTCGGACGCCCCCAGCGATCCCGGCGCGCTGATGGGGATCGTCCCCTCCCTGACCATCGACGAGGCCCGGGTGCTGGCCCTGGCCGACGCCGGGCTGGCCGACGGGGAGGCCGACGTCAGCCGGGAGGCCCTGACGGACCGCAACGGCATCTGGGTGTACGAGTTCAAGTTCCGCGCCGGGAACACCAGCTACGCCTATGACATCAACGCCAACACCGGAGCCGCCTACAGCAAGGCCTCCGAGACCTACGTCTACGCCTCCGCCGCCCCGGAGGGCTCCAGTCCTCCCCCTGCCCGGGAGAGCGCGCCGGCCATGCCCTCCATCCCCCCCGCCAGCCAGCCGCCGGCCTCCGCCCCCCAGTTTACCCTGGAGGACGCCAAGGCCGCCGCCCTGGCCGACGCGGGCGTGGACGCCGCCCAGGCCACCTTCACCAAAACCGCCCCGGACTACGACGACGGGATGCTGGTGTACGACGTGGAGTTCCACACCGCCGACTGCGCCTACGAGTACGAGATCGACGCCGCCACCGGACGCGTGTACGCCAAGAGCGCGGAGACCTCCCAGCCCCCGGCACAGCACCATACCCCCGGGTCCGGGACCACCATCGGCATTGACAAGGCCAAGGCCGCCGCCCTCAGCCACGCGGGCTTCACCGCCGACCAGGTGCGGATCACCAAGACGGAGATGGACCGGGACGGAGGCCGCATGGTGTATGAGATTGAGTTCCTCTCCGGCGGCGTGGAGTACGAGTACAAGATCGACGCCCAGACCGGCGAAGTGCTGGAATACGAGCACGACCAGCACTGACCCAAGCCCCAAAAACGGCCCCCGCCGGTATCACCGGCGGGGGCCGTTTTTGGGTTCTATCCAAGGCGCTCAGACCTTTTTGGCCTCCCCCTCGGGGAAGATGATCTTGTTGACGAAGAAGAATACCACCATGGAGATGCCGCCCTGGAGGACGACAGTGCCGATGTTGTACAGCCAGCCCGGCACAAACAGCCCAGCCACCGCCACCCAGATGCAGTTGATGGAGTTGACAATGCAGTTGATGACGATGAAGGCCACAAAGTACCACGCGATCTGCTTGCCCAGATTGCCCTTGCTGCGGAACACGAAGTTCTTCTGGATGGGGAAGTTGATGATCTCGCCGATGGCCATGGCGATCATGTAGGCCACGAAGTAGGCCAGACCGCCGTGGGCCTGGTCATAGCCCACGATGTTCCACAGGAACGTCTCCCCGAACAGGGTGACCTCGATACCCGGCCAGCCGAAGCTCCGATCCCCCAGGAACGCGAAAGCGGCGGGCAGGAACAGCAGGATGAAGTACTTCATCACGGTGATCAGGTTGCTGACGATGACAAACAGCCCGCCCTCCCGAATCCACTTGGCCGCGGCGGGGTGCTTTTCCGCAAAATCAGTCCAGAATTTCATGGTTTTTCCTCCTTATTTAATGGATGGCGTCCGCCGCCTTGCGCTTCTTGCCCGCACGGAAGAACCCGCCGATGACGGCCCCCAGCCCCTTGAAGAAGTGGCCGTTGCAGATGGTGAGGATGCCCTCCGCCATCTCCATGGTGCACATGCCCCCCGCCATCTTGGCGATGCCCCGGAAGGGCATGTTGTAGATGAAGGTGATGTTCAGGTCGGGCTCGCCCTTCTCAATGCTCTTGTTGAGCATATTGGTCATGATCTTGTACACGAACCGGGCCAGACCGCTCTTGGCGTAGTACAGCTGGCAGATGGCGTCGTTCATGTCCAGAGTGCCGCTCCAGTGGCCGTCGGGGATGGGGCGGCCCAGCAGGGCCTCAAACTCCCCGTCGGAAATGTTCTTGATATCGCCGGAGAAGTATTTGGCGAATTTGGCCTTGTCATAGGGGGACTTGGCCCCGGTGCCCTGGACCTCCACCGTGCCGGACAGCTTGATGTCCGCCACGGACGCGCCGATCATCACCGTCCAGGCGCCGCCCTCCACCTCGAATTGGTTGGTGTCCACGTTGAAGTAGCGGAACGCCTTGTCGTCCAGGGGGATGGTGACCTTCCTGGACTCGCCCGCCTTCAGGAACACCTTGGCGAAGCCCTTCAGCTCCTTGGCGGGCCGGAACACGTCGCCGTCCGGCTTGGACACGTACAGCTGGGCCACCTCGGCCCCGTCCATTTTTCCGGTGTTCCTGAGGGTGAAGGTCGCCTCCTTATCGGTGACGGACAGATCGCTGTACTCGAAGGTGGTGTAGCTCAGGCCGAAGCCGAAGGGGAACAGTACGGGCACCTTGGCCGTCTCGTAGTAGCGGTAGCCCACATACAGGCTCTCCCGGTACTCGGCCGTGCGCTCCCTGGAGGGGAAGTAGGGGGAGGAGGACACGTCCTCGTACTGGACGGGGTAGCTCTCCGCCAGCTTGCCGGAGGGGTTCACCTGGCCCATAATCACCTTGAGGACGGAGGACGCCCCCGCCTGGCCGTACAGATAGCCGTGGACCAGGGCCTTGCACTTGTCCAGCCAGGGCATCTCCACCGCGGAACCGGCGGACATCACCACCACCACATTGGGATTGGCAGCGGCCACCGCCTCCAGCAGGTCCACCTGGCTCTGGGCCAGCCGCATGTGGGAGCGGTCCAGCCCCTCGGCCTCGCTGATCTCGTCCAGGCCCAGGTACAGCAGCACCACATCCGCCTGCTTGGCCAGCTCCACGGCCCTGGCCTGCATCTCCGGGTCGCCCTTGCCCGACCGGGGGTAGCCCGGCTCGAAGCCGGCCACGTCCAGGTCAAAGTCTTTGATCACGTCCATGGCGTGGTCCAGCTTGGTGGGATTCACCACCGAGGAGCCCGCGCCCTGATAGCGGGCCTTCTGGGCGAATTCGCCGATGACCGCCGCACGGGTCCCCTTCTTCAGGGGCAGGATACCGCCCTCGTTCTTCAGCAGCACGATGGACTGCTCGCTGGCCTTGGCCGCCAGGTTGTGGTGGGCGTCGATGTCGAAGGGCTTGCCCTCCAGGGGCTTCACCGCCGCCGTCACGGACAGAATCACGTCCAGCAGCTCATCCACCCGCCGGTCCAGCAGCTCCTCGCTGAGCCTGCCCGACTTCACCGCGTCCACCAGCTCCAGGTCGGAATCGCCGCCGGTGGTGGGCATCTCCAGGTGGGAACCCGCCCGGACACCCTCCACGTGGTCGTTGGAGCCGCCCCAGTCGGACACCACGAAGCCCTCGAAGCCCCACTGATCCCGGAGGATCTCCTGGAGCAGGTGCTCGTTTTCGTTGGCGTAGGCGCCGTTGATGCGGTTGTAGGAGGACATGATGGACCTGGCCTTGCCCTCCTTCACCGCAATCTCAAAACCGGTGAGGTAGATCTCCCGCAGGGTGCGCTCGTCCATGACGGAATCCGACGCCATCCGGCGCAGCTCCTGGGAGTTGGCGGCGAAGTGCTTGGGGCAGGCGGAAACGCCGTTGGCCTGAATACCCCGAATGTAGCTGGCCGCCATTTTGCCCGCCAGGTAGGGGTCCTCGGAGAAGTACTCAAAGTTGCGCCCGCAGAAGGGGGAGCGCTTGACGTTGAGCCCGGGGCCCAGCACCACGCCCACCCCCTGGGAGGCGGCCTCCTCCCCCAGGCACGCGCCGATCTCCTCGCCAAGGGCCGGATCCCAGCTGTTGGCCACGGCGGCGGCGGTGGGGAAGCAGGTGGCGGGCAGAGAGGGGTTCAGGCCCAGCTGGTCCCCCGCCCCGGCCTGCTTGCGGATGCCGTGGGGGCCGTCGGACAGGGTCATGCTGGACACGCCCAGCCGCTCCACGCTCCGCGTCTGCCAGAAGTCCTTGCCGGACAGGAGATAGCACTTCTCCTCCAGGGTCATTTGTTTTACGATGTCTTGATGCTTCAACGCTGACGCCGCTCCTTTCATGGCGGGTCCGGCAAATCAGCCCGGTCCCGTATTTATGATGCAATCAGGATAGCACACTTTTTCCCCTTGTGCGAATTTTTGCGCAAACTGCACGGTTTTGGCATCAAACTGCGTTTCGCCCTATGCAAATTTTATAAGCGGGCACAGTTTATTTTGTGAATTTTCACAAAAACGGAAGACGGACCTTTTCCGTCAAAACAGCCCTTCCCGCTTGTACTCCCCGCCCGGCCTGTGATATACTGAGGACATATCTCCGGCGGGCCGGTCCCGCCGGCACTACAGAAAAGGAGCGGATTGACATGAAGGATCAAAATTGTGCCTACTGCATGCGGGGCGAGCTGCTGGACGCCTTCGGCATCTTCATCTGCGAGCTCAATGTCAGCAGCCTCATCCTCTTCAAGGAGCAGAGCCATCCCGGCCGGTGCGTGGTGGCCTACAAGGACCACGTGAGCGAGCTGGTGGACCTGACGGAGGAGGAGCGAAACGCCTTCTTCGCTGATGTGGCCCGGGCGGCCCGGGCCATTCACGCCGTTTTCCATCCGGACAAGGTGAATTACGGCGCCTATGGCGACACCGGGTGCCACCTCCACTTCCACCTGGTGCCCAAGTACCGGGACGGCTTTGAGTGGGGCGGCGTGTTCCAGATGAACCCCGGACAGACGCGCCTCTCCCCGGAGGAGTACGCGGACATGGCCGCCCGCATCCGCGCCGCGCTGTAACGCCGGAAAGCCCCGCCGAAGGCGGGGCTTTCCTCTGTTTTGGCGGCCGGTCAGTCCGCCAGCCGGACCCGGAAGGACAGCCGGTGATCCTCCTCCCCGCCGACGCGGTAGGCCTCCTCCACGTCGGTGCGCCAGCTGTCGATGCCGCCCACCCCCCGCATGGCGCCACACACCGTCACCACCGTGCGCACGGGCCGGGGCAGCTCCTCCCGGTGGGCGGCCTGGGCCAGCTGCTGGGGGGTGTAGGGGATGGCGGAGAAGGCGAAGGGCGCGCCGTCCATCTCCAGCGCCAGCTTTCCCCCGTCTTTCCCGCGCAGAACGGCGGCCCGGGTGTCCACATGGCAGCCGCACTCCTGGGGAACCAGGTAGGCCGGAATGTGGGGGGGCTCCCGGTGCCAGCCGAACACCCCGCCCTTTCTGCGGTCGGGGTAGGTCTCGCCGGACAGACCCAGCCACTCCACATACTCCAACGGCTCCGGCGTCTCGAACCGCAGTCCGAACAGGGGCAGACCCGGCCGTCCTGCCGCCCCGTGATATCGGGCGTCTACCGCCATCAGACCCATATCATCCACGGTGTAGGTCACGTCGGTGCGCAGCCCCGGCAGGGCGGGGGCCCCGTAGGTGAATCGGATGGACACCTTTTCCGGGCCGTCCGCCAAAATCTCCCACTTCTCACACACCTGCCAGCCGTCCACCGCCGCCCACAGGGAGCTGTTGGCGGCAAAGCCGCAGCCCAGGTCGTTCTCCGTGGGGGCCCGCCAGTAGGCGGGGCGGGGGGCACGCCAAAGCCACTCCCGCTCCCCGGTCCGCAGGGAAACCGGCCCGCCCTCGGCGTAGGAGAACAGCACCTCGAAGCCCTCCCCCCGGACACCCAGGGCCCCGTCGCCATGGACGGTGCGGAGGGGCGTTTTTTTCGCCTTGCGCGCGGGCAGGGCCAGGGCCTCCACTGCCCGGCGGTTGGCCGCGTCATGGCGCTCCCGCTCCGCCGGGGCGGAATACCAGTACCGCACCTCCTGCATGGCGGGCTTTTCGGAACCGCCGGCGAACACAATGCCGTTGCCGCTGAAGGCGTAGTCGGTCTGCCGGTCGCCGAAGTCGCCGCCGTAGCCCAACACCCGCTCTCCATTGCAGTTGGTGTGCCACAGGGCCTGATCCATGTAGTCCCAGATGAATCCCCCCTGGTACATGGGGAACTCCTCCCCCAGGCGGATGTAGCTCTCCATGCCGCCCAGGGAGTTGCCCATGTCGTGCATATACTCGCACAGCAGGAAGGGCTTTTTCGGATCGCTTTCCAGGTAGGCCCGGATGGCCTCCGGGGTGGCGTACATCCGGCTCTCCACGTCGGAGATATCGTCGTAGCCGGGGCAGTTGAAGGCGCCCTCGTAGTGAACCACCCGGCTGGGGTCGTTCTCCCGGAAGAAGTCCGCCATGGCCTGGATGCAGGTTCCGGCGTAGGACTCGTTGCCACAGGACCAGAACAGGACGGACACATGGTTCTTGTCCCGCTCGAACATGGACCGGGCCCGGTCCACCACGCAGTCCCGCCACTGGGGCAGGCTCCCCGGCACATTCCAGGAGGGCTCGATGGCCCCCAGCTTCTGCCAGGAGCCGTGGCTCTCCAGATTGGCCTCGTCCATGACGTAGATCCCGTTTTGGTCGCACAGGTGGTACCAGGGGGTCTGGTTGGGGTAGTGGCTGGTGCGCACGGCGTTGATGTGGTTCCGTTTGAACACGCCCATGGCGGCGGCCATGTCGGCCATGCCGATGGCCCGGCCCGTGTCCGGGTTCCACTCGTGACGGTTCACCCCGTTGAGCACCAGCCGCGCCCCGTTGAGGCGCATGAGCTTATCCTTGATCTCGAACCGCCGGAAGCCAATCTCGTAGGGGATCACCTCGCATACCGTCCCGTCCGGCCCGGTGAGGGTGAGGGTGACCCGGTACAGCTCCGGCGTTTCATGGCTCCAGGGGCGGATGTGTTCAAAGCGGAACGGCTGGCTCCGCAGATAGGCCCCCTCGGGGGCCAGCTCCAGGGGGCCGTCGAAGAGCACGCCCTGGTCGGGGTGGGCGATCTTGCACTGGACCGCCCCCTCCCCCTCCAGCCGCAGGCGGACGGACAACGTGCCGGTGGAGTTGTCCTCCTCCAGCCCCGCCTGGAGCCACAGATCCTCCAGATGGACCTGGGGCTTGGCGTACAGAAACACCGGGCGGAAGAGGCCGGAGAAGCGGAAAAAGTCCTGGTCCTCGATCCAGGCGGCGCTGGACCGCTTGTACACCTCCACGCACAGGCGGTTTCCCGTCTCCCGGACGTAAGGGGTCAGGTTGAAGTCCGACGGGGTGAAGCTGTCCTCGGCGTAGCCCACAAAGCTCCCGTTGAGCCACACATAAACGGCCTGCTCCACCCCCTGGAGGCTGACGCACACCCCCTTCCCCCGCAGACCGGGGTCCAGGTCGAACTCCCGGACATAGCTGCCCACCGGGTCGTCCTCCCAGTCGATCTGGGGCGGGCGCAGCTCGGAATGCCCGTCCCAGGGGTAGAGGGTGTTGATGTACTGAATTTGCCCGTACCCCTGGGTCTCCATATGGCCGGGAACCAGAATCGTCCCGAACCCGGAATCGTCAAACCCCTCCCGCCAGAAGTCCGCCGGCCGGGCGGCGGGATTGGGGCTCCACGCGAACCGCCACGCCCCGTCCAGGGACTGGCACAGGGAGCTCTCGCCCCGCTCCGCCTCCTGGGCCGAGGCATAGCACACATGGTCGGAATGGGCGTCCAGCCGGTTCACCCGGAACACGGCGGGGTCGGCCAGCCAGTTCAGATCCGCCTGCGCGGTATGTTTCATCGCCTCCATGGGGTATGCCTCCCGTCAAAATTTGCCCCCAGTATACCACAGCCCCGGCCAGGGCGCAACCTCCGGCCCGCCATTGAAAAGCCCGCCGGGCTGTGGTATAGTAAACGCGCAGACCGCGCTTTTTCCATTTGGATCTGCGCGGCTATCCTATCGCTTCCAGCACAGTTGAGGTGACCCCCTTATGACCGATACCATCGCCGCCATCGCCACCCCCCTCGTCCCCTCCGCCATCGGCATCCTCCGGCTGTCCGGGCCGGGGTCCGCCGCCGCCGTGGACGCCGTGTTCGCCCCCTTCCAGGGCGCGCCCATGTCCGCCCGGCCCGGCCGGGCCCTGGTGTACGGCGCCCTTCGGGACCGGGAGGGGACGGTCATCGACCACTGCCTGTGCACCCTGTCCCGGGCCCCCCGCAGCTACACCGGGGAGGACACGGCGGAGCTGCAGTGCCACGGCTCCCCCGCTGTCCTCGCCCTGGGGCTGGAGGCCCTCTTCGCCGCCGGGGTCCGGCAGGCCCTCCCCGGGGAGTTCACCCGGAGAGCCTTTTTGAACGGGAAGCTGGACCTCACCCGGACGGAGGCGGTGGCCGACCTGATCCACGCCGAAACCCCGGCGGCGGTGCGGCAGGCGGCGGGCCAGCTGGGGGGGGCGCTGGCCGGCGCGGTGGACGGCATCTATGATCGTCTGGCCGGCCTGTGCGCCCACTTCCACGCCGTGCTGGACTACCCCGACGAGGACATCGAGCCCTTTGAGGCGGCGGAGCTGTCGGCGGAGCTGGCCTGGGCGGCGGAGCGGCTGGACGCCCTGGCCGCCACCTACCGGCGGGGCCGTCTGCTGAATGAGGGGGTGCCCTGCGCCATCGTGGGCCGCCCCAACGCGGGCAAGTCCACCCTGTTCAACGCGCTGGTGGGCTACGACCGGGCCATCGTCACCGCCATCCCCGGCACCACCCGGGACACGGTGGAGGAGCGGGTGAACTTCGGCGGGGTGCCCCTGCGGCTCGTGGACACGGCGGGCCTGCGGGAGGCGGAGGACGCGGTGGAACGGCTGGGGGTGGAGCGCTCCCGGGCGGCCATGGACCGGGCGGAGCTGATTCTGGCGGTGGTGGACGCCTCCGCCCCCGTCACCCTGGAGGACGCGGAGCTCCTGCGGGCGGTGGGCGAGACGGGCAAGCCCTGGATCTTCGTGGCCGCGAAGCAGGACCTGATTGGCGGCAGACGGACCGCAGGCCGCGTCACCGGCCGGGACGGCGGCCCGGCCGCGCCGGCCGCCTCGGTGGAGGTGTCCGCCTGCACCGGCCAGGGGTTGGACACGCTGGAACAGGCCGTGGCGGCTCTGTTCCCGGCGCCGCCGGAGGGACAGGCCGGGGCAATGCTCACCAACGCCCGGCAGGCGGAGGCGGCGGGCCGGGCCCGCGCCGCCGTCCGGCGGGGGGCGGAGGCGCTGGCCGCCGGGATGCCCCCCGACGCGGTGGTGGCCGACGTGGAGGAGGCCATGTCCGCCCTGGGGGAGCTGACGGGCCGCACCGTCCGGGAGGACGTGACCGCCCGCATCTTCGAGCGGTTCTGCGTGGGAAAATGACCCGTGACAGGAGCCCTTTTCGGGTGTATAATGGAAGAAAAAAGGAGGAGTCACAATGGAATGGTATGATCAGGCAATTTTGCTGGCCGACGTCTTTGCCGTGCCCGCCATCCTGCTGGGCTTCGGATGGCGGTTCATGAAAAGACCGCCTCAAGACATCAACGGCACATACGGCTACCGCACCCCCATGTCCATGAAGAACCGGGATACCTGGGAATTCGCCCACCAGGTGTGCGGGCGGGTCTGGTGGCGGGCGGGCTGGGTCCTGCTGGCGCTGTCCGCGGTCCTTCTGGCGTGGATGCAGACCCGCCCCGGAGGAGGGCGGACCAACTGGCTGCTGGGCCTTTTGGCGGCGCTTGGGGAAGCGGCGGCGCTCCTCCTCACGATCATCCCGGTGGAGCGGGCGCTGAAGAAAACCTTTGACAGGGACGGAACCAGACGGTAAGGAGGCATTCCATGAGAGCGGTTGTGACCCGGGTGAAAAACGCCCGGGTGGAGATAGCGGGTAAAATCAACGGGGCCATTGAGACGGGCTTCCTGGTGCTGTTGGGGGTGGGCCCCGACGACACCCCCGCCCAGGCGGACAAACTGGCGGACAAGATCTGCGGCCTGCGGATCTTCGAGGACGAGAACGAGAAAATGAATTTGAATCTGGCCGCCGTGGGAGGCGCCCTGCTGGTGGTGAGCCAGTTCACCCTGTACGCCGACACCTCCTCCCGCCGTCCGGGGTTCTCTCACGCGGCCAAGCCGGAGACGGCCATCCCCCTCTACGAGCGGTTCATGGACCAGTGCCGGGAGCGGGGCTTCCGGGTGGAGCACGGGGAGTTCGGGGCGGATATGCAGGTGTTCTCCCAGAACGACGGCCCGGTGACCATATTACTCGAGGTATAACATGGCTGAAATAAAACAACTAGACCCCCACGTGGCCGACCTCATCGCGGCGGGCGAGGTGGTGGAGCGGCCCGCCAGCGTGGTGAAGGAGCTGATGGAAAACGCCATCGACGCCGGAGCCGGCGCCGTCACGGTGGAGATCGCCCATGGCGGGATGACCCTCATCCGGGTCACCGACGACGGCTGCGGCATCCCGGCGGACCAGGCGGCCACCGCCTTCCTGCGCCACGCCACCTCCAAGATCTCCACCGAGTACGACCTGGAGGCCATCGGCACCCTGGGCTTCCGGGGGGAGGCCCTGGCGGCCATCTCCGCCGTGTCCC
>ERZ808051.649-NODE-649-length-33416-cov-7.160833_pt1 | contig 33416 bp, 20 predicted proteins | sample MGYA00380199_ERZ808051 | MGnify/ENA primary metagenome ERZ808051 (study PRJEB31490, sample SAMN06133391) | mouse gut metagenome | isolation source: J11 | host: mice | place: China: Chengdu | collected 2015-05 ...
AAAAACAAGTCATAATTCAGCCCTTCATTAACAGGACAAATCATCGAAGCATTCACGATCTGGCCTTTTCCCATACTGAACAGAAGATATTTGAATCCACCCTCTTCCGCAATCACGTCTGTAAACTGCTGTGTGAGGCTATCTGCGCTGCGGGCGTTGTTAGAAGAAATGCTTCCCATTTCTTCCCCTTCGGAAATATTGTAATCCATTCCCGTGGTTTCCTGCAAAACAGCTTCTGAAGATTTTACGTCACTCTGCTGAATAATGTTTTCCAGTCCCTCTGCAGAAACCTCTTCTGCTTCCGATATATTCTGCGGTTGAATATCCGACAAATCTTCTGTAGATACTTCCTCCGATGTCTCTTCTGCATATACCGGGAATACATTCATTGTACAGATCAGAGCCATAGCACTCAAAATGCTTATTATTCTGTTTCGTCTTTTTTTCATAATAATTCTATTCCTCCTTTGTTTCCTAACCCTCTATTTTCCAGAGCATATCTGATAGTTCTTCGAAGCATTTCCTTACCATACCATTAGCCTCTGTATGGCTTACTCATGGAAAACCTGAGTCAGCCGCTTCCATTACCTTGTCTGGAATTTCTATAGCATAACCCATTCACGTCACTCCTCTCTCTCATTCTTTTATTTCACACTCATTATATTTCTATGATCATCTCAAAACAAGCATCTGGACATGAATGCTGTGTTTCCTGTCCCCCATTTTTTTATTTTTCCTGTTGACACCTAAGTTTCCCATCGCATCCCGGTGTAAAAGAAAATACAATATCCCCCCATATCCATTCATCATTCCAGGATTTATCAGTTCCTGCGGCAGTAATCTGATTTCATCTCCATACAGGATTCCTTCTGCTTCCTGCATGATATCATCGTTTCGGATTCCGCAGTTCTCCGGCTCTTGCTGTTCCATCCATTCCAGTATCCACAGATTTCCGCAGATTCCATGGCACAGGCTCCAGCTGTCCCTTGCCCAGTATTGAACCGATGTTTGATAAGCGGTTTTTATCTCCTTCAATAACCGTTTCTGCCACTTCTCCGCCATACAGTTCCCATCCCCCATATCCCTATGGGATGGTCGGATTTCGCCTAATAAGCTGCAGCAAAACACTCTGGACATCAAAATTCCCGCCGCTCCATGGCACCATGCCACGGTCCCCGCCTCTCCCGGAACGGAAGCCGTATCTGTTCCCCGGATATCTGTCCAGTTATTCATTCCGGAATCATACAGAGAATTTTCATATTGCCAGATCTCCTCGGCAAGTTTTTCATACCAGCATTTTCTGGTCAGACTCCACAGCTGCATTACCGGCATGAGAATCCCTGCGTTTCCATGGGCCATTCCGCCCAGCGGCGGCATATTCCTGTCAGTGATCCATCCGATCCCCACGTCCTGTTTCTGTGCCGCTTCCGCCAGCAGTGTGACCGCCCGCTCTGCCATACACAGATATGTATCATCCTTTGTCAGCTCAAACATATACAGCAGCACCTGAGCCGCGCCTGCATTTCTATACAGCAGGTCATATTTGTCATCTTCATCCAGGAGCCTGTTCACGATTTCCGCATGTTTCACGGCATAATCCAGATAACTGTTTTCTTTGCTCATACGATATAAAGCCAGGTATACATACAGGATGGAGCTCTCACCTTCATAGGCCCCTGTATTTTTTGACTGCAGATTGGCCTGAGAAGCACATCCTTCATCGGTATAACGGAACATTTGGCCTTTCAGCGCCTGGAAAATGCTTTGGATCTCTTCTCTTTTTTCCTCAAGCCCTTCTGCAGAGTCTAATTGATAAAATAATAACAGCATCCCCGCAAGGCCGTGATACAGATACATATCCATCCCCTTCATATTCCATGCCGGGCTGCCGTACGGATCCATCTGCATGACCGCCCAGCTCACTTCCGTATGTCCCTCATTCCATACCGCATACTGCAGAACCCTGTCTGTAAACCGCCGGATCCACAATTTGATGTCCAGCCTTTTCCGATGGCGCAGCCGCCATGTACGGACCGGATAAACGAGGTTTTTATATCCCTCCTTCCTGCCCAGCATCAATGCAAGCGACATCCGGATATAGGTGCATTGTTTTTCCAGATCCTTCCGATTCAGCAGCGCAAGCCGGCGGTACAGGATTTCTATTGCCGGTTCGGAAAAATAGTGCTCTATCGTTTTCCCCTGGACCGTACACAGCGCCGTGCTGTCCAAAGCATAATAAAAATACGGGATATCCCCATCTAACAGACATTCTACTTCACTTTTTATCATCGGCTCTTCATACAGTTTACGCCCTTTCCACATGGTGTACAGGAAAAGTTCCCTGTCCGCTCCGTCTAAAAGCAGTTCCGGATGATAGGAACTGGAGAGTACCATGCTGTAACGCTGTGTATCCGCAGTCAGAAAGCGGCTTATGATCTTCTGCAATTTCTGAAGTTCTTTAGAGAACTCCTGTTTTTCTTTCATAACCGTCTCATATGCCATAAAAAATCCATGGACTAATTCTTTTTCATATAAATAGGGCGGACGAAATTCGCCGTTCAGCATTGCCCTGTTCTGGGCATCCTCAGAAACCGGATTCTTATAGCCTATATACATCTCAGATGTTCCGGCTCCCATGACGGATGGGATCCTGAATGGATATACCTGTCCTCCCGTCCCGCTTACCGCACTGGTATCCACCCCCTGCCATTCCAGACTCCGAAAATAGAAGGGAAGGATCCCCATAAATAACACGGATTGCGATAGCTGATAATACACCTCATCATCTGCTGTCGTTCGCTTTCGGTTATGCTGGATATTCACCAGATTTTCCAGGTCGATCAGCATAGGATACTCCCCTGACGCGACCAGATTTTCATAATGCAGATCCTTTGTTCCCAGAAGGTACGCCAGAAAAAGCTGCTCTCCCAGCCGGATATAATATTGCTTTAACTGCTCTTCGGTCTTGCAGGATTTATACCCCACAGCCGAACTCCAGCTATGATCCGGGAAGGACAGAAATGGATACGAGCGCTGCATTGTGCCTGTACGCATGCTGATCCAATTCAGCAGCTTTTGGTAGCTTTTTTCATTTTCCATCGAACGGGGTTTATAGAAAAGTTCCGTTCCGTCCTCAAGCTGAAGCTTTAATACCTGTTTCCCATTTTGATGCAGATCTGAAAAGTCACCGGATATTTTTGATATTTTAAAAGCTCCATATTGTCCGGGCGCTCCGCTGCACATCTCCCACAGCCTCTCCCTGTCCTCTTCAAAATGTGCCAGCACTTCCGCATAATAGGAGGCAAGGCTTCCAGCCTTCTCCTCCACACAGCGGCATAAAACCGGAAACCGTGTAAATACACTTTCTCCAAATGAAACACTCCCCACGATCTGCCCGCAGAAATAGTTGTACTCTTCTTTTCCATCCTTACCGGACAGCAGGCCTTTTTGTTTATAAGTATGCATCTCCGAGATCAGTGTACGCAGGCAGATATTCTGCAGCTGGAAAGCCAAATGGATGCTAAAATCATGTTCCAGCGAATCGTACCTTGTCGGACAATCTCCTTCTATGCCCTTATTTTCCAGAGATCCCTTAAGTTTATAAATCCCATACTCCAGAATCCGGTCATAAAATTCAGTGAAAAAAAGCGCTCTTTCTGTTCCGCTTTCCTCCCATTTTACTCTGTCATGCTTCACAGCAGCTTCATTCCTGAAAAATTCCGGAAGTTCTTCCACTATCTCTTCTTTCACATCATATTCGTCTGCATTCAGATAACAACGGAATTTCTCATTATTTTCAAGCAAAAGAGAAAGCGTCTCTTTTCCAAATACCTGCTCCCAATATTTCAATTTTTTATCATCATATTTCCTGTCTATGTTATGTTGATATCTTCTTTCTGATAAATAGCTTCGGTTTTTTCCCATTTTATTGCTCCTTGTATTTTGGGTCATAACAGTGAAAAAGCAGAACGTACTTTACATTCTGCTTTTTGCTATGCATCCTTAATAAACAATAAGAACTGTAAATTCTTTCCTGATCAATTGTATTAACAACAATAAATCGTGAAATATGCCGTACACCCTCTTGTCTGAGTATTTTCAACGTAACACGCTGTATCACCACATATTATTTTATCAATCTCCTGAATCTCTTCCAGCAGGTCACCTGCATATTCCATTTTTTCCTGTCCCATATTCTGATTCTTCCTTCCTAATAAATTCACTGCTTATACTCCATATCAAAAAAAGTAACTCTGACACAAAACTGTCCCTTTTGAATCTGATAAAAAATTTCTCCATCATACCGCTCTACAATACGCCGCACACTTTTTGATCCATAGCCATGCCTTTTCTTATTTTCTTTTGAAGAAATAAATTCCCCATCTTTTTCTTTCGGAGCCTGTCCAATGCTGTTCGAGATTTCTATATTCAGGATCTGTTTTTGTCTGCTGATCTGAATCAATATCCATCTTTCGCCGCCTTCCATACGTTCACAGGCTTCTATCGCATTATCCAGCAGATTTCCCATGAAAGAGACAATCTCATGCTCTTCCATCGGCAGATCCTGCAGCTTCACAGTATGGAGCTTCCAATCAATATTCTTCTGTTCGGCTTCCTGCTTTTTATGATAAAGCACCAAATCTATGATCCTGTTTCCTGTGCATATCGGCATCTTTGTTTCCGCAAACTGCCCTGCTATCTTTTCCAGATATTGATGAAGCTGCCCCCAGTCCTTTTCCTTTTCATATGCCTGTAAGACTACAAAATGCTGTTTTACATCATGAACCCGTATCCGTTCCAGATCCAGTTCATCCTGAATGCTCTGATACCAGTTATTCTGCATCTCATCGCGCAGTGTTAAAATCTCATTCTGCTTTCGGACAGAATCATTGATCAATAGTCCTATAGACACCAGGAGTACCAACGACACCAGAAAAATCAGTGAAGTTCCGGTAAAGCCTCCTTTTGTTTCCTGAATCCCACTTGCCATCCCATTCAAATCATATTGATATCTCTTTACAATGATAATGAGTATCATACTCATAGCCAAAATTGGATATGTATACCTTTCCAGCTCTCTTTTATGTAGGCATAATCGTTTTTTTATCAGCATAACTGCCATGAACATAAGCCATCGCGCCACAAATAGCAGAATTGCCTGGATATACGTTGACGATGAATAAACATTTGCTTCAAAATCTATCCCTGTTTCCGTTAGATAGTACATACTGGAAAAAGCCACGAAAAAATCCAGTACCGCCACCAGCGAATAATACAGCGTCACCATTCCGATGATCAGTATTCTATTTCTTTTCATAACAGCACATACACACAGCCCGGTCACTGCAACAGAAGTATATAGCACCCCCCGTGAAAAGAATGCCAGGGTATGATTATATGCCAGCAGCCCTCCCCATATCAGGATATTCCCATATATGAGAGCCTTGTCTTTTTTCCGCAAATATTCTTTTTCCAGGATCGTGCTGTAAAGCAGTTCATAGCAGATCCATACTTCCCAACAAGATATCAATATCTGTATAAACGAAAGAATCCTCTGCATCTAATCACATCCCCAATACCGGTTTATATCTTCTTTCACCTTTTTTATTCTTGACCGGGATATGACAAGCTGATGGCCGCCTTCCAGGTAGATGGTATCGCCGCTGATCCTTTCAATATATTTCATATTGATAATATAGCTTCGGTCCGCAGGCAGGAACATTTTGCTGTCCAGCTTATCCAGAACTTTTCTCAGCACTTCCCGTTCCCGGAAGTTTCCCAGCTTGGTAATATATAATACGTACTTCATCCCTTTGTCCTTCTGTACGTATATAATATCACGGAAATACACTTTTTGTCTCTTCGTTTCCGAACCAAGCAGGATAAAATTATTCCGTTCCTTTTTGACTTTTTCAATCAGCCGTTCCACAATACAAGGCAGCCGATCTTCCATCTCCTCTTTCAAGATATACTGGTATGCCTCCAGCCGGTAGCTTTCCACCGCAAATTCTGAATGTGATGTTAAAAACACCAGATAGCACCTGTGCAGCTTCCTGCAGACAAGTTTTCCCAATTCCAGGCCGCTCATGCCGGACAGTTCGATATCCGTGATCAACACATCATACTCCGCGCCCTGGCTGATCTTTTCTGCCACCTCCTCTGCGCTTGAATATGGAATTATTTCTGCTTCTCCTTTTTCATACACCACCTTTCCAATACAGTCACATTCCCACCCCAAGGTCTTTTTTTCATCATCTACGATTGCTATTTTTACCACGGTTTTTTTCCTCCAAATTCTTCCATCTGTGCAGCTGCTGATCAGCTTTTCGCCGGATTCTCCAGTTCATAGTACAAGTTATTCCGGACATCGTAAAACACAGTTTCATCCTCTCTGACATAGAGCCGAAAGGTATGTTCCCAAAGACCTTCCCCTTGCTCCTCCTGGATCTGTTTTCCACAATAATAGGTATATTCCCCGACTTTTCCGGAATTTATTTTTTCGATGATGTCATTCACTGCATCCCCGATCTTCATACAATGCAGCTTCGGATTCCAGCTTCCCAATAGCCTGCAGATCTGCATTTTTGAAACCTTTATTTTTTTATAATGGTTCTTCCACGGCGGATCCATTTTATCCACGCTTGTATGCAGATATTCTAAAACATATGCAAATTCTTCTTCTCCGTCTTCATACAGAAATCCCATTTCCAGATATGCGTATATATGCCAGACTGCCTTTTTTAAAAAGTCCTCATCCCGGGTCCTCTCATAATATTCCCGGAGCCAACGAATGCTGTCAAGCAATACTGTTTTACATTTCTTTTCCTGGTGTTCCATGTTCTGCAGGGCAAGCTTGATCGCTGCAATTTCAACCGTGTTATACAACATAATGTCTCCCTTCTATGTTTAAACAACAATATTAGATGATCGCTTAATAATTATAGCAAAAAATTCTGTCTATTTCATCCATCTGGACATGAGTTGCATGTTTTGTGGACATGAAAATTTTCTACCTGCACAGCTTGTAAAGTGGCTTTAGAAACTTTTTTCTTTCTTTTAAAGGAAAATCGTTTACTCATCCTCTTCCTTACCTCCTTCAAAGAAAACATAAAAAAGTAAGCTGTTTTTTTGACATTTCAATTTTTTCATAGTAAAATTTATCTATACATCTTATTTATTTAAAGAGTCTGCATATGTAGATTTTTTTGTAAAATTCCCAGCGATGGGTTTGCAGAATTTTTCAAAGGCATCCTTTACAGGATGTTTTTTTATTTCAAAAAAGGAGGGTAGCTGCACAGATTAAGGTGTAAAACATACTTGAAAAAAGGAGGAATATGATCGGAAATAAGCAGGAACTTTCTTACCAGTTATAGATATATTTTTAAAATTAAATGAACTGAAAATAAATAAAATATTGGTTGATTGCGATTTAATCGGAGCTGAAAATATCTACTATTAAAAAAGTTACTATTAAACTGTATATCAGCGTGTTTCATTTGATTTTGATGAGAAGGATTTTGATGAAAAACATATTATGGGAACAGCCTTGAATATCCAGGGCTTTATTAAAAAACGGTAAATTCCAAACAGTTTCTTTGTTTACTTTACCGAGAGGATTTCTTAAAAACCGCCTGCCGCATTTTGTTCTAAAATGCGGCAGGCGGCTTTTTTCTTTTGAGATGGATTCTTAAGATCTGTAGGAAAATGACTAATACAGATCCTTATCTTATCACTTCTTTATTGGTCTGTACGGACCGGACAATGATCACCCTGTTTTCCGTATATCCGGCAGCAATATTTTTTTCACAGGACACGAAAGTCACTCTGTTTTTCAAAGCCGGGAAATAGGGATTGCTCTCCGAACGGAGTACCCGGTCCACTGCTTCTACCCTGTAATCATACTTCATATTTTCCTGTAAAATGTAGAATGTATCCCCGATATTTAATTCTTCCAGACGGTTAAAGCTGTGCCCATATGTGTCAGAACAATGTCCATATATGATATAATTTCCGCCCAGGTTTTGTGTCAGATCCGCCGTTACAAAATAATACCGCGACAGGTTTATTTCATTATCGCTCCAGGTATTTCCCCGGATGACCGCCTTCTTCAGATTGATCTTATCAATCACGAGAATACAGTCCATATTTCCCTGAAATGCATATTCTCCTACATCGCTGTACAGATATTCCGCCGGATTATCCTCTGTCGGTTTTTCCTCCGGATTTCCATCTTCTTTCTGTTCCAGATACGCTTCTATGATCCGGTCTTCGTATTTATTTCTTCTTTCTGCTTCATGGTATGGCTGACGGTAGATCTGATACCCGATTGCCAAAATAACCGCCGCTCCTGCCAGAAAGAAGTATACGGCAAGGCTGCTTTTGTTTCTATTTTTCATATCCCCTCCGCTTATCCTTATCGCGAAGATTTTTTCTTTCGATACACCGCAAATCCTGCTCCCAGCACGGTAATCCCCGCTGCAATAAAGATCAGGGCGAGTTTTACAGTGCTTTCATGGAAGCCGAGCTTCGGTACTTTGGTATCCGGTATCCTGTGGTTCCTGCAGGTAATCGTGATGTCCTCCCCTTTCATGGAAAATTCGATGTTGTCCGCAAGCTTCTGGTAGCCGTCCGGTGCTTTCTTTTCCTGGAAATAATACTCTCCATAACCCAGGTTTTCAATATGGATCTCCCCGTTGGAATCTGTGACATAAGTACCGATCTGTTCTCCGGACGCCATGAAAAGATCAAATTCCGCTCCGGCCAGTTTTTTATTTTCCTCATTTGCATCGATCTTGACCAGCTTTACTTTTGCTTTCATAAGCATATTCAGCGCCGGATTTTCCTTGTTGACCTCAAATACCGTGAGAGGCTCATTTTCCAGGGTCAGCTCAAATCCGTGCTTTTCCTCATCCAGCACATATCCTTCCAATGTCTGCAGCTCTTTATAATAGTAATGGCCGGATACCAGGGCTGCCTTCAATGTGGCCTTCCCTTCCTTGTTGGTCTTGATGACCCCGATCAGGCTGTCTGCAGGCAGGACGCTTTCATCGCGGTAATTCCGGATTTCCTCGTCAGTGTAGATCCCGAAGTAAACACCCTCCAGCGGCTTTTTTCCATAGCCGAATGTCCCCTCCCCGGGGTCGAGCATTTCTCCCACCTTATATACGTTGATCTCCGTATCGATCACGTCATTTTCGATGTCCAGGCTGACATCCACGGCCGCGCCTTCCCTGCCTTCTGACAGCACTGCCTCGTATTCCTCGTAGTTCATGGCAAGCCCGGAGGGCGTCCTGGTCTCCTTTAAAATATACTTTCCCAGCGGAAGCTCTTTGGATACGGCTCTCCCCTCTTCCGTTGTGGTGATCACATCCACCGCTTCTCCGTTTTCATCATAGATCGTAAACTCCACTCCCGGGAGCGGTCGCTTTTCATATTCCATGCGGTTGATCTTTCCGAAATCAGAATCGTAGTCCGTCGTGCCTGTCAGCATATCCCCGACCTTTTCTACAGAAATGGTTCCCGTTTTTTCATATTCATCCACCATCTCAACCTTCTGGATCTCTCCCGTATCCTGGACCGTAAAGGGAACTTCCTCCGCAATAAGATAGCCGTCGGGCGCCTGCTCTTCGATCAGGACATAATCCCCCGGCTCCAGGCGGTCGATCCGGTGGGGCATGCCGTCCGTAGTCCAGGACGCGGCTTCATTCCCTTCGGAATCCCTGATCGTAAGCTTCGCCCCGATCACATCCTTTCCGCCGATATCCACCTTGCTGATATCTACCTTCGTAAAATCATTTGTGACCTCTGCAGTGACAGTCAATACCTCTTCCTCCTGGCTGCCGTTTTTCAGGTTCAGATCAACAGGCTCCTTATTCCGGATATATCCCGGCGCCGCCTGTTCTTCTATTGCGTAGTAATGCGCGATCGGAAGATCCTTTGCAAAACGGACCAGTCCTTCCTCGTCTGAGACAGCCGTCTCGATCCATGTGTCTGCCGGGACGAGGACCGTGCCATCCGCAGACAGAATATCCTCCGCCGCATAAATCCCGAACAGGGTTCCCGCTACCGGTTCCTTCGTTTCCGCATCCTGCTTCATGATCCGGAGGGATACCTTTTGCCTCTTGTTGACAAATGTAGTGTCATGGTATACGATCTCAGCCTCATCTCCGCCGTACTCAAGCGTAAACTCCTGTTCCTCTTCACTCAATATAAAGCCCTCCCCCGCGGCCGTTTCTGATATTTTATACGACCCAAGGGGCAGTCCGGAAAGTTCGGCTTTCCCTTCCTGATCGGTTTTCAATTTAGAAACAAGCTCATCCTTTTTATATAGAAGGATCTGATTTCCATTTTCATCACACTGGTGATCCGGACTTTTGATATCTTCTGCTGCGAAAACCGCAAATTCAGCGCCTTCTACGCACTGCTCCTGGTAGAAAAATTCCGGCCCTGCGTCGTCTTCTTTCAGTACGCCCAGAAATTCCCCGAACCTCTGCAGGATGTTTTTGGGACTTTCCCCATAGCCGGACAGCCTTTCGCCCTTTTTCAGGAGACGCAGGGTTCCGGTCTGGCGGTCATTTTCATATTCCAGCTTGATCACGGCAGCGCCGGTCTCCCCCTCGATCTCATAGGGCGTGTCAGAGCCAATGGTAAATTCCAGCGGTCTCCCCTTTACGTAGCCCTCCGGTGCCAGAACTTCTTCCAGGCGGTACTGCCCTGCTTTCAGCTTTTCCGGCGTCATCAGGTATCCATCATCGGATGTCACAAATTCCGTAAGCTCCTTCGCCTCCGGATAATGGATATACTGCTTTACATACTCTTCCTTCCCAATGTCGTAAATCTGAAAGACTGCGCCCCCATGCAGGATCGGACGCTTGCTGGTACTGTCGATCTTATAAATTTTGAGTACTGCCCCAAATTCATAATCCGTAAATACTCTCCACTGCTGCGGCTCCCTGCTGTCCTCATGGATCGTGACAAGAAACGGATCGATGGGGGAATGATTTTCCGGCACCGTTGATTCTATGACCACATATTCCCCGTAGGCCAGTTCGCCGCTGCATGCATACCCTTTCTCGTCCGTAAAAAATTCCGGAATTGGAACTCCTTCGCTGTCCTCGGAATAATCCAGCGCGGTCGTTTCTTCGGAAAAGTCATATTCCCGGAACTGTTCCGCCGTATAGCGGCCCGAATCATCAGGCTTGATGCTGCCGTCCTTTACCCCTTCCAGAGAACGGATCAGGTATACCCGGAATCCGGCTCCCTGCAGCAGGTCTGCTTCCGTCTGTTCCCCGTCCGATCCTGTTTTGATCAACTGGAACGCCTGTTTTTTGACCGTCTCCTTTACAGTCACCTGGCGGCTGACAAGCTTGACGTCCTGGCCTTCATAGGAGGCATCCACCGGGTATTCCGTTTCATCCAGCAGATATCCCTCTGCAGGCTCCAGCTCCTTTACAAAATATTTTCCCAGGTAAAGATCCGTGAAGTCCAGTGTGCCTTCCTCACTGATCCGTCCTTTATCAACCAGGTCATTCTTCTGGTATATGGTTCCGGATTTTTGATTGGGGTGTTCGATATTTTCCGCAGCAAACAGCCCATACTCCGCGCCTGCGAGAACGGCATCCCCCTGGCTGAGAAACTGTTCCGTCTCCCTGTCGATCTTTTCGATATGGATTTCCGCACGTACTTCCTCATCTTTAAATTCATGTGAAAACTCATATTCATAGGTATTGCCGTCTTTATAAGAATATGTGAACTCAAAACGTTCATCCGAGCCGCAGTATTTTTCCGGAGCCTGTATTTCACGGATATAATACCTGTGATTGATCGGGATATCAGCGGTAAATACCGCAGCCCCGTCGCTGCCGCTGACCGCGGACTGGATCAGGGTATCCTTCGGAAAGACCGTATTCCCGTCAACCTGGATATCGTCTCCCGCATACAGCCCGAACTCCGCGCCGGAGAGCAGCGCATCGTCATTCCCGGATTTTTTCACGGCCCTTACATTGACCCTGGGCCGTTCATTGCTGTAATCCGCCTCCGCCTGGGCCAGGACCGCTTCCTGCCCGGCATACTCCAGGGTCACCTCTCTTGTCGTTTCCGCATCCGTCTTTCCGATGGTCAGGTCATCCGGTGCTTTCCTTTCGACGACACGGTATGTTCCAAAGTACAGCTCCTGGGAGACTGCCTCCCCGTTTGCTTCGGTTTCCAGGGTCTCCAGAAGCGTATCTTCCGGATAGATCACCGTCTTCTGATCCTGGCTCTTGATATCCTCCGCCGCATAGATGGAATATGTTGTACCGGAAAATGCGGAATCCTTATAAATAAATTCCGCCGTCTCGCCTGCTTGTGCAGAGGAGAGCCGTTCCCCTTCCTTGCTGATCCTGATCTTCCCTTTTTGCTCCTTGTTCTTCACAGTGATGTCTATATTCCCTCCGCGCACCAGCCTGACATTGCAGGTTTCCGTGCTGAGGCAGTAGCCTGCCGGCGCCGTCAGTTCTTTTAAATATACGGTATCCGGTGCGTCTTCCAGTTCAACAGATGCGTTCCCCTTCTCATCCGTGGCAGGCATTGTCTTGATCAGGTTCGTGCACCCCGCATCTGAGTATACCCCAAAGACTGCGCCGGAAAGATCCGCGTTGGTATCCTGGTCCTTTTTCTTTACAGTGATCCTTGACATGTCCAGCCATTTTACAGTAAAACGCACGGAGCTTGCACCCTCCTCAATAAAATCGCCGTATCCGATGTCCTGGGTCGTACTTCCGGTACTGAGGACCAATGTCTTCCATTGGGCGCCCAGCTGTCCTTTCATGGTTTTCGTAGTCCATTCCCCCGACATATCCTTCGGCGCCGTAAAATAAAACTGATCCCCGCCGTAGATGTTGACTGTCCCTCCGGTCTGGCTATCCCCATTGGTTGTATTATAGTAAGTCACCCTGGCCGGAACATCCAGGACAATGTAATTCCGGTGGTCGCCTCTCAGTTCAAATAGATCCGTCCTCTGGGTCTCCCCGTCCAGATATGCGGTTTCATAATCCGTGCTCAGGCTGAGTGCCGCAACCGGCGGATTCTCCTGCGACAGCAGATAGTCGATATACCCCATTACGCCGGTCGCCCGCAGATCCTCCATCGTACATCCGTGGAAGCCTTCGATTCCAGCATACGTATAGCTGGCCGCGATATGCGTAAAAACATACTTTGTATCTGCGTCGAACTGGGGCATGAACTGATCCGTCAGATCTCCGGGCCCGCCGTATCCATAGTACAGTACCTTCTGCAGGTTCGCATTGGAGTCAAGAACCTCTGCCACATATCCTGCGTCCGGCGGGGTCGCCTTGGCAGATTCCAGACAGTATGCGATCTTTCCATTTACATAAAAATAATCTGTTTCATAGTTTCCCAGGTTCGGTGGATACTTTAGGTTTTTCCCCTTCACCAGGGTCACCCCTGCACCACGCTGCATGGACATTCTGGCCGGGACCACGGATACGAACAGGTTCTCCTCCGCATCCAGGGCGACGAGCTCTGTCTCCTCGTCCGAAACCGGCGCATCTACCTCCGGTTCTTCATTCTTGTCCGGAGCCTGATCGTCTGATTCCGGAGCTGTCTGTATGGTATCCTCCTTCGGATCCTGATCTCCCTCTTCCGTGGAGCTTCCCCCCGCGTCCTCATCGCTGTCTGCCTCCTCTTCTTGATTTTTTTTATTTTCCCCGGATTGTGTTTCCGGTTCTTTACTTTTTATAGTCACCATCCGATGCACCTGATAGGCCAGGTTCTCATCCCTGACCGGGTACACCTCATAAACGGCCTGGTATGTCCCCGGCTGGTCCGGCTGGAATTGTTCAAGCGTTTCCTTTACCGCACTTTTAAATACCACTCTGACCTTGTCCTCTGAAAATGCGATATCCCTGTAGTCGCTGGAAATATCAAAATCAGCTCCTGCTTCTATCGTGATATCCCCGGCGATCACAAATTCCTCCTCCTGTAAGCGGTCCCGCATTTCCGAAAATGTAGGCAGTTCGGATGCGCCTTCATCATACAGCGGTTCATCAGCCGCGTCAGACTGCATTTCTTCCTCTGCCTGCGGCGCAGTCTGGATTTCCGGCTTTGCCGTCTCAGCAGCAGATGCGGTGATTCCGGGATTCATGATTGCTGAGCATCCGATCAGCAACGCGAGCACACCGGATATCACCCTTTGTCTTTTCAACATCGTCTTATCCTCCTAATATCTGTTCCGTTTCCTTCGTCTTGTTTTCACGCGGAGTTCTCTGTCTCCGGCCGCACATCCCTCCTTTCCCGGTACCGCAGGCCGCAAAAAAGGCCAAAGACAGAGAGCTTTCTCCTTACCTGTTTCCAAGGATTGTTCGAAAAGCTTTCCGCACTTTGGCCTGCTCATAAAAAATATGGCTACATTATATCCGATGCGCTTTAAAGTTTCAATTCCACCTGGGAGCCGCGGCTTCCTCTTTGCGACAGCCAGGTCTTGGATATCCGTTTCTTCTATATTATAAGACATCTTTTCCGATTTTATCTGTTGAGGTTTCCGGGATGGTTAGTATGCAACAACTCCTTATCCCATAGAAAAAGCACCAGCCGTTTTTGACTGATGCTCTGAATATAGTATCTTATTTTTCAGACAGTTCCAGCGGAACAATTGTAAGCGTTTTTCCCATAGATACCAGCAATTTTAAAATTGTTGATAGCTGGGGATCTGTCTTTCCGCTTTCCATTCTTGCAATCACAGACTGCTTAACTCCTGTCATATCCTCCAATTCTCTTTGCGATATATGTTTTTCCTTTCTGGTTTTTATTATCTCTCCAACCAGTTTAACCATTAAATCATTTTCGGCAATTTCTTCCGCCGTATAATGCTTCTTTCTGTATTCACTCCAGCTTTCTCCTACTGGAGATATTTTCTTTACATTATCCATTTTCTCTGCTCCTTTTCTTGAAATCCTCCATTAACCTCTTTGCCTTTTCAATCTCTCTCTTTGGTGTCTTCTGCGTGCTTTTCATAAAATAGCTTAACAAAATAAATGAATTACCGTCCCATGCAAAAAATAGAATCCTGTCCCTTAACGGACGCAATTCCCATATTTCCCCGTCCAAATGTTTAACATACGGCTCACCCGCTGCAGTTCCATGCTTTATTAGTATTCCGATATATTGGTCGATTTTATTATATTTTATTCTTGCATCCTTACTTTTTATGGATTTTTCTTCCAACTTATCAAGGTATTCTTTAACCGGCTGGTTTCCGCTGGCATCCTGATAAAAATAAACCTCATACATTATGTTTTCTCCTTTACTAGTTCATATGATAGCTTATAAGCTCTCACTTGTCAATATAAAATTTATCTCTAAGTCATTTTTGACGCAAGCCGCAAAAAAAAGTAATTCCGTTCTGGGAGCCGCGGCTTCCTCTTTACGACAGCCAGGTCTTGGATATCCGTTTCTTCTATATTATAAGACATCTTTTCCGATTTTATCTGTTGAGGTTTCCAGGGTGGTCTGATAGGTTAGTAGTAAAGACAAGATACTTTAGGAGGTTTTCCCAATGAAAAAACAATTCTGCATCCCCGCCTGTCATCAATATATCCGAAATAAAGACGGAAGCCCGAACGCACAGAGGATTTTCAGCGTCACAAGGTCTGCGTACCGCGCGAAATATCCAGAACAGTCTCCCGCTGATAAGGAACTTATTGCATTTTTGCAGGCAAACCATATCATTCCATCGGACGTCAAAAAAGAAGATTTAGATATGGATCATGTGGAACTATGTTTCACCATTATCTCACAGTATAAATGCAATTCCATCTGCCAGCTTTGCGCATATTCTCCCTTGTATAAAAATCAGTTCGAAATCCAGGAATCCATCCTGATCGGATATGCGCTTACAAACTGGAACCATCTGCAAAGTCTGATAAGCTCCGGGGTCACCTGCCGCCATTTCCGTGCAATGATCCCTGTGTCTGAAAAATCCGCTGTCCTTGTCGTTCCTCTGAACCGTCTGGCTTTTGAATACCTGGAAAAGGTTCCAAGATCCCAGAAAGATATGCTGTCCGTCACAGATAAGATCATTACATCTCTGAAAGAAAATAATAGGGATAAGCTTTCTGCCACGGATCTTAAGATTGCCAAAAAATATCTGGATAACCTGTTCCACAGTCATTTTCAGGATATAAAACCTGAGGAAATCCATCGGATTTTAAAAGAATGCTTTCAGTTATCATACCAGGAGGCGGATGGTATATGCGTTTCGGAACAGGCGGTTCAAAAGGCCGATATTCCCTGCTCTGAAAGTATGGCAGATTCCGGGAAAAAGGAAGAGCCAAAAGCCGCCTGCCTGGAAGGATTTTTGACTGGAAAAAAGCCTGTAGCAGCAAGGAACAGAAACTTACAGCAAGAAGCTCCCGGAAAGAATCATTCCGCAACAAGCCCACATACAAATCCTTCCGACTCCGGGAAGGCAACTGCAGCAGCGTTTACGGAAAACTCTTCCATACCCAAAAGACCTCTCAACACTGCATCAGCCCAGGCTGAGCGATCCACTGTACCGGATGATTCATCTGCTTCCAAGATATCCGCCATCACTGCAGAGGATGGAACGAATCCATCTATTACTGCGGCTGTACCGGGCAAAGCGAATCCGTCACTACTGCCGATACAGAAAATAAAAGCCTCCTACACGCAAAACGGCCCGGATAAAACTGAGATTGGTAAAGCTGAGAATCCCCTAGAGCGAAAGCCAATTGTGTGGGAATGTCCGGAGGATTTGCTTGTACAAACTGCTTCCATTAATCTTGATTCTGCTGATCCGGCCCAGATGACGTTATTTTTAAATTGTCTCTTAAAGACTCCGCTGCTGCCTGTAGAAGCGGTAAATGATCAGCAGAGGGAACTGATCTTAATCTATGCCGGGAAACAATTTTTTTACTATTCTAAAAACAACCTGACGATCCTTGACCTGATGCTGCCCTATCTCGGGAAGAGCCGCTTTCGAAAGATCCTGTGCTATGAGCCTTACGAACTATACTCTTATTTCCATCAGCAGCGCTGCAGTTCTGTCCAGATATTCAGCCTCAGAACCGCAATGGATTTCACCTGCCCGGCCCATGATTGGAACAGCAGTCCCGGCTTTCTTCTAAAGTCGCTTTGCGGAATTGAAATTCCGGAGAAAGGGGCTGACGTCACGCAGATCATGACGCGTTATCAGATTTTGTATCGAAAGGCAGCAGACGTACTGGAAAAAATGACACCGGATCAAAAGGCCGCTTACCAGGAAAAATGCAATCTTGTCAGGCTGTTAGGCTGCTCCTACCGTATGGAAATGTATTCTGCATTCGCAGGTCGTTTATTTTCGAAGGAGACCATGGATGGCTATATTTTTAGCTATACCCTGCCAGACGAAGTCCGCCCACCCCGCAGAGGCATGCATTATGGGATGCCCTTTGGGAATACCTTGTCGGACGAAGTCCGTCCGTCCCGCAAAGATATAGGCTCCAGGATACCCCAGGAGTCTTCTTCAAAGATAATCTTGCAGCCCCCTTATAGGGCTGTGTGCTTCCGGATCCGATGGAACAGTAAAGATTGCTTTCCCATTGTGGGACTGCTCGGTAGAATTGCGGAATATAAGGTGCAGGAAAGACATGATGTTTTTATTCTGGCATTTCACAGCCGTGGGGCTGCATTTGCCGTGGCAGACTCGGAATATAAATACTGCTGTGAACTGGTCAGCCGTCTCGCTTGTTACCTTGCAGAAAAATATGGAAAGCTGCCAGTATATATTGACGAATGTTTGTGGGATGATACGGTGGAATCGTGATTTGGGGGTTGATTAATGGGATGGGTAGGAAGGGAGCGGAGGGAAGATTGTTATTAGTATTATTCATACTATCACATTATGAAGCAAAAATACGATCGCAGATGCGGAAATGATTATCTTCTTATGACTTGATAGATGATTCTCATAAAACATTGGAATCTGCCTCTCTTTGGTAATATTCTTTCTAATCGTTTCATTCCAGGCATCTCTTTCAACATGATAAAAAAATATCGGAAAAATGCAGTGGATTCAATACTTTTTGATGTTGAAGGTTAGAGAATATATTCGCTTTTAGATGATGTTTCTGGGCGTGTAGAATATTCTGTGATATTTTACACAGACCCTATTCTACGATACAAAGTTAGTCCTGCCGTGTTCTCTCTGAGCAGTGTAGTTTCAACAGCTATATCTTTTTTATTATCCTGTTCATAAAATCCGGATTATGCCCTACTTCGGGTTCTCTTCATTTCTACGGTATCCTCTGGAATCCATCTGTTTATGCGGCTTCCCAGCCTCATTTTTGCAGATAATTCACAGAATATTCTTTTTCTTTAATATACTGGCATTCATATCCGCACAATATCATAAAAAGCATTCACTGTTCTGAAACTTTAACGATGCCACTATAATGACAACATCCGTTTATTGCTTTATTTTACATTGCAGGAACCATGACGCCAGTCTTTTTGCATTTTTGATGATCCTGATAATTCAATTCTCTGATATCTCCTGAGTAAAATATAAAACACTGTTAATACGATCTAATAGCGTAGCCCAAAAATTTGCAGTGCTCACATAAGAGAGTGATTGACATTTTGATAAATCAATTTGATTTACGGAATAAAAAATCCCATATATTTTATGAACATTGCATAGTTTTGAAATTTTAACATAATTCTTTTCTTCCTCTGTTTTCTTATTTACTTTACTTTTTGATTTTTCTGATTTATTATCTGTTTCTTTCGCTTCATATTCTGATTTATCTACCTGATAGATCACTGCATTATATCCTTTTATAATTTTATCTAAGTTCTCTTTTTTCATAGAACTTTTAATCTTTTTTTGCTGCACATTATATCCCTGATCTTTCAAAAACTCATATATTCTTTCAAGATTTTGGTCCGATTCCCTCTGCTTTAAAAATAATATCCTTTTCTTCTTTGCTTTTCTTTCTTTTTCAATACACCCCATCAAATATTCTTTCTGTTCTCCGCCGCCAATAAAATTATTTATTTTATCATTAACCATTTTAGCGTACTGCTTCTGAAATATATCTGAAATCTTTTTTCTGCTCTCAATTCCCAAAAATGCCATAAGCGTGAGAAATACCGCTGCAGCCACTCCAAAAAGCCAGATCAAATAGTTCTGCTGTTCCTGAATAAAATCCCTATATTTTGTAGTCTCATTTTCTAAAAATTCAATTGCCTTTAAATACTCTGTCTGGTCAAAAGGTTTTTCAAACACCTTCATTTGTATTTCAATCTTTGTTACTCTCTCTTCTGTATCTTCAATTTGCTCCTTCACAGACCGCATATTAAAATATCCAAATGATGTGATTACAAATGAAAGGAAAAAAATAATAATTGCAATGTGTATTGCAGAATCACGGATGATTTTACTAAAATTTTCTTTCATATCAGCTCTTGTCCTCCCATAAACGCTTATCGTTGCCTGCATAATTGCTCAAATTACCGTCTCACTTAAATCTTTCACAAAATAAAAACAGGCAAAATAATCTTTTAATTATTAAAAGATTAGATTACCTGTAATAAACATTTCAACGCCATATGAAAATAGTATCATAACCGACGCACTTCTACAATATTTTATTTACGATTTTTATAGAATACATGACAAGAGAAGATGAGTATTGAAAATAATGAGCCAGAATGTCATTATCGCAGATACAGTAAGAAGAAAAGCTGTCGAAAACCATTTTTCTCTTAAAGTTTATTGAATTGAGTATCTTCCAAACCCAAAACTGGTATTCTTTCCTATATGTATTAATTCTCCAATCATCAGTATCTGCCATATATCCTCCGGCAACTCAGGAAGCAATGCATAACCTTTAATCCCTTTCAGAATCATTTTCCCACTCTTTCTCGTAGAATAGCGGCACATGCTGACCTGATCATGCTTTTGTCCTAAAAACTCCGGCACAACTAATTCTTCACTTTTATATTTTTCGTATATATCGCTCTCTATTCCTTCAAAGCAATCCAACATATAAATCCTTCGGATGACTGCATTTATAATTACATTTAACTGGAATTCCTGTAAAAATTCATTCCGGTACTTTAAAGTCAAAGGGGTTTCAAATATCATCCTTCTTCTGTTACTACTGATTTCACGCCGCATTTTCTGAAATAAAATATAATCATACAAAACATGTATGGTATATTTTTTCATATCCAGGAAATTATTTTCCAAAATCGGCTTCCCCTCTGTATTCTGTATACAAATAATCTGAAATCTGGCATGTCTTTTTCCAATTCCGCTTTGTATTCCCATTGCCTGAAAAGCCTGTACAAATTGATTAAAATATATGATTGTTTTCCCAAATAAAATCAAATAAAAATCCAAGGTCTCCCCTTGTTTGAATTGCTCTCTGTTGTCCTCGCATTCCAATACATAACCGATACTTCCGCCCGTTGTCACAAATTCCGGTGTCTTTTCAAACTTAGAATACATTGTCCTTTGTACAATACATTCAGATTCAAAATCGCAGGCTTCACATTGCCGGTCGCGGATACAATTCATTCGTAAAAGCATCTCCCCCATTCCACCTCTGATTGCTGAAACTTTATCCTCCGGCAAACAGCTATCTTCCAAGAATGAAATCGTAAAACGCAGCTTTACAAAACGCACCTGTAATGCATCATATAGACCCTTTTCCATTCCCTCTATCATCTCCATATCAAACTCCTTTTACCTGAAAATTTTTCTACATGATGAATACAAATTCATATCTACAAATCAAGGGGCAAATCAATGTCCTTCATCGGGCTTACTCCGTTTCTACCAACCGATCAAAAGGCTAAGAAGGCAGAGGCAAATGGTGTCAATGCCCTTCATCGGGCTTACTCCATTTCTACGGTACCCTCTGGAACCCCTCTGTTTATGCGGCTTCCCAGACCTGTTTTTGCAAGCAATTCACAGAATATTCTGAAAATTAACATTTTTAGGCCATTTTTTTGTCTTATCTGCACTTATACGTTTTATACGTCAATCCGCAACCAAAACTACCTTTTTCTATAGTGCCGAAACAACTCCTACCACTCTGTTTATAAAGCTCATTTTTAGTTTATCAGTCTCCCCTCCCTAAATCAAGTGATATCAGAAAAATAGTTAAATTTCATATACTTTTTTCAAAAACGAGGGATGTATAAATAATATCAGGGATCTATTGTAATACAGGACATGACTGAATGCTCTGAAATTATAACTACTGACAGAGACCTGATATCTTATACAGAAAATTTTATAGAAAGAAAGGGGTAATCGTAATGAATATGCAGGTAAAATCCAGCAATGGGATCACTCTGGTTCCATTGGAATCCCGCCTGATGGCGAAAAGAAAAGTCTTTATAGAGGGTGAAATCGATCAGGAAAGCGCATGTGAATTTATAAAGAAAATCATGCTGCTGATCAATGAAGACAAAGAGATGCCCATAGACCTCCTCATCAATTCACCGGGCGGTGAAGTCAATTCCGGACTGCTGATGTATGATGTCATTCAGGCCGCACAGGCTCCCATCAGGATGTTTTGCATCGGACATGCGTACAGCATGGGGGCTGTCCTGTTCGCCTGCGGAAATCACGGACGTTATATGCTTCCGCATAGTGAATTAATGATCCATGAGCCCCTCCTTGGGCATCGCGTAGACGTAAATAACAATATACTGGTGTGCGGAGCAAGCGGATGCGGAAAAACCATGTCCATAACAGAAGCACATCTGCTGGAGACATTCCATTCCTGTGTGATTGCTACCGTTACAAAGAGAAGGATTGTAGAGAAATACAAGCCTGTGTTCAGAAGACGCGGATACATCGCAGAGGATTTGAATTTTATCAATCCTTCTGAAAGCGATGTGGCATATGATCCGCTTGAATATATAAACAGCTATGCAGATATCCCAATTTCTTGCCGAATCCATTGTAAAAGCGGATCCCGGAAGTTTTGCGGGGTAGTGCTGGAGATTGTTCCGACAACTCCCCCTTAAGACAGCAATCTGTGTTTTTGGAACCCTCAATACATCGATTAATACTGCCGTTTATCCGGTCGGCTGCCGATCCCGGTCTATGTACTCTGTAACGACTTCACAACCGGCAGCCAGATTTTAAACTTCCCTGAGTATATAAGCATTTTTCGCGAAAAGGGTATTTCCGTGACTCTACTTGTCCAAAGTGAATCACAAATTGAAAGTATGTACTCTCCAGAGGATGCAACCACCATCATCAATAATTGTGATACATATCTGTATATGAGAGGTATGGATCTCACTATGGCGAGGCATATCAGCGAGCGGCTCAATGCGCCGCTGGAAAATGTCCTCTCTATGCCTGTGGGACAGGAATTTATATTATTCCTTTTACAGCTTTTGAAATACCCGATACGAAAAACAGCAAAACAATGCCTCCGCATAGTCCAAGCATGAACATTACCAAAAAAATCCCCCTAAACTGGATATGCAGGTTCTATGAATTGGCAGAATTTTTTTCCGTTTTTTTCACTTGTCACCTTCGCACGTACTTTTGTTACATTGACATTTACAGGAATATCAAATACTTGTCCCCCATCAAAATAACCAATATTCATCCCTTCTTTTTTGCAATCTGGTTTCACTTTTGTCAAAACAACTGTAATTGGATTGTCCACGTACCTTTTACCGCCTTTTTTCTCTGCCTCTCCCTGTAGTGAAAGATTATTTCCCAGCGGTTCCGGCAAAACAGCCAGCCCTTTACTGTTTGTTCTATTCTTGGAAAACCATTCATAAATCGGGGAAACAACCCCCATCTTATTCTCTTCCACTTTCGGCTGAGAAAGACGGGGATAATCAACCGTCCCCTTTCCCACAGAGTCCACGCGGCACATCTTGAGAAAAGTCTTTACATTTTCCTTATTGGTATCAAATACAGGCTTTATATTTTCCAAATCAATACCCGCATCAGCAATATCGCTTATCGTAAAGCAAAAATCACCATCAGCATCACCCTTACCAAAGCTTCTAATCCTGCCTCCTGTCACTAAAAGCTTAACACTGCCGTATCCCAAGGATTTCGCATGTCCCAGATGATGCTGCAACATACTCTCTTCCTTATTATCCCCCAACGTAATCACCCATATCAGATTTTTAAGCTGCTCTCTGGTAATCTGATCAAAGAATACCCTAAAAGAAAACTGACCCTCATCTATACTCTGAATTGTATTATTTAATTTTCTTTTCTGATTGTCATCCGGTGACGGCGGATGATGCCAGTACATCTTCCGTCCTCTTGGCATTGCTTTATCTAAATGATAATAGCTTGTATGTGAGCTTTCGCCTTCTCCTTCTGTAATCCCATAAAAATCGTAATTCCAATATGTAGCATTATCTGCTGGTTTCTTCAGATAGAATTCAAAAGCAGTCGTTCTGGGCGATGAAAGTATCTGAAGAGTATGTCTGGAACATTTCGGATTCCCTGCATTATCCATGAATGCATCCGTAAACCGGACATGTCCTTTCATCCCCCTATCTGCAATAGTTCCGAATAACAGGCAGGCAGGACAGAGTTTATCTGTACACGGCGTATGTCCTTCCATGATTTCTTTCCATTTCCGTCTCTGTGCAATACGTCCCGCCGCCGAACCGGACATATAAACTATTTTTTCACTGATTTCTTCTCCATTCTCACATTTATTCTTATTAACTATAAAATAATATACCGGTACCAGATGTTCCGGGCTATTGCAGGCCTGTTCCAACGCTTCTTCCAGCGCTTCGTTGCATTCGCGGTTTGTCTGGTCATTTTTCCGTCTTTTTTTTCTTCCATTGCCTATATAAGACTCAGCTCCATCCCTGACGAGAGCCGAACGCAGTTTTTTGTATGCCTCTGCATCTATATCGTCCTCTTTTCCTTTTGGCGTACCCTCATCCCATATATATGCCGCATCTTTTTTCGTCAGATAGGCCACATGGTATATCTTTGACAGATCTACGGGGACATTGTACTGAATGACGCCTTCACCATTGATATACTGACCCGGTCTTTCTTCTACAGCAGAGCCGTCTGCTTTCAAGAAAAGATAGCCGTCTGACTTTTTATCAACCCGCGTTTCTTTCCGTTGTCCCTTAATCTTAATATCCCATTTCCTTTTATCTGTACTGTTTTTGACAAATACAGCACTATCTTGGATGTTCTTAGATTTCCATCTTGTTGAAGAGAGTTTTTTCTCGATCTCATCCAGATTGTTCATGATACTATACTTGAAATTCCCATTTTTATCCTTTTTATTGTTCGCAGGATTATTTCTGATCCCATCTATGGACTCTGTATAATATGAATCATTTACTTTGTAGACAGGAATGACCAATACTTCTTCCAGTTTTTTTTCTGTGCTATACAAAATCCATCTTTTACCATCATAACAAAGAAGCCCTCTCTTACTCAATGCGCCATATAGGGGAACCCTCTGGCTCATAGGTTTATCATCCTTCAGAAACGGCATACAGCTGTCTGTCACCGCCTCATAAGCGCTTCTGATCAAGCCCCGAAGCGCACTTCCAGGAACAGCATATTCTTTTTTGCCCGTCTTTGGATTATACATTTTCAGGAAATCATATTCCCTATGTAAATTTTTATTTTTTGTAGCCGCCTCATTTATTATATATTTTTTGTTTTCTATATCATAATACTTTGGGTGTGCGCCATCCGGGATCATCAGCGGTGTTTTCAGAATCATTTTCACCTCCAGCCATCCAGAAATAAGTTTTTCCTGGATATCACCTCGGTACGCGTTCTCCTTATCTTTAACATCCGGCTTGCTTTCTCCCAAAGGAACAAAATTATATGGATTGATAAATTTATAACACATCAATCTCCACCTCCCAGCGTTGCAAATCCCGCCAAACGGTCATCATATATATACGCCATCCCGCTTTCATCATAACCAATATATGAGATTACCCTTATGCTGTCATAATTTTTATCCATCGGAAGTTCATATTTACCGCCGCCAGTCGTCATAAGCTGAAGATTACCGTTCAGCCCGAGACATGTTTTTGTACTGTCAATATCCAATGTCTGATATTTTTCCACATATTCATCATTCAAAAGGCCTTCCTCAGTTGCTTCCCTCCATTGGAATTTATGCTCTGCGCCGATCATTGTACGCCTTGCCAGTACTTCCTTTATTTCAGAAAATAAGCGTATCTCGAGAAGTTTCTTGCTGTCTATTTGGCTAAGTGCTGCAGATGTATTCCTTCCCGATATAAATTTATCTGTCTGGTAAGCAACAAAGTAACTGAAGCTATCTTCAAAAAAAATTTTCTGCAACTCCTGCTCTCCGCATGTTCCCTGCCGTTTCCACTTCTTATGCATTCTTTTTTTCCTCCTTTAACCAGTCCAGAGGTACATTCTCGTTTTCGGAAAGATTCCTCATGCATCCAAACTTTTCTTCTCCATTCACTTTCAGTTGCGTCACCTGCATGATCCCTCTGCCAACCGAAGCCTCCCCACCCACAGACAAAAGCCCCAAATGCATGTCATAGATACAGGCCGCCAACAACTGCCTGTATTTATCGGACACCGCATTTTTATTAAAGCTTATATGCAGTTCTCCCTCCCCTCCGGAGTAGACCATGTTGGTAAAAAGCGATGCAGTACGGGGCGATGCAGTAAATCTGTCGATCGCAGTCCTTATCACAGACATTTTTTGTTCAGATTTTTCCTCTATGGATATCCTTGACTCTGAAAAACAAATAACCGACTTTTTGTTATCTTTTGCATCATCTGCCATTCCAAATAGATGGTCCAGTTCTTTCATTTCCGCAGATTTTTCCATATATCCGATATCCCGCAGTAAATCATGCATATGATGCCTGAAAGCCCCGGCCCATACGGTTCCGGGAATCACAGGATTTCCGCTGTGATCCTCCAGCGGTACCGTATCTGGAACAGACCCATCCTCCATTATTTTTGATCTCGCAGTATTTACCCTTACTGAAAATGTACCCACCATCTTAAAGCCGACCTCTATCTCAACATTCATATCCAGCAGCCCACCTGACAATTCCACCGCATTCAGAAACGCATCATCTGCATAAGGGTCAAACTCGATCCATTTCTCCAGTTCAGCCGGAAACATAAAAATCTTTTTTCGGATCTCTACCTTAAAATCACCATATCCTCTTGATGTCCTGGCGCCTGCATGGAATCCGCTGCTGATATAATGTTTCATGACCGGTTCGATTACATCACTAATCTCTGTTTCTTCTTGTTTTTCGTCTCCGGTCCACTCTATAATCGCGTAAAGTTTTTTATCCAATTCGGAAATCAGAAAATCGAATTTTGATGTATTTTTCGCTGTACCCCATTCTCCCAAACCGACACCGTCTCTTTTTCCAATCACAACATCTTTTTCGGAAGCGTCTTGATTCATAACCGCATCACTAAAAAAAATCGCACTTGGAATAATCCTTGGGTCGCAGTTTGAGGTCTCCGCAATTTCAACTGTCCCGAAAAGACGCTCTAACATGGCTTTATTGCCATTTATCTCTTCTACCCGATGCCTGACGATTCCTGCAATACTTGTCCCCGGAATGAATGGTAATCCACGTCCATCCAGCATCAGATCGCTGTCACTAGAGCAATCTCTTCCGTTTCCAATCCGCAAAGGGGATCTTGCATCAAAAATCATCTGATAATAGATTTTCTTCATGGTCACTCCATGCTCTTCTGATAATGTGCCATCTGCAACAAGGTCAGTAGCGGCTCTTTCCATCTCTTTTTTATCCTTTCATAAACATCTTCATTCTTTTTCACTTCTTCCAGTAATCGTGTGTCATCTATCATTTTTTCAAAATCAATCTCATCCTGTTCCTTCCCGTAAAACTGTTCCAGAAGCTTGATGACCTTTGCCAGCTTTCCTTCTGACTCGCTGCTCACATCACTTGTCTTCATGTTCCTGACCATTTCCCATAAAGAAGCAATATCATCCGCATCCAGCAGCATCTGTCTTAATCTCCTGGAAGGGAGATTTTCCATAACGCTCTTATTTGCTTTACTGAAGAGAAACGCATATTCGTTAAATTGTGCCAGCACTGCTTCGTATAAGATCATATTTTCAAGTCTCTGTACAGTTTCACGGTTTGTCTCAGATTGTTTGACTGATATTTTTCCTTTTCTAACCGTTCCCATGTTTTTCAGATTCTTCAAGGTGACGAGTTTAATGACTCCCATCCCTTCCTGCTGGTATTCCCCTAATACCAATTCGGATAGATATTTCCCCTTTTTACCACAAAAACAATATACGCTCCCTCCCATCACTGCCTGGATCTTGGGTTTCTGCATATGCCACATCGCATTATATCCACTAAGTACATGATATCTGCAGATATCATAAAAGCCTTCCGGCAAAGAGTTCTCCAGCCCCGATGCTTCCGCAATCCTGCTACGCACATAGCCATTATCGATCTTTATGCCTGCATTTTCCTGAAATACAAGGTCGCTTTTCAGAATCGCAAATACCGCCTCGCCATCCTCTGGTAAAATCGATATGGGGTTATATACTGATGGTTCAGCTTTCTGTATGACGGCCGTACCATACTGTACTTTTTTGCTTCTGCCTACTCTGATCTGCTGGATTTTCAGAATTTCCTTCACTGTATCGTACATTTCCCACGGCAGAAAAACAGATCCGCCATAAACCATCCCCTGCTTCAGCGATTCCTGCATATATAAGCCTTTTTTCTCACGGTCAATTCCTTTTGAACCATTGATCCGGTTGTGATAATTTATCTCAGTCTCAGGTTGTGCAACATAGCAGATCCTCTGTTTTTCATCTATCGCTATAAAATAACCTTCCAGGCTTTTCGGCTTCTTTTTTCTCCATTCCGGATCGTCAGCAGAAAAAGAATTGATGATCTCCCCTCCGCCATTTTTAAGTTTCATGAACATAGCTGGTACAGGATCAGAATTGATCCCATTAATCACAGGTGTAAGCGCAGACCACCTGACAGTACCATCCAGGAATAATTTGTTAAATACTTCATCTGCCTGTTTGTATTTCTTGAGATAGAGGCCGGCGAATATCCCAATCATTGTTCTGGCTTTAATCTGGCTCCCGGACTCCAAATATTCCTGAACCGTAACCGGAGAATCAAATCTCACCTGATAAGATATACATAACTGTTCTGCGTTCCCCAGAACGCAATTATCCAAAGCACTCCCTACTGTTGTTTCTTGGTGTGATCTGTCCCGATCCGGCTCAAGCGTTACTTTAACATTCCCAAGGCCGCGATTTCGCTCTAATCCAATATGACGCAGTATTTTACAAGATTTTAGGACCAGTTTCACCTGTTCTTCATTAAGCGCTGACAGATCCGCCTGACAGCAAAACTCCATTGGCTTGTGTGTCATAGGATCATATTGATTCAATACACGCACAAACCGCAGACTGCCATTCTCAGCCTTGCCGTCATTTCCTATCCTTGTCTGTCCCCGCACAGAAGAAAACATTTTTATGATCTTATCTTCTGTGCTTTGCCGAATCAGATAATCTCGTTTCGGATCTTCATCTTTCAGTGAAAGGATATATCCATGCATAGCATCAAACCCGGGAATATATGCATTACTTATACAAAGTTTTCCTTCCAAGCTGTCCGCATCTCCGAAAATAAAATCAATAGCCTCCTCTGTCGCCTCATTCAGTCCATATTCCTTAAGTTTTTCCGCGGCATCTCTCAGGCACCCCAATATTCTGCGTCCGGGGATGTATGGAAAACCATAGTTATCTTTACAAATATCACTGTCAATGCCATAGCCAACACTTTCTCCGTTACCCACGCACAAGTCAGACATAAGCTGTATTCTTATTCCATACATCATTCCACCTCCGTATACCAAAGATCATATATTTCCGCCAGATCATACAGAGCTTTTAAGAACGTCTGATCATCCTTGAAAATTTTCTTCACGCTTTCCTCTAAGCCAGGTGTATGGCCATACAAAGAGATCAGTTCTTTCTTTGCCGCACTTTCACTCCGTTCATATGCAGATCCCACAGTCTTGATACGCGCCTTTGAAACCTCATGCTTCACGACAGCATCCTTTAATGCCAGCAAACATTCATATCTATACGGAATATCATCTATCGCCTCACCATTATGGGATACAAGCCATGGCCTGGCAATACAGTCTTTTGTTCCCTGGTTTCGCCTTATTTCGCTAAGGTCTCCCCCAATCCCGCTTTGTATAAAATGGAAATCCATCCAGCTTTGCTCTACCACAGACACGCAGCCTCTATCATCCACAGCATGTATTTTCTGTTTGGCTCCATCGTCACATGCCTGTTCCGCTATGGAATAAGCTTTCGAGAATGGATAATGGCTGTGAAATATACAAATTCCAGCACAGGAACTGTAATCCCATTCACTACCTGTATTTTTGTTATAATTCTGAACCGAATCAAGGTACGCTTTTACATAATCCATCACAAACCTGGCATTACAAACAAACGTCACATCATCACCGCTTCCAATGACCCTTCTGTAAGCCAGACTGCTTTTTTTTAGTTTTTTGTCTTTTAGCGATTTTTCGTTCATTCTTTCCAAGTCAGACTGACACTTTTTTAAAGCAGCCTCTCCTTGTGTTTCAAAACAGTCTGCAGTTTTTCTTGTAAATTTACGCATCAGACTTACCGCCTTATCATAGTCAGCCTCATCATGGAGCATTTCCATGATCTTTGCCCTCATATTATTACCATCGGCATGTACAACTGCCAAAAGACTTTCTTTTCCCTTTTGGGTAATCATTTCGTCAAAAAGGCGTATGTCTTCGTTACTATCGCGCAATTTCCTGCCAACTGTATATTTTTTACTGCTTTCGTCAGACATACGTATATCCTGCCCATTAATCTTTACCAATGTACTGTAAGGCTGGAATATATTCCTATCCATCATAGCAAAAGGCACTGTAAACATATCCCATTGTGGCTCCATAATATTTCGCTTGATTTCAGAAGCCTCCATAAGCTTTTTATAGTCTTTGCTGTAATCCCCTGTTGCTTTTACATATGCCACCATTGGGATCATACCCGGATATTTTTCTATCAACTTATAGGAAAAAGCCCTGTTGAGCTTCCTAAAACTATCGTCCTGCTGGAAATCCATGTCACAATCAAATAAGATGGTCTCATTTCCGCCGCCGCAAAAAAGTTCTACAAAATTCAAGATTCCTTTTTTAAATTCACTCTCAGCCTCAGCCATACTGAATTTTTCATCAGCCATTCGGTATTTCAATGAAGCATCATCTGCTGCTTCAAATAAGCTCTCCCATATTCTGGCTATATTTTCAGATGCGCCGACAATCTCCAATACCCTATTTGTCTTAAATATGTAATCCTGCTTTGATCTTATGGAATATTGTGCCAAGATCATACGCTATCTCCCCCTTCCTGACTTTGTGTAATTAGTATGGATGATATTAGATAAAATATAAAACATTATTCAAACGCTCCAATAAAGTGGCAGGCTGATTCGCAAGACTGATATAAAAGAAGGAATTATATTCTTTTGGATTTAACCGTTCTTTTCCTGTATAGTATAGAACTCCATAAATTTCCTTGTCGTTACATTCCCGCGAAACTTTTGCATATAATGTCTTAGCGCTGTCTATTTGATCTGCAAGCTCGCTTTCTACCTGATCCTTGTATTTTTTCTCAAATAATTCAGATATTTTTTTCTGTTCTCTATTCCCAAAAAAACCAAAAATGCAAGAAATCCTGTTCCTACTAATCCAATTAGCCAAACTAAATAATCCTGCTGTTTTTCAACAAAGCCTCTATACTTTGTAGTTTCAGTCTCCAGGTATTCGATTGCTTTCATATATTCTGTCTGTTCTATCGAACCTGCAGCCTGGTTTTTATTATTCAAAATGCAAATTTCGTTTTCTATTTCAGTCATTCATTTATTCATTGAATAATTAAACCAAAATATCTCAAATACTAGCAGCACCAGGCAAACAGAAAAAACAACAATACTATTCTACTTATTTTCTTTCTTTTTCGTACTCTTTTCTTTATTCATTTCAGTGGTAAATTCCCCTTTCCTTTTCACTCACACTTCTTCATCTGTAATTTTCATATGCTGTATTAAATTAAAATAGTTTGCCTTTTTATAAAATAAAACGTAAGCGGCAAATAATCGGCGTCTATAAAAGGAGCACTGCCTGTGATATCGTACAGTTAGAGCTCCTTGATAATTAAATAGTCGCAAAAGTACCATCGTATCTGAGATTTTTGCTTCTTTTGAAACTTCGGTACGGAGCATTAGCCCACAAGCAACTGCTTCCAGGCTCTATGCTTATTATGCAGTTAGACCATTGCCCTCTGGCATTCCTGCGTTCCGGTCTCTTTTCCGGGGTGTCCTTGGACGCTCTGGCTCTGGAAACAGCTGTCCATACAATGATTGGCGTTGCTGCTGTTTCTTCTCTTCATACGTCCTGTAGGCTTCTGACCAGGGCATCATATCAGCCATGAAATCTTTATCGCCTCTCATCCGGCGCAGTGGTATCTGCTCAAACAGGTATTGGAGATAGATGAGGATATTCGCCTGGTTTGCTTTCGCTGTTTCTACTATAGAATACATGATGGCATTTATCTTTGCTCCATTTATGGTATCCGCAAACAGCCAGTTTGCCCGGCCAACCGAGTAGCTGCGGATGACCCGTTCCACATGTCCGTTATCACAGGGAATGTTTCCGTCTGTTAGGAACCGGCGCAGGTTTTTCTCCTGGTTAAGGGCATAGGTAATGGCCTTTTTCATCCTGTCTGAGAATACATTGTCCGATCCTTCCAGGAAATGGATATATTCAAAGAAAGCATCCACTTTGGGCGCAACGTTTTCTTCCCTGGCAATGGTCCGTTCGTCTGCAGTTATTTCCTTCAGTTTATTCTCTTCCTGGTAGATCCCGCGGATCAACAGGAGTGCCTTGGTCTCTGGAAGCGCCGTAAGCTCATCATCATTCATGGCAGCGACATTCTGTACAAAAAACGCTTCCGCAAAATACCGCCGGCAATGCATGAAGCAGCCAGTTGTAAGGATGTCCCCGCCGCTTTCCTCTTCCAGTACCCGGTAAGAAATATAGGCGTCACAGGTGATATAGCCAAGGAATTCCCGGAAAAAATGGCGCAGATGGTCCGTCCCTCGTGTTTCTTCATAGCAGAAGATAATGACAGGGGGGCAGTCTGTCAGTTCACTGCTGGTATGAACCCAGAGAAAGCTCTTATGTCCGGGGCCATACCCATCTTTATTTACCTGGATATAGGTTTCGTCACACTGGGTATACCTGTAACCCACAAGCAGCTGTGTCATAAATTCATAGACCTCTTCACAGACTTCCGGTACAAGTGCGCCTACCCAGTTTATGATGGTCTGTTTGGCCAGGGCGATGCCCTGCATCCGGTAATCCAGTGCCTGTCTGTAAAAAGGCAGGCCCAATGCAAACTTCCTGTAAAGGATGTCTGCTATAATGGTGCAGGATACGGAGCTTTTGTCGATCAGGGGGTTCCTGTATGGGATGGTAAACAGGTCATGTTCCAGGCCTACAGAAACAACAGGCGTATAAACCACCTGTGTATAGTAAGGCGTATCCAGCTTCATGAGTTGTTTGTGTTGGTGCCAGTAGGCGATTCTCCAGTTGTTTTCGCCATACTGTTCATTCAGCGCGTCTACATCCAGGTCATATATGATCTGCCGGGGCAGTTTCCCAAGGGAATCAGCCAGGCCGGGGTTCTTTTTTGTATGCCCGCCCCCGGCGCCCTGCCCGCCCTTATGGCTTTCAAAATCAATCACCCGGGTCCTGCGTTCCTTCGCGGGGCCGGCATCCTCCGCTGTGTCCTCATCTACCGGTTCTTCCTCCGGATTGTCCAAAGCGTCAAGCAGGGCGGGGAAGCCTTCCGTCTTGCGGCCGAAGATAGATTTTGTCCTCAGGGCATTTTTCTCGATCTCTTTTTCCAGGAGTTTCTTTAATTCCTCATTCTCACGGACAATGGCGGCATATTTCCCGTTTAATTCCGAAAACTGGATATGTGCCTCCGTGCTGATCCTTTCGTTTTCAAACTGGATCATCCTCAGCTGGGACAGCTCATCATAAAGGGAGACAGCAAGGGAGCGCAGGGTATCCGTATCGAATTGTTTGATCTGGTCAATAAAAGTATCCCTGTCTGCCCTCATTGTACTCCCTCCCGATAGGATTCAGTCTGAAAGCCTCTGGCACAGCGCCTCCAGTGTTTTCAGAACATCCTGCTTTTCCTTGAGCAATGCCCGGTTCTCTGCTTTCAGCAGCCGGATCTGCTCGTCTTTCTCGGCAATGACCCGGATGTGCTCTGTGATTG
>ERZ808051.650-NODE-650-length-33373-cov-26.531295_pt1 | contig 33373 bp, 25 predicted proteins | sample MGYA00380199_ERZ808051 | MGnify/ENA primary metagenome ERZ808051 (study PRJEB31490, sample SAMN06133391) | mouse gut metagenome | isolation source: J11 | host: mice | place: China: Chengdu | collected 2015-05 ...
CCTTTATCGGAGAGTATCATCAAGCAGATACACTATCTTGTATTGGCGGATAAACGGGAGGACCGAGGTGTTTACAGAAGGGTTCCCGTCAGGATTATGGGTGCGAAACATGAGCCAGTTCAACCATATTTAATCCAGCCTGCGATGGAACGGTTGCTGGAGGATTATAGGAATAGTACAGATCACATAATTCCCCGGCTTGCGCGGTTCCATATTGAATTCGAGGGGATTCATCCTTTTATTGACGGAAACGGCAGAACCGGGAGACTGCTTGTGAATTTGGAATTGATGAAAGCGGGATATCCTCCCATTGATATTAAGTTTGCAGACCGGATTTCTTATTATAACGGGTTTGATGAATACTATGCAAAGCATAATTTGGGCGCAATGGAAAAGCTGTTCGCGGATTATGTGAACGCGAGACTGGACAGTTACTTGATGATGCTGGAAAAATAACTATATTTATCTGCACGATTTGCCGCTATTCTGATGTTCTTTATTTTTTGCATATGGACAACATCGCAAAAGGTGGAGAAGAGATCATAGGGATAAAAAGAAATGCACGATTTTATCGTAAATTTCCCGGTACGGCTGGTAACGCATGGGGAGATCCAGCCAAGTCTTCTTGTCTACGATGCTTTTGCGGTGGGAAAAGGTGGAAAAACCGTCTTTGCCGTGGTAGGAGCCCATGCCGCTTGCGCCGAAACCACCGAATCCCATTTCGCTGGTGGCGAGATGAATAACGGTGTCGTTGATGCAGCCTCCGCCAAAACCGCATCGGGAAGTAACTTTTTTTACAGCCTGTTTGTCTGAGGTAAAGAGGTAAAGTGCGAGAGGGCTCGCCATGGAGTTGATCGTTCGGATGGCGTCGTCCAGGGAGGAGTAGGTCAGGATGGGAAGCACAGGGCCGAAAATCTCCTCCTGCATGGCGGCATCCTGGAAGGTAACGGAGTCCAGTACGGTCGGCTCGATGCGGAGAGCTTCATGATCCGCATTTCCCCCGTGGACGGTTTTTTCCTGATCCATCAGGTCTAAGATCCGGTGGAAATGTTTTTCATTTATTATTTTTCCATAATTTTCATTTTCCAGAGGGGCATCTCCGAACTGGAGGCAAATCTGTTTCTTTATTTCTGCCAGCAGCCGGTCTTTGACTAAAGCATCGCAGTAAATATAGTCGGGGGCGACGCATGTCTGGCCGCAGTTCAGGAACTTGCCGAATACGATACGCTTGGCCGCCAGTTTGATATTGGCGCTTTTTTCGACGATACAGGGGCTTTTGCCGCCCAGTTCGAGAGTGACAGGAGTAAGGTGGGCGGAAGCTTGTTTCATGACCTCTTTTCCGACGCTCTGGCTCCCGGTAAAGAAGATATAGTCAAAATGTTCTGTTAAGAGATAGGTATTTTCCGCACGGCCGCCCGTGATAACGGAAACATATGCTTCGTCGAAACATTCGCTTATTATGTTCTGTATGAGCGCGCTGGTATGGGGGGAATAGGCGCTTGGCTTTAAAACTGCCGTGTTTCCGGCAGAAATAGCGTCCACCAGAGGTTCCATTGTGAGAAGGAAAGGATAATTCCAGGGGCTCATAATGAGAACGACGCCATAGGGGGATGGTTTCGTATAACTTCTGGAGCGGAACTGCGTCAGCGGGGTATGCACGGTCTTTTCCCGCGAAAAGGAGCGGATGTGCCTGATCATATAATTGATTTCGCTCAGGGTCAGCCCCGTTTCGCACATATAGCTTTCAAATCTGCTTTTTCCCAGATCTTTTTTGATCGCTTCACCGATGGCGTTTTCGTATTTTTGAATGCAAAGCTTCAATTTTTTCAAAGCCTGTATCCGAAAGTCGATATCCAGCGTAGCTCCGGTTTGAAAAAAAGTCCGTTGTCTGGTTACTATATTTTTAATATCCGCTTTATTCATGATCGTGATCCTTTCTTTTCGGCGGCCATCGGTAGATGCGCCAGTCTATTTTTCCATCAGCATGTAATAAAATTGTTCCAATTCTTTTGCGTCCATCAATACTGGGACGGGATAAAGAGGATTGGCTTCTTTATCCGCGTAATGGGAAAGCTTTGGAATGTCTTCTTCTCTGATTGCCGGTATGGTATCGCCGATTTGGAACCGCTTTTTCATTTCATGGATAGCGCGGATAAAATCGGAGGCGGCTTGTTCCGCCGGCGTGTCCTGGGCGGCGATTCCGGTTTCGACGGCGAGGCGGGCCAGTTTTTTATGGACAGCCGTTCCATAGGTTTCCAACACCAGCGGAAGCAGGATGGAATTGGCCAGGCCGTGGGGGACATTGTATTCCCCGCCGAGGGAATGGGCTACCGCATGGACATAGCCGACATAAGATTTGGTAAAGGCGCATCCGGCGTAAAAGGAAGCCTTCATCATATTCCGGCGGGCTTCCATATCGCCGCCTTCCGTGTAAGCCCTGTCCAGATTTTCAAAGATCAGTTTGACCGCTAGAAGGGAGTCTTTTCGCGTGCCGGGGGTGGTGGAGCGGCCGATATACGCTTCTATAGCATGGGTCAGCGCGTCCATTCCGGTAGCAGCCGTGAGAAAAGGGGGAAGGCTGACCGTGACTTTGGGATCCAGGACGGCATATCTGGGAATAAGCGGAAAGTCGTTGATGGCGTATTTATGCCGCGTTTCGGCGTCGGTAATGACGGCGGCCAGAGTCGTTTCGCTGCCGGTTCCGGCGGTCGTGGGGATGGCGATGAGAAGCGGCAGCCTTTTATGTACTTTTAATATCCCTTTCATTTTGGCGAGAGAAGAGTTTGGCCTGGCGATACGGACGCCCAGCGCTTTAGCACAATCCATGCTGGAACCTCCGCCAAAACCGATAATGGCGTTGCAGCTCCCGGAGATATACATTTCCATCGCTTCGTTTACGTTTGCTGTTGTTGGATTGGCCACCGTTTTGTCATAAATGGAATAGGGGATGCCATTGTCGGAAAGCGCTTTTTGCAGACGTTTGGTGAGTCCGGCTTTCCGAATGCCTTCATCCGTGACGATCAGTACGCGGCTGCAGCGCTTTTGGATCAGAATGTCGGGGATGTCCCTGACGCTGCCGACAATTTTGGGCTTCCGGTAGGGGAGGAAAGGCAGTACGGCCTTTAATGCAGCTTGGAATGTTCTGCAATATAATTTTTTCCATGAATTCATTGTGGTTCGGTCCTTTCTGATAATTCGGTGCATAGCTGGTTGAGGTTTTCTTCGATACGGAACAGGACGCGGTAGAAGATTTCCCGTTCCTGTTCGGTGATTCCCTCGCTGCCCTTGGCGACAACGTCCGTGATCCGCTCGTTTATTTTGACGGCGTATTCTTTTCCAGTGTCTGTCAGTACGGCCCTGGCACGGTATTTTTTGCTGTGGCTTTCGCCGGCATAGAATATGAAGCCATCCCGGGCCATATTGGAGAGTATCCTGGAAATACCGGCTTTATTTTCCTTGCACAGCCGGCAGAGATCAGAGGCTGTGAGGCCGCCGGATGCCTGGTGCAAGTGATAGAGGCACATGACATAGGTGCCTTTCAGACCGAGCGACTGCATATGGTATTTTTTGATTTTCTGAATACTTTTGTAAATTTGCGAGATGGTAGTCGCAAAATTTTCAAACCGTTTTCGCATAATTGCCCTCGAATGGTCAGTTTGTTTGGAACAGGTTAATGGTTCACAAAGTGAATATATATCATAGAAGTTGATTTGTCAACATTTAAAAAAGGCAGGAAAAACTTTTTTTCGAATATTTTTTTCATTAGTTTTAGAAAGAATGAAAAAATTATTTACATATAAAAACATTGGTGGTATGATAAAAACAGTCTTAATGAGTATTGGTTTTAGGTAAGTAATGAAACGGCGGGTATTGTTAAGCGAATTGCAGACAATGCCGCCGTTTTTCAGTTTTATGAAGATGGGGGCATATGAAGAAACAGAGCAGTAAAAAAAGCCTGAGGATGGTGCATGTTGCAATTACTTCAAGCTGTGGGAATCAGGCGCCGCGGGAGACGGAGAAAGGAATCGCTGCGGCTATGGAACGCGATGGGAGGTTTGACTATCAACTTACTTCTTATCAAAATATAACCGGAGTGACGAACAGTCGGAAAATATTTGATCTTATTATTTTATTTGTAAAGGGAGAAAATGAGGATGATTTGAAGCCGGAGGAAATGCGCTGGCTGAAAAATACTTCCGCCAGAATCATCTGTGTGGCGGAGGGGATGGGATTTTTGAAGGATGCCTTTCGGATCGGGGTATTCCGTTATGTTCTGCGAAAAGAAATGGAAAAGGACTTGGAGGAAGCGGTCGGGGAAGTGCTGTTGGAAATAGAACCGGCCTGCGGTCTGCGGCTGACAATCAAAGGAGAAGATAAATGGGTGCCGTTTGAGGACATTTATTATATCGAAGCGTTTGGCGACGAGGCGATCATTTATAAGAAGGATACTTATTCCACGGTGCGAAAGACGATGGATTATTTGTTGAAACAGTTAGGCAATGCTTTTTACAGATGCCATAAGTCCTATATTGTGAACTTCGATTATGTGCAGAGAATAGACGACGACAGCGTGATCCTGAAGGATGCCCGGAGCGTGCCGGTATCGGTCAGGCGCAGAGGCGGTATGGTAAAAATATATCATCATTACGAAAAAGGAATGCAACGTTTGTCGGAAAACAGTGACGATTAACGAAAAACTATGGACAAATCCGCTCATTGGTTTATAATAATTAACATAATCTCCAGTTTTCAATATGTTAATACATAATGAAAAGCTAGGTTTTGTATTTATTCTTAAAGCGCGAATTAGGAAGGTGTATTTTTTGTAAAACAGGAAATACACCTTTCTAATTTTTTGTGCTTATAACATTGGCGGATGGGGCAACTTTTTCTTGACAACACGTGCCGCACGTGTCATATTGTTTTTTAAGGAGGCGGGGCTGAAATAACACACCGCTCCTCAAACCATAAGGAGGTATGATTATGCTGTTTGTATATCCAGCCATCTTCCATAAGGAAGAGGACGCATATTGGGTTGAATTTCCTGATTTGGAAGGCTGTCACACGTACGGCAATTCCATTAATGAAACTATGGAAGCGGCACAGGAAGCTTTAGCCGCTTATATTCTTACTCTTTTAGAGCAGAAGAAGGCGATTGCCTCTCCTTCCGATATTTCTGTTATTCATGCGGATGATGGCTTTTCTTCTCTTGTATCTTGCGACATTAACCAATATAAGGATACAAAAGCAGTGAAAAAGACTTTAACCATACCGTCATGGCTGAATGACCGTGCTGTTTCTATGGGGATAAACTTTTCACAGGTATTACAGGAAGCACTTCTCTCCAAAATACAGACCTGATACTTAAATCAACTGCCTCGGATTTCGCATGAAATTGGGGCAGTTCTTTGTTAGACTGCCCATCTTAGGGGCACAGGAATCAATTTTTATAAGAGCCATGGCGGATGAAGCCAAACGAAGCCGGGGGGGCGGGGCCAACACAGCTGGAAACAGGGCGGGCAGGGGGCAGTTTTCCGCCTGAGCTTCCAATCAGATTTCACTAATGAAATGGATATATGGTATTCAAACGGACGAACCGGAAGCAACGGCATCCATGCCTATGCTTCCTGACCCCGCCCTCCCTGGCGGGGTCTCTCTGGTTACTGACCATTTCATAAGTGAAATTGCTGATTGTGCGCAACGGCGGAAAACTGCCCCCTGCCCGCCCTGTTTCCAGCTGTGTTGGCCCCGCCCCCCCCCCGGCTTCGTTTGGCTTCGTCCGCCATGGCCCTTATAAAAATTGATTCCCGTGTCTCAGGCAAGTGTTGACTTGTCCTGCATTTATGTTAAGATGGAAAAAGAGTATCATAAGAAACCGGTAAAGGAACAGAATCATGAAATGCATCGTATTGGCGGGAGGAAAGGGAGATCGTTTGTGGCCCCTGTCCAGAAAGAGTTATCCGAAACAGTTTATAAAATTACAGAAAAACCATTCAATGTTCCAGGAGACCATAAGCAGGAACCTCCCTTTTTGCGATGAATTTGTGGTGGTGACGAATAAGGAATATCATTTTATTGCGGAGAATCAGTTGAGCGTATTTCAGGGATTGACCCATAGCTGCATTTTGGAAGAGGTTGGGCGCAAGACGACGGCGGCGATTATTCTGGCCTGTATGCAGTTTCCTTTGTCGGAGATCGTTATGGTGGTTCCTACCGACCAGCTGGTAGAAGGAGAGGAATATAAAGATGCGGTTCTGAGAGGGAAAGAACTGAGCAATGAGGGATACCTGATCACTTTTGGTATGGACATCGAAGAGCCGGAGGAACGTTTCGGGTATTTGCGCTGCCAGGGCGAAGATGTATTAAAGTTTACGGAAAAGCCGGGCAGACAGGAGGCGGCCGCATATTTGGCCAGCGGCGATTATTTGGTAAACAGCGGTATTTTCATGTTTCGCGTGGGAAATATGCTGCAGGAATTGAAGAAATACTCTCCGGATCTGGAACGGGCTTGCAGAGAAGCTTATAAAAAAAGAAAACGTGTAAAGAATTCCGTCTTATATACGGAAGAAGTCCTGGAAAAAGTGGCGGCTGTCCCTATAGAGAAATCGGTATTCGAACATACCCGGAGGGCGAAGGTGATACATTGCATCTTTGGCTGGAAGGATATCGGCAGCTTGGAGGATCTGAAGGCGACGGAGCTGGAGCCGGCGGACAGCGGCAGACAGATCGCATATCGTTGTGAGAATACGGAGATCATTAACCAGGGCGGACGCAGCACGGTAGTTGCGAATGGATTGAATGATATTTTAATTGTGAATACACAAGATGCCGTTTATGTAGGAAAGAAAGGGGAATCCGATGCGCTGAAAAATATTGTCCAGGAAAATCCGCAGATGAGGACATTTCTGGAAAGCAGCCGTATCGTATACCGAGCGTGGGGAAGCTATGAACTTCTGGTGGATGACCCGGCTTTCCGCGTGAAGAGGATACAGATCCATCCGGGCAAAACGATTTATGCCCATAGCCATAAATACCGGAGCGAACACTGGTCCCTGGTATCGGGGACTGCCAGGATAGAGTTGGATGGGGAGGGCGGAACCTATGGCATGGGAGACGTGGTAAACGTAGAGGAGAATATGGTGCATCAGGTGTCCAATATCGGCATGATACCGCTGTTGATCATTGAAGTATCCATGGGAGAAAACGTGACGGAGGACGATATGATCCCGGCGGAAAGCAAGGATCTGACAGAGGCGGATCTGGGATACCAGATTGAGCCTTATGTGAAGCTGCTGCCCGCGTTTAAGGATTACTTGTGGGGCGGAAACCGTCTGAAAGAATTGTATGGGAAAAAATGCGAGTACGATATCGTGGCGGAAAGCTGGGAATTATCCGCGCATGCCGAGGGGCAGAGCATGGTAACGAGCGGACGCCATAAAGGGATGCTGTTTGGCGAATATCTGGATAAGATCGGAAAGGAAAGCTGGGGATGGAAATGCCGCCCGCTGGTGAATTTCCCTATTTTGATCAAATTTATCGATTCGAAGGAATCGCTTTCCGTTCAGGTACATCCTGACGACGAGTACGCTTTGGAAAAGGAAAATGAATACGGAAAGAACGAAATGTGGTATGTTCTGGATGCAGAGCCGGATTCTTATATTTATTGCGGCTTCCGCCGGGAGGTTTCCAGGGATGAGGTGGAAAAAAGGATTCGGGACAATACGGTGACGGATATTCTGAATAAGATTCCGGTAACCCGCGGGGACACTTATTTTATTCCGTCAGGGACAGTGCATGCGATCGGCGGTGGGATACTGATCTGCGAGATACAGCAAAGTTCCGCGTGTACGTACCGTTTGTACGATTATGGGCGGAAGGACCGCTTTGGAAACTATAGGGAACTCCATATCGGGAAGGCGCTGGACGTGATGGACTGCCGGCCTTATACGCCCCAGAAACTGGAGGCCGAGACGGAAAAGGGGGAACAGTATGAATCGCGTCGGCTTTGCTGCTGCAAGTATTTTATTTCTGTTCTTTACCGGATAAAAGGAGAGATGGAACTGGCCTTTTCAGAGGAGTCTTTTACTTCTGTAATTTGTATCGGAGGCGCAGGGAATCTTTCTGTAAAGGATGAGGATGTGGAAAGTATGGAATTCCGGGCAGGGGAGAGCATTTTCCTGCCGAAAACGGAGAAGACATATCGAATCAAAGGGGAATGTGAAGTGATCGTAACGAGGGTTTAGTAGTGTGAAAAGTACTTCTAACCACTCGCAGCAGAGGCTGCTTCGCGGAGAAGTACTAAGTTTCACACAGAAAAACGCCAAAAACAGGCGTTTTTCCCGTTTGTGGTCACTGCTTTCATTCCCCTGTATGAAAGCAGCCGGGCATCTCTTTCCAACTGTCCAGTCCGGCGGATACAACCCGCAGCCCGCTCAGCGTCAGGGAATCCTGGCCGGGAATGTCGGTGTCAAAATAAAAGCCGTAAGTGCCGTACACAAGGACTTTTCCGGTTTCCATCACGGTTCGGATGTTGCGCATCACAGTGTCGATGGAAGGGCCTCCTTCGGCAACACAGGCGGCGTTGGGTACATGTTTGTGATTCAAAATATCCGCATCGATATGAAGATAAATCGCATCCACCTGATCCGCCAGTTTTTTTACCGCTTTTTCCCATAAGGATGCCTGTTCAAATTCTTCCGTTTTTAACCATTGGATTTTTAAGTTTTGAATGATTTCCAACGCTCCGTCATCGTCTGTTTCGGCTTCCCGGAAATCGCTTAAAAGAACGAGGCTGTCATCGTAAGGCGTTTTCAATCCAGCGGCTTCCCGCCACTCCGCCATATCCACCCCGAGAATAACCGCCATGTCCATTCCGCCCAGAATGCCCGTGTGCGTCACTGCGGGGGTGGACATATCGCTGTGGGCGTCCAGATAAATGATGCCTATTTTTTTATCCGCTCCGATCGCCCGCTGGATGCCGCCGCAAACCCCGACCGCATCCTTGCAGTATCCGCCGGTCAGGAGCAGGGCATCTCCGTTTTCCAGTCCGTTGCATACCGCATCCGAGACTTGCCGCGTCAGGGTGAGATAAACCTCTTCCCCGTTCCGGGGTGCATAAACGATCTCCTCTACCCGGTAAGGGACTCCGGCTTTTGCATAGACGCCGCATAAATGGTAGTCGTCCAATTCCCTGTATTTTTTCCAGTGTTGTATGTCGGAATAAATCCCCGGGCGCTGATGTGCAGGATCCGGACCCCAGTTCAAATCTCCGTAAGGAACTTCCACAATGCACAAGCCATGTATCTTTTTTAAATTTACGGAATCTGTCAAATTCATAAAAACTCCTTTCTATTTTTGGCCGTCCGCCAAATAAATCAAATCACAATCGATAAAAATCTGTTTCGGTAAAAAAGATTCCCCTTTTTTTATGTTTTCCAACAGCATATGAACCGCCTGGGAGGCGATTTCCTTGGGCCGCTGGGATATTACGCTGACGATTCTGTCATAAATATCCTCATTGCGGCGGGTAATATAGTCGCTGAAGGGAATATTAAAATCATCAAAAGCACCGATTTCGAAATTAAGTTTTTCGGCATATTTGGTAGAGGGGATCAATTCGCAAAAGTATCTGATGTCGGAAGCCGTATGGATAATGAAGGCGGTGAATTCCACGGAGGAATTCATAAGGGAATAGATGGGCTGCATGCTGTATTCCCTGTCGGGGTAAATAATTTCGTTGTATCCCGTCAGCCCGTATTTATCCATGGCTTCAAAATACCCGTTTAAACGCTGCATGGAAACATTGGTCAGCGTTGATTTGTCCTGGATGATGCTTAGAATGTTTTTATGCCCGCGTTGGATAAGGCTTTCCGTCAGCCGGAACATCCCTTCCTTGTTGTAAGAGGAAACGAAAGAAACGTCGGGAACGTTCGGATAACAATCGATGAAAACGAAAGGAATGCCCCATTCCGTCAGTTTTTCAATATATTTTTTGTTGTTGGCGCTGCTGAAAGAGTCCAGAATAATGCCGGATACCCGCAGGGAATGGCATAGATCCAAATAACGCATTTCCAGCGAGCTGTCGTTCTTGCCGTCAAAGATCATAACGGAATAGCCGTTTTCGTAGGCGTCTTTGGTCACTGTGTCAGCCATCGTTGACATAAAGTTGTAATCCAGGTGAGGGAGTATGAAGGCGATCGTCTTTTGCAAGCCCGGATTTGCCGCGTTGGTAAAAATCTGCCCGGATGGAATATAATCCAGCTCATTAGCGATGCGCAGTATCTGTGTCCTTTTTTCCGCGGATACGCGTACTTCCCTGTTATTTAATACTCTTGAAACCAAAGCTTTTGATACATGTGCCATATCGGCAATCGTTTGTAAAGTTACCTGTTTGTTTTCCACAAATATTCCCCTCCGCATAGATAAAAGTTTACTATTGATCAATATTATTAAGAACAAGCTTTTAATTGAATGAAAAAATATATATAAATAATTATATTAAAGTATAAAATTGAAATAAATTGGTGTCAATGTACAAAAATCACAAAAAAATACATGGAATAATATTAAAAATGACGGATAAAAAGTGCTTGTGATAAATGATGCATCATGTTTATCATATTTATCAAGAACAAGCGAATAACGGAGAAAAAAGGAAGGTGATAAAAAATAAATTATGGAAAAATATGGTTTTAGCACTATTGGTAAAAATGTTTATCAGAAAAAAGAGGAAAGGAGGGAGAGGAATGGAGGATTATATCCTTGAAATGAAAAATATAGACAAGAGCTATGGAGGCATCCATGCATTAAAAAATGTCAGCATCGGCTTAAAACGCGGGGAAGTGCTTTGTCTGTGCGGGGAAAACGGGGCAGGAAAATCGACGTTGATGAAGATTTTGGCCGGAGTGGAGAAACCTACGGACGGTGAGATTTTTATAGAAGGAAAGAAAGTGGAGATCGAGAAGCCGGTGGACGCATTTCGTTTTGGCATCAGTATGGTGCATCAGGAGTTGATTCAGATTGAAGATATGACCATTGCGGAAAATATTTTTGCCGGGAGGTATCAGTCGAAAGGCGGGCTGATCGATGCAAAGGCGTTGCGGGAAGATACCCTCCGGCTGCTGGAAAAGCTGGATATTCATTTCAACCCGAATTCGCTGGTGCGCCAATACAGCATTGCAAACCGCCAGCTGATCGAAATCGCCAAGGCGATGTCCCATGAATTGTCAATTATTGTTTTTGATGAGCCGACAGCGCCGCTTACGGTGGAAGAAACGGAAAATTTATATCGTATCATTCGGAAACTCAGGGATGACGGGGTAGCGGTTATCCTGATCTCGCACCGCCTGGAAGATGTGTTCGCAGTAGGAGACAGGATCGTAGTGTTGAAGGACGGTGAAAATGCCGGCGAGCTGGCGGTGGAGGAAGCTACTGTGGATAAAATCGTGAAGATGATGATCGGAAGGCAGATGTCGCAGCAGTTCCCGGAAAAAACCGACCGGATTGGAGACAGGGCGCGGATCGGCGATACGGTGATGGAAGTAAAGCATCTGACCAACCGCCGGATCAAAGATATTTCTTTCCGGCTGCGGAAGGGGGAGATCCTTGGAGTGGCAGGTCTGGTGGGAGCAGGGCGGACGGAACTGCTGCGGGCGGTTTTCGGCGTGGATCCTTGTGAGGGGGAAATTATCCTGCGCGGTGAGAAGATTGTAAACAAATCGCCGATTGAAGGGCTGGGCAGAGGGTTCGCGCTGGTTCCTGAGGACAGAAAGGATCAGGGACTGATCCTGAGCCAGTCAATTTTGCAGAATATGATTTTAAGCATTTTGAAAAAGGCATCTTCTTTTGGATTTATGAACAGGAAAAAAGAAACAGGGGCGTGCGACGAATATATTGAAAAGCTGAAGATACGCACTCCGGGAAGAAACCTGATGGTATCGGCTTTGAGCGGGGGGAACCAGCAGAAAGTAGTCCTTGGCAAATGCCTGGCATCGAAACCGGAAATCCTTTTGCTGGATGAACCGACCAGAGGGGTAGATATCGGTGCAAAAGCCGAAATTTATAAAATTATTAATGATCTTGCCGGAGAAGGGTTGTCCATCCTTGTAGTTTCATCGGAAATGACGGAATTGCTCGGAATCAGCGACCGCATCCTCGTCATGCACGAAGGGCATCTGTCCGGCGAACTGACGATGGAAGAAGCCAGCGAGGAAGCGATCATGAAGCTGGCGTTGTCTCATAAAGAAAATACGGCATAGATTTAAGACTCCGCGAAGCGGAATCATGGAGGTTAGTATGAAAAATAAAAGAACAATAGGGAGCGCGGTGAAAAATTCAAAATATTTTGAACTGTCCGGACTGCTTTGCCTGATCCTTATTTATTCCATTTTTGTTCAGGCCAAGAGCGGCACATTTTTGACCATTCCCAACATTAACAATATTTTAAAGGAAATTGTTGTTTATGGGATTCTCTCCTGTGCGCTGGCTTTTCCTTTGATCAATGGAACGTTTGATCTTTCCATTGAGTCTACATGCGCGTTAGGGGGGACGGTCTGCGCCCTGCTGGTGACGGATGGATTTTTAGGAATCAAGACGAATTTATTTTTGGCGATCATAATAGCTACGGTGTTCTGCAGCCTGATCGGCGTGATCAACGGAGTCATTGTGGCGCGAACCAAGATCGACCCTTTTATTGTCACATTGGGAAGCCAGACGGCGGTTCGGGGGCTTGTATATATCGTCTGCAATAACAGCGCGGTAACATCCCTCCCCGCTTCCTTTAAAAGTCTGAGCGCAGGAAAAATCCTGGGGATTTCGGTTTCCATCTGGATATTGCTGCTGGTGTTTGTTGTTTTGGCAGTGGTGCTTGGGAAGACGGCTTATGGAAGGAAAATATACGCGATTGGCGGCAATTACCAGGCGGCATATATTTCAGGTATCAATGTGAAGGCGATCCGGTTTTCCACTTATGTGATCAGCGCGGCGCTGTCATGTATCGCAGGGATATTGTCTACGGCCAGGGTAGGTTCGGCTACGCCGAATGCGGCCACGGGTTATACAACGATCGCCATTTCGGCATGTGCCATCGGCGGAGTATCGCTTGGAGGAGGAAAAGGATTGGCTATCGGCGTATTTTTAGGTTCCCTGATGATGGGAATGATCACCAACGGCATGAATCTGATGTTTATCGGTTCTAACTGGCAGCTGGTAGTAAGAGGATGTCTGATGGTAGCGGCCGTATTTTACGCGCAATGGTTCCATAAGGTGTCCAGCAGGGAAAAGTAGTAAGGTGAGACAGCAGGGAAACGAATGATTTGGCACATGAAATGAGCAGGAAAGGTATGGTGGATGTATGAAAAAAAGAATAAGCAGTTTATTGATGGCAATCGTTATGGCAGCAGTTCTTTTGGCAGGATGCGGACAGGATGCATCGAAGGAAACGAAAGAAGCTGGGACGGAAGAGGCTGCTGCGGAAGAAGCCGGGGCGGAAAACGACGGAACGGAAAATGCCGGAGGGGGCAAGACGATCGCTATTGTTCCGTGGGATATGGCGGAAACATTTGCGGTAGATTTTTCCCATGCGGCGGAAGAGGCTATAAAGGAAAACGGATGGACATGCGTAGTTATGGATCCGAAGGGAGATTGGGCGCAGGAATATACCATCATTGAGAATTTGATTACTCAGAAGGTGGACGGAATTATTTATACGGCGATCGATGCGGACGGGGCAAATGACCTCGTGGCGGAAGTACAGGCAGCCGGGATACCGATCGTTGGGTACGATTGCCTGGCGAGCGCGGGCGTGGAAGACGCGGCGATAAGATATGACGATACGAAAGGCGGGGAAATGGCGGCCGAAGAGATGATGAAGGCGCTGGAAGGGAAAGAGGATGCCCAGATCGTTATTTTTGAAGATGATCCGTCCATTTCATCCAGTACGCGCCGGATCGAAGGCTTTACCGGCTATATGGAAGAGAATTATCCGAATGTGGAAATTATATTAAACCGTTCTCAGGATAAAACGGCGGACGGATGCTATATATGGGCGACGGATATGATTACGGCATATCCCGATGCGGATGGATTTTTCTGCTATTGGTCGGAATGTACGATGGCAACTTATAATGCGCTTCAGGATGCTGAAAAAACGGATGTTTATGTGGTAGGGTATGATGCGACGACAGAGCAGCAGGAACTGATGCAGAGCGTGGGAGAGGATTGCAGACTGTATGCGAGTCCTGGAATGTCTCCTTCCAAGATGGCTGCCCAGTGTGTGGATTCGCTGGAGAGTATTTTTGACGGATCTTATAAGAGAAGCGGGCCGGAAGATATGGTGGAATTATCTCCTGTGCTTCTGACGGCGGAAAATGCGGCGGAATTCGATATTAACCAGTAGCTGGCGGCAAAAGGCCGGATCGTTATGAAAAACAGAAGAGGAAATGGAGGAGAAACAGAATGATTATAGATTCACATATGCATCTGATCGATACGGGGTGTTTTGACAAACCCACTTATGATGCTCTTGGGCAGTCGATTCCGGCGGATACGGATATCGACCAGCTGGTGTCATGGATGAGGGCTGCAGGGATAGGGAATTGCGTATGCATGGGACAGGATATGCACCGGATATGGCATTCCGAATTCGGCGAGATCGCGGTGGAGCGGGCATATGAAAAGTATCCGGAGTTTTTTATCCCGTTTTGCAGCGTGGAGCCTATCGACAGCGCCGGAAGGTTCTGCCAGAAAAATTATGATTATGTGGAGAGGAAAATTACCGAATGCGGGTATAAGGGAATCCTGTTCACGCCGCCTTACGGGCAGTTCCACTCCAACGACAGGGCGATGTATCCTTTTTATGAACTGGCCAATGCAAAAGGAGCGGTTGTGCAGTACCACCATTCGGCGGCTGGCGGTCCCACAGTTCTTGCCCATACGAAATTCGCCAAGATGGAAAATCTGAATGACGTTACTTTTGATTTCCCGGATATGAAAATCGTGGTAGAGCATATCGGCTATCCTTTCAGCGAGTATTTGTTCACCATGATGGTGAACGATGAAAATCTTTGGACGGATTTGGCCATGCTTTATAAACGGCCGTTTTGGATGACATGGAACATGGTGCTGGCGAAAGAACTGGGGGTATTGGACAGGGTGATGTTTGCTTCGGATTTTGTGGCGGCAAACAATGATTTGTTCCATGCGGATCCTACGCAGGATCTGCTGGAATGGATCGATCTGATTCGCCATGGAATGAATAAGATATGCGAAAATGCGGGATGGCCGGTGTTCTCGGAGAAGGAAATCGAAGGAATATTGCATGACAATGCGGCGCGGCTTTACGGTCTGTAATTATGGTAAATCGCAGATAATAGGAGCTTGGATATGGAAATTGTTTATGGCAGGACAAAAGAGCCGGAGGGAAACCGGGGTTATGTGCCGGTGGATCTGACGGAAGAGACGATGAAGGAGCATTTGCAAAAGGTTCTCGGGAAAATGGAGGACGATGGGCTGGATACGCTGCTCATCTACGGGGATAGGGAGCATGGTGCCAACTTCGCTTATTTGACGGGATTTGAGCCAAGGTTTGAGGAAAGCGTATTGGTGCTGCATAAGGATGGAAGCTGTTATTTGCTTTTAGGGAATGAAAATCTGAAAATGGCGGAGTACAGCTTTATAAAAGCGGAGGTTGTCCATGTACCTTATTTTTCCCTGCCCTGCCAGCCTATGGGCGAGGGAAAGACTCTGGCGGAATTGGCGGCATCGGCGGGAATCAGGGATCATACGAAAATAGGCTGCGCGGGGTGGAAATATTTTACAGGCAGAAAGGGTGAAGAGAATAAGCTGTTTGATGTTCCGGCTTTTATCATGGATGCGGTGAGGCAGATCAACGCCCATGGGGAAATCGTCCATGCGGGAGGTATTTTTCTGAATCCGCGTTCCGGTGTGAGGAATGTGGTGAATGCGAATGAACTGGCGCATTATGAATTTGGTGCCGGCCTCGCATCCGCCAGGCTGTTAGAGGCTTACAACAGCATAGAACCGGGAAAAACGGAGATGGAGATTGCGGATCAGCTTTCCGCCTATGGGCAGCCGGTCAGCGTCACCACGATATGTGCCACCGGGGATAGGTTTACGAATGGAGTGGTTTTCCCAAGAGATAAAAAAATAGCTTTGGGAGATAAATTCTCTATGACGATCGGGCTGCGGGGAGGGCTTTCCTCAAGGGCGTCTTATGTGGCCGGAAGCAGGGAAGACTTGCCGCCAGGAGTCAGGGATTATATGGAAAAAGTGGCAATACCTTATTACAGGGCTGCTGCTGCCTGGTTTGAAATGATAGGGATCGGGGTAAACTGCGGTGATGTTTACAGAAAAATAGAGGAAACGCTGCCGAAAGAGGAATATCACTGGACATTAAATCCGGGACATTTTACCGGGCAGGAAGAGTGGACGGTTTCTCCCTTTTACCCGGAGTCGCCGGTTGTATTGCAAAGCGGGATGCTTTTGCAGATGGATATTATCCCGTCTGTTCCCGGATATGGGGGAGCGGGGGCAGAAGATGGCGTTGCGGTTGCGGATGAAAAGCTGCAAAAGGAGATCGAGGAAAGATATCCGCAAACGTGGACAAGGATGAAAAAGCGAAAGGAGTATATGCGTGACTGCCTCGGTATTTGCCTGAAAGATGAAGTGTTCCCCATGAGCGATATTTGCGGATATTTCAGGCCGTATATCCTGGAACGGGATTATGCGTTGAGGAAGATTGGGCAGAAATGGAGGATAGAGTGAAAAATATTTTAGCGGAAAATGTACGGTATCAAAAGGTAAAACGGCCTGTCTGGAAGGAACCCGGAGATTGCCCGGAGCTTCCGGGGCAGGTATATGAAAAGAGATATGAAAGACTATATGAGAGAATGGACGAGGACGGGCTGGATGTGGCAGTCATTTACGGGGACAGGGAGCATTATTCCAACTTCCGCTATTTGGCGGCCTTTGATCCAAGGTTTGAAGAAGGAGTGCTGGTGGTGCATAGGAACGGGAAAAATTATGTGCTGCTGGGAAATGAATGCCTGAACTTGTACCGGGAATGCAAAGTGGAGGCGGAGCCGGTACTCTGCCAGATATTGTCGCTGCCGAACCAGCCGATGGATGAGTTTGGGTCGATGGAAGAATCTTTCCGCCGTGCGGGAATCAAAGATGGCATGAAAACAGGAGTTGTGGGGTGGAAGCTGTTTACTGGGAGGGCAAAAGGGAATCTCTTTGATGTTCCGGGTTATATGGCGGACGCATTAAAAGCGGTGGCCGGCGAAGAAAATGTGTCGAATGCCACCGGAATATTTATCGATCCGGAAAGGGGCATCAGGGTTATAAATGATGTGCATACGATTGCAGCGCTGGAGCATGGGGCGGCAGAGGCGGCAGGATGCCTTGCGGGGATGCTGGAAGCATTGGAGCCGGGAAAGAGCGAGGCGGAGCTTGGGGCGTATTTGAATCCGAAAGGAAGAGTGATGTCATGTCACCCGTTGCTGACCATCGGCCCTAATCGTGACAGGGGATTGGTCAGTGTGACGGGTTATAGAGCGCAAAGAGGAGATGCTTTCTGTGTTTCTATGGGATTGGAAGGAGGCCTTTCCTGCCGTGCCGGTTATGTGGCAGAAGGGATCGGGGACTTGGAAGAAGGAGCCAAAGATTATTTGGAAAAGTTGGCAAAGCCTTATTTTGCGGCGGTGGCAACATGGTATGAAAAGATAGGGATAGGAGTGACCGGAGGGGAAATTTACCATGCGGTGCAATCCATAATACCAAAAGAAAAATATGGGTGGGTACTCAATCCGGGGCATTTGATCGGTTCGGAAGAATGGATGTCTTCGCCTTTTTATCCCGATTCCACGGTTGAATTGAAAAGCGGCATGCTGATTCAGATGGATATTATTCCCGGCATGGAAGGATATGGAGGCCCGAACTGCGAGGATGGTATTTGCATTGCGGATGAAGGGCTGCAGAAGGAATTGGAGGAAAATTATCCGGAGGTGTGGGAACGCATGAAAGCCAGAAAGCGGTATATGAAAGAGGAAATCGGTATTCTTTTAAAACCGGAAGTTTTCCCGATGAGCGACATTGCAGGATGGTTTAATCCGTTTGCTTTGGAAAGGGAGAAGGCTTTTGTGATTGTGCGGTAAGCCGTTGGATATGGGACATGTCATGGCCTGATTTTTTGGGCGGAGGTATTTAATAGAAGAGGGAGGCAGGAACTTTAATCCTGCCTCCCTTGTTCTGTTAAGTGTTGACGGCCGCTGTTTTATAGATGACGCTGCCGTAACGCCTGTATTTCTTTATTCAAATCCGTCGAATTCATCCTCATCGAACTCGCTCGGCTCGATTTTAGGGCGGTGTCCGACGGGCTTGCGTTTTTTCGGCTCCCGGTAGTCATCGAAGTCGCCGTCATCTAAGGAAGAATCTTCTTTTACGGTTTTCCGGCGTTTGCCTTTATTGGGAAGGTTGGATACGTCTTCCGTAAAAAATTTCTTTTTATCGGGAGCTGTGCTTAGATCTTCCGTGAAGAACTCTTTTCTGCCGGAAGCGGAGTCTTCTGCTTCCTCCCAAATTTCATCTGTCTCGTCCTCTTCATCGTCCTCGTCTTCTTCCCAGTCGTCCGCTTCCTTTTTGGAACGGAGAATGAAAAATAGCGTAATACCTATGGCGATAGCGATGAGAAGTATAACGGCAATAATAATCATGGCTGTCGGTTGTAAGCCGGAAGGCTCTTCTTCCGAAAGGGGGTCGCCGTCGTTATCTTCGGAAAGGGGTTCCGATGAAGGTTCATTGCCGGCAGAATAATCGGATACGATAGCACTGGTGTCCGTCATAACTGTTTCGCTGATAATAATCACGTAATCGGAAGCGTGGGAAAAGGTGAAACGGATGGTGCCGTTTTCATCGATCTCCACAGCGTCCATGAACTCGAGCTGTTCGATGTCCGGGTTATAGTAATAAAGGTTTGCGGCCAGCCCTGCATTTTCCGGGGCAGTACTTATAGCCAATACCGGATGGAAATCGAGAGGGCCGTTATGGACAAGGGAAAGCCCGATGACGGTTCCCGTTGTGCTGAGAGCGGAAGCCCGCATGATCAGTGCATCCGGGATGCTTCCGGTATCCGGCGTAACGCCCATGTCAATGCCATTTGCCTCATCTGCCACAATATTACTTCCATTGATCGTCCAGCTTATGCTGTTCCCCATGTTGAGAATAACATCAATATCTTTCCCGCGGATCGAGGATATGGCCTCTTCGTATAAAACGGTATTGTTTTTCATATCTATGGTGACATTTTTGGCCGGGGCTGTTGGAGCTGCGCTGTTGTCAGAAGTATTGTCTGCCGGTTTTTTGCCGCCATTAGAAGAGCTGCCGCTTGCCGGAGGGTTGCTGCCGGAGGGAGTGGTTCCGCTTGCCGGAGGATTGCTGCCGGAGGGAGAACTTCCGCTTGCCGGAGGATTGCTGCCGGAGGGAGAACTTCCGTTAGTCGAAGTACTGCCGCTGGTGGAAGAGGAAGCGCCGGAAGAAGAGCTGCTGCCGTTCGTTTGTCCGTTATTATGGTTAGCCTGTGGTGCCTGATAACCGCATCTGCGGCATTTGCTGTCGGCCATGTCATGGCCTAAGGCCGAAATTTCCTCGGAATAAGTGTCGCCGCAGGAACAGGTATAGGTTTTGGTGCCCTTTTCGGTACAAGAGGGCTGTTTCGATACGGAGGAGGAATAGCTGTGCTTATGGCTGGCTGGCAGCTTTGCAATGGCTTCCGTATAGGAATCCTGGCATTTGGAACAGGTATAGGTGCGGACTCCCTCCGCAGTTTCGGTAGCTTCTTTCGTGATGGCAGAAACATAATCATGCCCTGAAGCCGGAATCTCCCTGGTTTCTTTGGAATTACAGGAAAGGCAGGAACGTGTCTGCACACCGGCAGCCGTACAAGTGGCCGGTGTTGTAACTGTCCATTCTCCGTAAGTATGAGAAGTACATGTCGAAGAAGCTTTCGGGGTCACGCTGACAGAGACTGCGATATTGGCTGCGGTCTGATAGTTGGCCGGATCCGGGTTATAAGAGGCATGATACGAAACCGTGCCTTCTTTTTCCAGTACGGTGTCAGGTTTCTCCCATGCAAAGCCGGCGGGCAGTTTGATGGAAGACAAAGTGTTGCCGACCGAAGCTTTCAGGCCGGAGGGAATCGTATAAACGGGAACTCCCTTGTTTACAGTCAATGAAAGGTTCTTTTTTACGGTATTGTACTTGCCGGTATCCGAAGGAGTAAAGGTGGCCGGATACCCCTGGTTGGATACGGTAGGAACAATGGAAGGGTTATCCCATGTCCATCCTGACGGCAGTTTAATATTGGCCAATGTCTGATTCGGAGCATAAGTAACGGCGTTTAAGGCCGGAAGAGTATATGCCGGATCGGTTTTGGCTACCGTTACCGTACAGGAAGCGGTGCCTCCTGCCTTGGAGTCGCCGGATAAGGAACAACTGATATCCGTTGTTCCTGCGGAAATGGCAGTAACGGTTCCGTCCGCTGCGACAGAAGCCACTTTTGGATTGGAACTGGTGAAAGTCAGGGAAGAGCCGGCTGCCGGAGCATCGATGGGCTTGCCGTCGATGGAAGCGGTGAGAACGGCAGATTCGCCTGCTTTCAGGGAAAGTGAGGTTTTGTTTAAAGTGATGTCCTTGACGGCCGCGGGCTGAGGGCACGCGGAGGAGGGCATATTTTTATATACGGGTATACGAAATACAAACGGATTGTTGAGGGAACCCGCAGTGGCATAAGCTTTTTTTACCGAAACCGCCTCGGAAGACGGCGCGGCGATATTCTGCATGTATTGATGCTGGTAGAGGCCGGAAGGAGAGGTCTTGCTCACATTGAACTTTTGCAGGTAGAGAGTGTTCTGCCCTTTCCGTATGTAATCTTTGGATATAATGTTGGAGCCGCCTTCCAGGGAAAGGTAGCGTGTGGTCCATTTATATTCCGCCGCTTTTTTCAACCCGTTTTCAATGACCTGGGCGCTTCCTTTTCCGGTGGCGCCTATATTGAAGTAATTATATACGCCGGGATAGGAAGGGTGGGTTCCCGAGATCAGCGGAGAGGTTCCGTTTCCTTGCTCCTGACGGACGCGGGAGGCCAGATGGAAGGGGCTGACGCCAAGCTGTCTGGCAATATTGCAAAAAGCTTGGGCATAACTTTGGCCTTTGGAATCGCCCGGAATAGCACCGGACATAAAGGTTCCGTTCAGGATGCTCTGGACGGCGCTTTCTTTGTGGTAGGTGTCGTTATAGCTCAACAGTTCAAACTGGAAAATATAGTTTTCCGATAAAAAATTACGGGGATCCATATAATAAGCGAGGATACCGTCGCTGGGATAAGACCAGGATTTATCAAAGTCGGCTGTTTTCCAGGAACTGGTAACGCTGGAGGAAATCAGGCTCCGGGAATTTTTATTTTCTTCCTGTACGGCTGTTTTCCAGTCAAGATCCGTTTCCATTCTGACAAAAATCCAGTTGGGATGGGCTGTTTTCAGGTTTAAGAGACCGCTTTGATAGGAGGCGGGAAATTGGGCAATATCAGCCGGAAGCTTCGCTTGGGCGGTTTCGGCATTCATGCGGTAAGTCTGGCCGGAGATCCACCGGTCTTCCCACGCAAGCAGGTCTTCATCGGCATAAGCGAGATAATCCCTTTCGATATAACCAACATAGGAACTGCCGCCGATGTCGATGCCGGCCTGGTACCAGATATTGTGAAGAGAATCTTCACCGACGCCTGTGATACGAACAGACTGGCCGGTAGAAATATTGACCGATGCCGCTTCTTCTTTTCCGGGTCTCTGCTTTGCTTCATATGTGTCGCAAAGGTACAGCAGGGCATAGATATCCTTGCCCGTGATGAGGGAAGCTAGATCGTCCTGCGCCTTTGCCGCATCCAACAGGCGCACGGAAGACATGCCCTGCTGCACGTAAACAGTGATAGAAGGCATGTTTGTATAAGCGTCGAAGGAGGGCGCAAGGGGATAAGCGTCGGTATCCCATACCGGCGTAAACTCATAAGCATCGAATTCCGTATTTTCATAATCGTCACCGCATTCCCATGTAACGGGAATCAAAGTGGGAGAACCGGATTCATCCGGAAATACGGAAAGTTCTTTGGGAAAGGAGGCGCTAAGCTCCTCAAGAGTTGGTTTGGCATCAAAGAAAAATTCGCTTTCTTCATCGGAAAGAGGGGCGATCGAAGTAATCGCCATGGGAGATTCTTCCGGCTCCATTGGCTGGGAAGCTTCCTTATCTTTATCCTCTGAATCTGCCGGCTGGGAAATTTTGTCATTTTCCTGATCCGTTGGTTGGGAAGTTTTTCCATCTTCTTGCTCCGCCGGTTGGGAGGTTTTTTCATTTTCTGAATCCGCTGGTTGTATCGTTTCGGTATTTTCAGTTTCCTCCGGCGGCAAAGTCCCGCTTTCTCCGGTTTCTACAGCGGATGTTTCCGCTGCTATTGCAGGGAGGGCATCCTGAGAAACGGATATAAAAGTGAGGAGCAAGGCAAACCCTGCTGCGTAAATACGTTTTTTTATGTTCTTTTTCATTAGTATTCTCCTTTTGGAAATCCTGTAATGGTATATATAGCATATTTGCCGGCAGGAGGCAAGGAGAATGCAGGAAGTTATAATAAATTATTTACTTTGATGCTTTTGGGGTTTCTATATTGGGAAATATAGTGTAAACTATAGGCTGAAAGGATTGGAAAAAATGGAAGCTGAAAAAATACTGGATATCATAGGGGCGGATTTTTATACGGGAGTGCCCGATTCGCAATTAAAGGCGTTATGCGATTATTTGATGGATACTTATGGAATTGATTTCCGGCATCATGTGATTGCTGCAAACGAGGGAAACTGTACGGCGTTGGCAGCAGGGTATCATCTTGCGACCGGAAAGATTCCGGTAGTTTATTTGCAGAATTCCGGCGAAGGGAATATAATAAATCCGGTGGCCTCCCTTTTGAATGATCAGGTTTATGCGATTCCAATGGTTTTTATCGTTGGATGGCGGGGAGAACCGGAGGTTCATGACGAGCCGCAGCATATTTACCAGGGCAAAATAACGCTGAAATTATTGGAGGATATGGATATCAGGACATTTATCCTGGATAAAGAAACGAAAGAAGACGAATTGCGGGATGTGATGGGAAAATTTCAGGCTGTATTGGCAACAGGCAAGAGTGTTGCGTTTGTAGTCCGCAAAGGAGCTATTTCCTATAATGGAAAAATAAAATACGAGAATAATTATACGATGAGCCGCGAGGAAATCATACGGCATATAGTGGCGGTATCGGAAAAAGATCCTATTATTTCCACGACGGGAAAAGCAAGCAGGGAATTGTTTGAGATTCGGGAGGCGAACGGGCAGGACCATAAATATGACTTTTTAACGGTTGGTTCCATGGGCCATAGTTCTTCTATTGCACTGGGGGCGGCCGTGCAAAAGCCGGGAACAAAGATATGGTGTATCGATGGGGACGGAGCGGTTCTGATGCATATGGGGGCTATGGCAGTCATAGGAACGTGCGGATGCGGGAATCTGGTTCACGTGGTGATCAATAACGGTGCGCATGAAACAGTGGGGGGGATGCCTACGGCAGCCGGTAACATTGAACTGACGAAAATAGCATCGGCATGCGGTTATGGATATACTGTCTGCGTGGATGATTTTGATGCTTTGGATAAGGAATTGAATGCGGCAAAGAAAAGAAACGGACTGACTTTGATCGAAGCGAGAGCCGCGATTGGGGCACGTGATGATCTTGGAAGGCCGACCACGCCGGCGATAGAGAATAAACGCAATTTTATGGAGTATTTATCAACGCTGGCTTAATAGATCCCAATGTTAGTCATTTGTGCGAAAATGAAATGTGATGATGAGGTTTCCTTTTTATGAGTGATAAAAGAATAAAGTTTTTGAATACGCATGTTGACAATTTAACGATGGAAGAGGCAGTGGAAGAGGCTCGGAAGCTTGTGCGCAAGGGCGAGAGAAGCTACGTGGTCACGCCGAATGTGGATCATATTGTAAAAATAGAGCATGACCATTTATTCCGGGAAATATATGAAGGAGCCGATCTGATCCTGACGGATGGAAAGCCTTTGATTTGGATGTCCAGGCTGCTTCGCACTCCTATTAAGGAAAAGATATCCGGTTCCGATTATTTTCCTGAAGTTTGTAAAATGGCGGCAGAGGAAGGCATGTCGATCTTTCTTTTGGGGGCGGCGGAAGGGGTGGCGAAAAAAGCCGCCGTGAATCTGATGAAAAAGTACAAGCATCTGAAGATTGCCGGGGTATACTCGCCCAGCTATACTTTTGAAAGCGATGCCAATGAAATCTCTTATATTATTCACAAAATTAATAAAGTGAAGCCGGATATCTTATGCATTGGACTGGGTACGCCGAAACAGGAGAAATTTTACTATAAATATAAAGATCTGTTGGAAGTTCCTCTGACGCTGCATATTGGAGCAACGATAGACTTTGAGGCAGGGGTGGTAAAAAGAGCTCCAAGGTGGATCAGCTATGCGGGGCTGGAATGGTTTTACCGTCTGCTGAAGGAGCCACGAAGGCTGTATCGCCGGTATTTGCTGGATGATTTGGAGATTTTTCCTCTTTTTTGGAAATACAGGAAACGGCCTCTTTCTTATGTATTTGGCTCCTGCAATATCCTCGGGGTGAATATTGCGGTAACGAATATGAAATCAGTGTGTCAATACCTGACAAATAATCTGGAGAGACTCCGTGGAGAATATGTGTGCGTTTCCAACGTGCATACGACAGTAATGGCATATAACGATGAATCTTACAGAAAGGTTCAGAATAATGCGGCGATCGCCGTGCCGGATGGCAAGCCTCTTTCTTTGATCTGTAGATTGAGAGGACATAAGGAGGCGAAACGTGTGGCGGGACCGGATTTGATGCCAGAGATCCTCAGACTTTCGGAGTCAGAAGGGTATACCCATTATTTTTATGGAAGTACGGAACGAACATTAAAGTATTTGGAAAAAAATATCAGGGAAAAGTATCCTAAGCTGAAAATTGCGGGAATTTATTCGCCTCCTTTCCGCAGACTGACGAAAGAAGAAGATCAGAAGGTTATAGAGCGAATCAATGCGGCGAAGCCGGATTTCATATGGGTAGGCCTGGGAGCGCCGAAGCAGGAGCGCTGGATGCATGAACACAGAGGCAAAGTAAACGGGATTATGGTTGGAGTCGGTGCGGCTTTTGATTTCCATGCGGGAACATCGAAAAGGGCACCGAAATGGATGCAGGAAATTTATCTGGAGTGGTTGTACCGTTTGATCCAGGATCCTAAGAGACTTTTGAAACGATATATGTTTTCGAATATGGAGTTTATCTGGCTGATATTGACCGGGCACTAGGAGTGCGGAAGGGAAAGCGGTGTAGAATTGGAAACGGAAAAAATTTATTTAATTACCGGCGGGGTCGGATTTATCGGATATCATTTGTCAAAACGGTTGTTGGAGTCGGGAGCAAGAGTGATCGGCATGGATAATTTGAACGACTACTATGAAGTAAGCCTGAAGGAAGCCCGCCTGAAAATTTTAAAGAAATATGAAGGGTATTCTTTTGTAAAATGCGATCTGGCGGATAAAGAAGGTGTGTTTTCCCTGTTTAAAAAGGAAAGGCCGGATATTGTGGTGAATCTGGCGGCCCAGGCAGGGGTCAGATACAGTATCGAGAATCCGGATGCTTATGTGCAGTCAAATTTGGTAGGCTTTTTCCATATACTAGAGGCATGCAGACATTATCCGGTAGAACATCTTGTATTTGCTTCCTCCAGTTCGGTGTATGGAGGAAACGAGAAGGTGCCGTTTTCTACGGAAGACCAAGTAGATCATCCGGTAAGCTTGTATGCAGCTACGAAGAAATCCAACGAGCTTATGGCTTATTCTTACGGAAAACTATATGGAATTCCGGTAACGGGATTGCGCTTTTTCACAGTATATGGGCCATATGGAAGGCCTGATATGGCTTGTTATAAGTTTGCCCTGAAAATGATGGAGGACAAGCCGATCCAGATATACAATAATGGGGATATGTACCGGGACTTTACTTATATTGATGATATCATCGGCGGGGTGGAAAAAGTTCTTGGCCATGTGCCTGAGGCGGACAGGCAGGGAGTTCGTTATAAGATATATAATATAGGAAATCATAAGCCGGAAAAACTGATGGACTTTATTGCATCCCTGGAAAAATATTTGGGGAAAGAGGCACGGAAGGAATATTTGCCGATGCAGCCGGGGGATGTATATCAAACTTATGCGGATATATCGGATCTGAAAAATGATTTCGGATTCCAGCCGGAGACTTCCATGGATGAGGGGATGCGGCGTTTTGTAGAATGGTTTAAGGAGTATTACGGCTATGAAGAAACTGTTTCATGAAATACTTCATTTTGGCATTATAGGGGTATTTAATACGCTGCTTGGATTTGTGCTGATTATGGTATTTTATAATTTGTGGCATTGGAATTATTGGGCGGCAAGCGGAACGTCTTATGTGATCGGAAGTATTTTTTCTTATTTTGCCAATAAGAAACTGACCTTCCGGGTGGAAGGGAACAGTTGGAAAGCCGCGTTAAAGTTTGCGGTGAATATTGCCATCTGCTATCTGCTGGCCTACGGAATTGCAAAACCGCTGGCGCGGAGCGTTATGAGGGGATATTTGCCGGGGCTGGCTCAAAGAATAGGAGATGTGATCCATATGGAAGCCCATGCGGTGGAAGAAAATGTGGCCATTTTGGCAGGTATGGGGCTGTTTATCATCTTTAATTTTATAGGGCAGAAATTTTTCGTATTTATAGGAATGGGGAAGGAAAAGGAACAGGTTTAAAATGGAAAGAGTAAAATACCTGATTTTAGGGGCGGGGCCGGCAGGGCTGTCCTTTGCCAACTGTTTGAAACAGAAGGGGGAAGAGTCTTTTCTTTTGCTGGAAAAAGAAAAGGGGGCAGGAGGTTTGTGCCGCAGTATAGATGTGGACGGCGCGCCTCTCGATATTGGAGGCGGCCATTTTCTGGATGTAAGAAGGCCGGAAGTGAACCGTTTTTTATTTGGCTTTATGCCGGAGGAAGAATGGAACAGATATGAGAGGGATTCCAAGATATCTTTTGATGAGCGATATATCGAACAGGACAGCGGAGGACATGGCAACCGGTATATCGATCATCCTTTTGAGGCAAATATCTGGCAGATGAAGCCGGAAAAACAGAAGGAATACCTGGGGGCGATCGCGGAAGCCGGATGTAACAAGGGCGAGGAAATGCCGGAACGGTTTGTGGACTGGATTTATTGGAAGCTTGGGAAACGGATTGCAGAGGATTATATGCTTCCTTATAATGAAAAAATGTTTGGCAAGGACTTGAACATACTCGGCACCTACTGGCTTGAGAAGCTTCCCGATGTTTCTTATGAAGAAACAAGAAAAAGCTGCATGGAAAAGAAGCCCTATGGGTATCAGCCGGGACATGCGCAGTTTTATTATCCGAAAAAGTATGGCTATGGGGAACTGTGGCTGCGGATGCAGAAGGCAGTCGGGGAAAGGATTGCAACAGGCGTGGCCGTAAAGAAACTGGATGCCCTGCGCCGCAGAGTAGTTTGTGCGGATGGAAGGGAATATGAGGCAGAAAGGATCGTTACAACCATTCCGTGGGCGGAATGGGAGGAAATTATTGGAATGCCGGATGGATTTTCACAGAACGTAAGGAAGCTAAAGCATAGTTCCACGCAAATTGAGTATGTGCCGGAAAAAATGGAGACAAAAGCGCATTGGATCTATTATCCGGAAAGAGAGATCTCTTATCACCGGATACTGGTGAGGCATAACTTTTGCCCAAATGGAAAGGGATATTGGACAGAAACAAATAAAGAAAGGGTGGAGCCGGATAAGGGAAGGTTCCGCTATATGAACGAATATGCCTATCCGTTGAATACGGCGGATAAGCCGCAGATCATGAAAGAACTGCTGGAACAGGCCAGATGCAGGGAGATCTACGGGCTTGGCAGATGGGGTGAGCATGAACATTATAATTCCGACCTGGTAGTGGAGCGGGCGATGAAGCTGGCGGAGGAGCTTTTAGGGTCAGAAAACAAGGCGGTAAAGCGCATATAAGGAATAGAAGAATGACGGAGCGTCGGGAAGGAGGGTTGCCTGGAACTTGTGGAGGGAACCCATCCATACGGCGGCAAGGAAGAAAATATAGGGATGTCTGCGGAATTTATCTGCCAGGGAAGTAAGGGCGGATAAAACCGGGGCATCCTTTTTAGCCGCAAGAATGACAAGCTGGAGGGCTTGCATGGTAAGGAAAGCGCCGAACCAGCGTCCCCAGTCGATCGCCACAAGGAAGGCCGGTACAACGCACAAGTGGCTGAGAAGAAAGAGGGCGTAAACAGGCCGGTCTTTTTTCTCAGCCGCTTTCAGAATACGTACCCAAAGAAAACCATAAAGAACGGCTAAGGGGGAGAGGAGCAGAAGGGTGACCAAGCCATAACGGATGCGTTCTCCCGGCTGGTTCAGCACCAGTTCGGAAAAGGACTGTGCCGTTGTGGCAAAATATTCGTAATTCAGGGCGATATCGTTGACAGGAAGATCCGTGCGCGCCGTCAGCAGGGAAACCAGTTCTTCACAGGACGTGATGTCTATATGGGAGAAAAGCTGGAAGTACAAAAAGGCGGCCGCCATGCCCGCCATACCGCCGACTGCGAAAAGAACGGGCAGAAGAGTCTGCTTTTTCGCTAATGCGGATTTTAAATACAAGGTGAAAAATAAAGGAAAGAAAAGAAACATAAACGCCTGATGTATGCTCAGGGCAATCAATCCCAAAATAGTGAGCAGGATAAGCTGCAGCCAGACAGAACGAATCAGAATGCAGCAGATGACCGCGATAAGGGATATTATCAGGAGGTACATATCAAATCTTCCCATGTTTTCTGAGGTCCAGAGATAGGACGGAGAGCCGGGGGAGAGGAGGTAAAGCAGGATAACCAGCAGCAATCCCTTTTCGGCACGCTGCCCTTCCAACTGGCGCAGGGAATAACCCAAAACCAAGGAAAGCAGAAAAAGGAGCAGAATGAGAGAAAAAAATACAAATTGCCACGCCGCTTCTGCCGGAAGAAATCCGGGGTAAAGCAAACGGAGGACGGAGCCGATAAAAAGACGCGAATCAAAGCCAAGGGAGTAATCCATGGCATACCAGGCGCTGTTCCATCCGTGAAGTTCTTCCGGAATCCGGCATAAAAGGGTAAAAAACAGCAGGAGAAAAATGAGAATTTCTCTGTGGAACGTGTATAGGAACTGTTTTGCTTTTTTCGTCATGGTTTACCTCATTCTTTTCTAAATTTTGTCGCTGTAAGGGAGCGATTTGATATAATGCTCCATGTATTGAAAATCAGGGCTGCCGTCCGGCTGGCCGGGGAGCTTTATTACCGTTTCCTTCATCTTTTCTATCGTCCATTTTCTTCCATATCCAAAACGATATTTGTTTGCTTTAATTACGGTTATAAGGAACATTGCAATATATTTATTCATTTTCCAAAAATCTTTTGCATATAAAACATTGACATCGTCCGATGCCCAAAATGGTTTTGACTGGTAAAATGCTTCTCCGACGCTTCCGTTATAATTAACGGTAATACAATTTGGCTGCCAAAGTTCATCGGCATCTATTTTTTCCCTGACGCCGTTATTTTCGCTGATCGCACCCAGGAAGTTTATTTTTCCCGGAACCATGTCTTCCTTTGTCAATCGTTTACCTTTGACAAAACGAAATAAATCGTTCATTGTATAATCTTTCCATTCGGAGGCACGGAGCGAACCGGAGGAACAGACGGACGTTGAAACCGGCTCTATTCTGGAAGTATTCACCCATTCCGGCAGGGAATCCGGCAGGACAAGATTTTTCAATGTTTTATCGGCTTGTCTGCCATAATTAAATCTATAAGCGTTTTTTTGTATACATAAACAATAGAATAATTTTGCTTGTTTTGTCATGGGCTTCTTAGGTGTCAATACTGCTATTTGATGCGCCACATAGCATGGCTCCGGCTGCAAATGGGCCATTAGAACAGAACCCTTCAAAGGAACGGTTACAATGCCGGCAGGATATTTTTTAATCCCCTCGCATTCCTGGACTTTTGCAACGACACCATTATTTTTGTCCTGAGAACTTATAAAATTGATACCGTCTTTTTGGGGGATCATGTCCGCAAAGATCAATGTCTTCGGATATTCTATAAAAAATAAATCAGTCAGCTTCATCTATATCACCACTTTTCACCAGGTATGCCAAATAGTCGTTGATTGTCTGCTGGAAGTCATCCTGTGTCAATGTGCTATAATCGGTCTGCATATATGCTTCGCATAGCCATTCGTCATCATATCCCACACAATGCCTTGCGGACAAGCCGTCAACAACGTCCCGGTTCCGGTATAATTTTAGCCATTCTTTTTCAATATGTTCCCATTTTCCGAGGATATCGACTCTTCCTAATTTTTTCCGCTTTACAAATCCGTCATTTTTACAATATCCGAAAAAAGTTTCCTGCGTACTGTCATGAGGTTGATGGGCAGTCCAGACCATTACGCATACATTTGTTCCGGTAGGGTAGAAAATATCGTCCGGCATTGAAAATACGGCTTTTAGCGTATTCTTTTTCATTAACCGTTCCCGGACATCTTTAAATTTTGTACCGGTCGCGCAGCTCATTGGGACGACGACGACTCCTGTACCGCCTATCGTAAGAATATCTAACAAATGTTCTACAAATTCCAGCTCAACCACATCTTTTTGCGAATAAGGAGGGTTAATTAATCCTATATTTATGTTTTTTTTCTTCAGTTCATTGGTTATACTTTTATGGAAGCAATCGCCTTTATAAATATTTGATTTTCCATCCTTTCGAATGATCATGTTGGCAATGGCCAATGTGTAAAGACCGTCGTCAAATTCCACCCCATATAGCCCATTTTGGCGGATATTTTCAATTTCATCGGGATTTGCATTTTTAAACATTTTGCTCATGGCAGTTACTAAAAAAGAACCGGATCCGCAGCATATGTCAACTACGCGGCTGTTTTTATTTATGTCAGCGAGATCGCACATAAATTCAGTCAAATGCTGGGGAGTCAGGACAATTCCCAATCCGCTTCCATCGCCGCCTGAATATTTAATGAATTCGTGGTAAAATACTCCTAAAGCATCTACTGTGCTGTCTGCATAATCCATCATTGGCTTGATTTTCATTTCTAACTGTTCAATATACCAGGTGATAGATTTTGAATATCCAAGGGGAATTTCTGCAAATTTTGTATTATCCAGAAGCGTATTGAAAACTTGCTTTATGTAGTCTATTCGGCTGCTCTTAATATCACTGTCTTTCAGAACATTTTCTATGGCGTTCTGAATGTTCTGCATGACTGATTTGTAGGATGTAAGCGCGGAATAACTTTTGGAAAAGTCCTCATCGTTCAATGCAATCAATATTCCGGCGATGAAGATTGGCTTATGCGCTTCCGTGATTTTGACTTCTCTTAAGGAGTTATGCATATCGATGGCAGTGTTTCTGATCTCATCCAGGGAATATGCTTTCTTTAGCCTATTATTTTCCGTGTACTGCTCAATCGCCATTTCACGCCGCTCCTTTTATGCCTGTTTCGTATATTTTAAATGCCTTATAACCTACATTTACATCAGCATGCTTCATTATACCATAAGTAAAACCGTATGTATATCCAGAGAAATCGAACATTTGTTTTAATTTCTGCTTTTATGATCGGCCGCATTTCCTATACCAAAGCCGGAAGAAAAATCCTCCGGTCATGCAGAGCGCGGTGCCGAGCAACAGAGCATGGGAAAGCTTTCGTTCGGCCAGGCTGCCGAAAGCGATATTGGTGCCGATTCCCACGCTGTCGATGATAACCGCCTGTATGCTCAAAACGGTGGCGCGGCTGGAAGTATCGATCCGGCGGTTCTGCAGTTCGGATTGGAGCGGCTGGAAGAGGCTGAAAGCGATGCGGAGCATGAGGATGCCGGAAATGGAAAGCCAGGCGCTTCTCGTCAACGACAGCATAAGGCACGCGGCTGCGGCGGAGAGAAACAGGGCGGAGGCAGTACGGGTTATTCCCAGTTTTTTCGTTATACTGGCAGAGAACGCGCCGCACAGTCCGGCAACCGTCGCGGCAATGTAGATATAACCTATCGCAGTATTGGAAAGTCCGCATTCCGCATATTGGAGCTGACTGAGAAAAACGGTGATAGTCTGATGGGATTCGTTCAAAAATGCGACACCGACGAGGAACAGAAGAAGATATTTATCCGACAACGTCTGTTTCAGCAGAAAAATAAAATCACGGAAACAATGCGGCTCCCTCTTGCGGTTCACATCCACAAGCCCTAAAGAAAGCAGGGATGCCAAGCTATAACTGATTACGGTAAGAAAGGCGGCCAAAGAATATCCGTTGCCCGCCGACCGGAAGGTCAGGGAAAATAAAAAAGCGGCGAATAGTAAACCGGCAGTCTGGAGACTGTTGTAAATACCGAAGACCCGGTGGCTCTTTTCCCGGAGGGTATGATCCTCTTTATATGGCTTCGCCTGTTCCTGGCCGCAGGAAAGGTAAAGAAGCGCGGTATCCACACCGGAGAGGCCGGCGATAACAACGCTGATCATAATACGTTCCAAAAGAAAATCAAAAAAACTATCCGCTTTCCAAAATACGATTTTAGAGAAAAAATACAGGAAGTTACAGATAAGAATTGTTTTTTTATACCCGATCTTATCCGCCAGAATCCCCCATGGAAATTCCAGCAAAAGACAGAGAGCGAGGGAAATGCTCTCAATAACAGTAATCTGAAAGATAGAGATCCCCCTTGCCTGGCGATAGAGCGTGGCTACGGGGCCATAGAATACCATTCCCTGCAAAAGAGCGATGGCATACATAAAATAAATATTTCTTGTTTTGCTACTGAAATCCGGTCTTGCATGCACAGTTTTCATATAAAGTACCTGTCCTTTCCAATTTTTGCACAATAATAACGCTGTCAGACGGCAGCGTAACATAAAACATCAAATTGTGCCTAAATCGGAAAATTCATCAATACATACCCCAAAAATATTTATTTTTATACTTTTCAAAAATATAATAACAAAAGATATCCCTAGATGCAATGGCAATTTACCTTAATATACTCCGAGGGAAACCACTTTTGCAGAGGGAATGGAAGGCCAAAGAAGAAGGCGGGGGGAGGTTTGGCAGCAGGGGGGACGGGGCGCAAAGGGGCGATGGGAG
>ERZ808051.651-NODE-651-length-33243-cov-8.075348_pt1 | contig 33243 bp, 33 predicted proteins | sample MGYA00380199_ERZ808051 | MGnify/ENA primary metagenome ERZ808051 (study PRJEB31490, sample SAMN06133391) | mouse gut metagenome | isolation source: J11 | host: mice | place: China: Chengdu | collected 2015-05 ...
GGATTACTACAACAACCGCCGTATCAAGGCAAAGCTGAAGGGCTTGCCGCCTGCCTTGCACAGACAACAAGCCCTTTCGGCTGCTTGAACAATTTCTCTTGGCATTCTTTGTCTAACTTCGTGAGGTCACTTCAAAGGAGCGGCACACTCTTTTCTTCATTGTCAGAGGAGGAAGGAACAGGTATAGTAGTAGGAAAGAAAGAGAAAAAAGAGGAGAAAGGACGGCCCCTACCACAGTTCGTCCTTTCTCCAGAGACAGGGAGCATGCAGGAAAAGCAGCATCCCGGCCAAGGAATATGATAAGGGAAAAAGGATTATTTTGCAAGCTAATAAAGATAAAAAAATCTTCCCAACAACTGTATGCGGAGGAGAAGTACTTGCACGCAAAGAGAGAGCAGGTGTGTGCCGGTGTGTGGCGGCCGAGGGAGCTGGCAGGCACATGGGCAGTATGAGCGAAGCATAATAGATTACGAATCAGGAAGGGTAGTGTATGGGAGGATCAAGATAAGAAGGGTGCGGTGCGAAAGCTGTGGGCATACACACGCCATAATCCCGGATTATATCATCCCATACAGCACATACAGCTTGTTATTTATATTGCGGGTACTTGGGGAGTATTTTCTGAGGAAAAGGACAGCGGAGGGGATATGCCGGCGTTACAACATTACGCCATCCATGGTGTACAGCTGGAAAAGGGTATTGAGGAACACAAGGAGATGTGGCTGGGGGTATTGGCGGCGGCAGCGCAGACAGGAGGAGCGTTCATCCGCTGGCTCGTGGGGGAGCCAAATTATTCAGAACGCTTCAGGGAAGCGTTTTTTAAAAAAGCGGCGGCAATAGCCCAGTTCCGGCTGGCAGTCATCGCTCCCGTCATCCATGGGCTCTACCCGGACGCCTCACGCAACGCGTACTATGAACGCATCACAGGCAATCCCTTTACACTCCCGGACGGAAGCGTGGTGCGGTACAGCCCTGGGACAATCTCCAAATGGGTCGCCCAGTACCAGAACGGAGGAATTGAGGCACTCATGCCCAGGGAGCGCGCGGCCAAGGGCGGTAAGCCGGGCATGTTCGACGCAATCCAGAACCAGATCTTTCATCTCTACAAAGAAAAACGCCAGCCCCTCCTGCTGGCGGTGGACGAGGCGCAGTATCTCTCCACCGCTATCCTCAACGATATTAAAATGCTTATGAATTACCGTTATGACTCCGTCAACTGCTTTACTCTCATCCTCTGCGGTGAGCCTTATCTCAACAACACCCTGCGCAAACCTGTCCACGAGGCCCTGCGCCAGCGTATTACCGTCCATTACACCTTCTCCGGCCTGTCTGACGCCGAGGTCGCCGACTATGTCCGCCATAAGCTGGTCTGCGCCGGCGGCGCCGAAACCATCATTGACCCTGCCGCTCTTTCCGCCCTCCACAGCCACTCCCAGGGCAACCCCAGAGTCGTGGACAACCTCATGTCCGACGCACTCCTCCTGGGTGCTCAGATGGATAAGAAAGCCATTGACCCTGATACCATCCTCGCCGCTGTCAGCGGCCGCAATCTTGTTTGATTTTCTCCAATATCCCCTCCATTTCGGGCTGTGAACGTTCTGCTTGCGGCCCTTCTCTTTTTACCGCTGCCGCAAGGATGGCCAGCAACTGCGCCGTCTGCGGCTGTTCCTCCAGCCGCCTGTCCGCCAGTTCCTCCAGCAGCGCCCAGTTCTCTCGCCACATGATTTCTCCCGCCGTTCGTATGCTCCGCTCCACCGCTTTCCAGTTTGTCCCATATCGCTTCGCCACCTCCGGATACAGCCACTTTGTCACCAGCAGTAACCGTTCCTCTTTTTCTATGATCAACGCTATGGCATAAGAAACATAGAAGAATCCTCGGTAGTTTGTAGTTTGCGGTTAATCCCAGTTTGTACAGCAAATCCTTTATCTCTTTGTATTTTTCTTCCACTTCATAAAACCTCTTTCACTATTATCCTTCCTGCTTTCAGTAATCCATCCCCCCATATCTTTCAATTTTTTCTTACCATTTTTGGAATATCTATACCTATTTCTTTGCTGTATTCCTCTATCATCAAGTCTATATATAAACTTCAGCCGTAAAAATACCTCTGTTGTTGGTATGCACTTACCGCCCTCTATGTTCTGATATTCTCTCAATGAAATTCCAACCATTCCTGTCGCTTTTTGCTGTGTCCATCCAAAGCTTTTCCGAGCTTTCAGTATGTCTCTTGATAACCTCAGCTTTAATGAGACGACGGTTCTCCTCCTTTCATTGGAAAGAATACCGCCTTTTTTCTTCCTTTTCGACGAAATCCGTTGTACCTTGTGGATTTTGTCGCTTTTTGTCAGGCTCTTTTGTGCCTTTTATACAACATTGTCTCCTCTTACTTCTTGCTGCTTTTTTGGCCTGCATCTGCCGTTTATCCTTATCTGCGAATTCTTTTGCCATTCGCTTCTTACTATATTTTGCTCCTTTTGCGTCTCTATCTGCGCCGTCTGACAGTTCGCGACGACGGATTTTACCGCCGTATAGGATTTCTTTTCATAGCCGCAAAGGGGACAAGCGTCCTTGACGATAAACCGCTGGTGGGCCAGTTCCGGCACGATCCCACGCTGCAAGTCGTGACGCTCCAAGCTGCTTTTCTCGGTGTGGTGGGTGCCATAGCAGAAGTAGCAGTAAGTACCGCCCTTGACAGTCTTTGTATGGTGGGCGTCGTCGGCGTACTCATAGCTCACGCTCTCGTCCAAGTCCTCCATAAACTCGGCGGCGCAATCGTACAGCTTGTAGACATTGCGGTTGTAGTTATAGTCGCCGCCGTCGCCGTTGCTGTTGATGGTGCCGCAAGTGTCGCAGACAGCCTTTGTCCAGTTATAACCTGTATATCGTGCGTCAATACCGGGGGTGCCGTCGTTGACGTTGCCCTTGCCCTCGCCGTCAATCATGGTGCCGTCCGAATACATCACATTGCGATTCAGCGCGGTCACGCCGTCGCGGGTGTACTCCGGCGTCCGAAAGGCGGTAAAGGACGTAGGCTTGCCGCAGACGCAGCAGTTAAAGGTTTCATGGGTGACAACGGCGTTAGCGTCCAACTCGTTTGTGCGGTTGCAATGCTCAGCAGGGTCATGGTAGCTGTTTTCCTGCGCCGCAAACGCGGCGCGGGGACAAGGGAAAAGAGCATTACGACGGCAAGCAGCCCCGCAAGCCCTCTGCGAATGTACTTTTTATTTGTCATGTAATTCCTTCTTATGACATTCAGATTTTTTGATGTTTTGAGTTCCGGCGTACCGCTTCTCCCGTCAGGGCGGAACGCCGGACAGAAAAAGAGGGCAGCCGCTTTAGGCGGATACCCATAAGGAAGTAAATAGAATTTCCGGAAAAACCGGCGTGGCGGAGGTCACACCGGTTTTTCTGTCAGTAGTTCCGGTTTGGCAAGTGGAATCCGGATTTTCCCCACATAGGTAAAATAGACTTCAATCGTGACATGTTTCTTCCCGCCGATTTTCTCCGGGCTGTGGATCACGATTTTTTCAATCAGCTCATTTACCGTAGCTGCGTCCAGCTCCTGCAAATCAGAATACCGGTCAGCAAGCTGGAGGAAACGCCCCACATCGGCAATTTGTCCGGCTTCATTTTCAATTTCCCGTTCCAGTGAAACAGCAAGCCGCTGAATCTCCGCCTGCTCCGTCTCATACTGTGCCGAGAGCTTTTGAAAGCGGAGGTCGCTTAATTTCCCAAGCACGGAATCTTCATAAAGCCTTTGGATGATCTTGTCCAAATCCTCCATACGCTTCTGCGCCCCGGAGAAAGCTTTCCGCTTCTGCGTCAGCTCCGCTTTCCGGCTGGCCTCGTCCTGCGCCAGCATTTCCTGTGTGAAATCATCCCGGAACAGACGCACATAGGTCAGTGTTCCCTGAATACATTCCAACACCCGCCTATAAAGCGTAACCTCCCGGATATAGTGGATTTGGCAGGAACCTGTATTGCTCTTGTAGTTGGAGCAGACGAAATGGTCCTGAGACTCATCCTTGTAAGTATTACAGGTACAGTAATAGAGTTTTGCTCCGCAATCGGCACAATAGACAAGACCGGAGAAAATGCTGGTTTTCCCTGTCTTTGTCGGCCTGCGTTTGTTGGCTCTTAACGTCTGTACCCGTTCCCATTGTCCCCGCTCAATGATCGCCGGCTGCGTATCTTCAAATACCCTCCGGTTTTCTTTCGGGTTTTCCATCCGCTTCTTGAATTTGAGGGATTTGGTATAGGTCTTGAAGTTGACGGTACAGCCGGTATATTCCGGCCGCTCCAGTATTCCAGCGACAGACTTCGCACACCACTGGTACAGGTTATCCGGCATGGACCATCCTTTCTGTCTGGCGTTATACGCAGTAACCGTCAGTACCCTGTCAGCGGTCAGGACTTTTGCAATCTGCATGGGGCCTTTGCCCGCAATGCACAGGTCAAAGATACGCCGCACTACCTTTGCGGATTCCTCGTCTACAATCCATTTCTTTTTATTCTGTGGGTCTTTCACATATCCGTAGGGCGGATTGCTGGCGATGTGTTCCCCGGCTTCTCCGCGCATTTTTACGACAGCCCGGATTTTTTTGCTTGTGTCTTTGGCGTAATAATCGTTAAATACATTTTTGAACACGGCGAAGTCGTTTTCGCCCTTTGCACTGTCCACATCATCGTTGATGGCGATAAACCTGACATCGTAGGCGGGGAAGATGAAATCCTGCAGCCGCCCCATATAGGAATACTCCCGGCCCAGACGGGACAGGTCTTTGACAATCAGGGTGGAAACCGAATAGTCCTCCACATATTTCATCATTTCCTGAAAGCCGGGTCTTTGGAAATTTGTTCCTGAGAATCCGTCATCCACGAAAAACATGGGATTGCGGAATCCGTGTTCCGCCGCATATTTGGATAATAACGCCTTTTGAGAAGCAATTTGTCAAGGGTATTTTCACCAAAACAGCAGGGCTACAAGAGGTATTAACCTTTTGTAGCCCTGCTACCCTTGATAAAATGTTTATCATGTGGAGTCATGCTGGGACAACTCAGCCCTCACTGAGTTTTACTCCAATGTTTCGCCAGTCTCATCCTCGTATTCCTGGCGCGTAATATCGCCATTGTAGTACATCTGCTTCAATTCGGTATTTGTGTACTCAGACAGCTCCTCCGCCTCATACTGTTCCACCTCTGCCGCCGCAGTTTCGGTCTGCTGTCCCTGGAGTTGGGCGCTGATCGCCCGGCCCTCCTCACTGATCTCCACGGTGTCCATGCGGGGAGCAGCAGGCTGCTTCTGTGCGGTGGACTGCTCCACCCCCTGCTGGCGGCTGACCTCAGTGATAGCAACTCCATCCTGGCCCATGTTCACCTGATCCAAGCTGGCGGACACAGAACTCCGCTGGGTCTTTCCAGCATCAACTGCGGCCCCCTTTTGCTCCTGTTTCTCCTCACCGGAAGTGCGTGTGTTTTGATGGATGTTGCTGAAGTAGTTTGATGCGCTGATTGTCATGCTCATAAGGTCGGTACGCATAAAGGACAAGACGAAAATCAACACATAACAAGGCAGTTACCAAAAAAGCAAATCTTTGTGACAAAATGGAGCTGTTGACAAAGTGCTCCCATATGGATACAAGTTTGACTGGATCATCACTTAAGGACACAGCCATCGTGCAAAGATGGCCGTGTCCTTTTTGCTGCCCTTTTCAATTTATAACACTCTTAACAATAGCGCCATTTAACATACAATTAAGGGCAAAACAGGGTGCCTGCTATTGGCTGGAGGTATCATCAAGCAACAAAAGTCCCCTCCACTATTCGAAACGTAGTGGAACTCCAGTACTCAACTTACAACACCTTGGCCGTTGCAGTAAAACTCAACATAGGCCAGTTTATTGGAAAAGACTGCTCCAGCAATGGTGAGCTTACCCGAAACAGTAACACCATACGTTCTGGCCGCATCCATACTCTGCGACTCATATCCCGTCAGTGTCCAGGTTCCAGTAGAGCCTGTTAACTTGGAAGTGATGGAATTGATGCCACTGAATCGCTGCTGGCCAAAAGAGGTGTTCAAATCGGTTTTGAAACTGCCAGTGATTGACAAGGTATAGCTTCGGCCATCAGCTGTAACCGTAGTGCTTTTAGTGGCGGAAGCTGTGGATCGGGTTAGAGTATCATCGCCACTGTCTGTACAAGTTAGATGCCAGTATGCCACCTCTGTGATAAAATCACGAAATTCCTGTGGGGCCCGCCAATCTTCTTCCTGGAATTCATCTATGGGGAGAACAGAAATATCCAGCTCGGCTTCCTTAGAAACCTCCTTGGCAATCTCAATGTACTCCAAATAGTATTCTTCTTTGGTTTCTTCATCCAGCGTCAGTGTTGCCGCTGATGCCGATGCAGACATACCGATGACCATAACGCATACCAGAACCATTCCAATAATTTGCTTCTTCATGTTTGATCATCTCCTTCGTTTAATATGCAATTCCCATCTGACAGGCATTTTTTCCTATACATCACCGCCTCTATGTTACGGATACCTTGCACTTACTCCAACACCGCGCCAGTCTCGTCCTCATACTCCTGGCGCGTGATCTCGCCCTTGTAGTACATCTGCTTCAGCTCGGTATCTGTGTACTCAGACAGATCCTCTGCCTCATACTGCTCCACCTCTGCCGCCGCAGTTTCGGGTTGCTGTTCCTGGAGCTTGGCGCTGGCCGCCCGGCCTTCCTCGCTGATCTCCACGGTGTCCATGCGGGGAGCGGCGGGCTGCTTCTGTGCGGTGGACTGCTCCACTCCCTGCTGGCGGCTGACCTCGGTGATGGCAACCCCGTCCTGGCCCATGTTCACCTGATCCAAGCTGGCGGACACAGAGCTTTGCTGGGTTTTGCCAACGTCAGCCGTAGCCCCCTTTTGCTCCTGTTTCTCCTCATCGGTGGTGCGTGCGTTTTGATGGATGTTGCTGAAATAGTTTGCCGCACTGATTGTCATGCTCATAGCAGTTCCTTCCTTTCTGAAAATGACCTGTTTGATATGCCGGATCTCCGGCTGGGACTATATGATAAACGCAGGAGCATTAGCTCATCTGCGGGATGACTGCGGTAAAGGTGATGACTCCATCCGCATAATGGTTGGAAATGCGGCCCTTATGCCGGGTGACAATGGCTTTGGCGGTGGACAGGCCAATTCCGTAACCTCCAGTGGAGCGGGCGCGGGAGGAATCTGCCCGGTAAAAACGGTCAAAGTAACGGGAGAGCTGGGCGGTGTCCACTCCCGCACATGGGTTTGATACGGAAATATAGATATTCCGCCCCCGTACAGATACAGACAGATGAATGTTCCCCGCTGGATCACAGTATTTGACCGCATTGTCCAGCAGAATTGAAAACAGACGAAAGAAATTGTCTTGGACACCTTTTAAGCTGATCTCATCAGGAATTTCCGATGTCAAGGTTTTTCCGTCCGCCTCAGCCAGCGGCTGAAACGTGTCTGCGCTGGCTTGGGCAATTTCACTGATTGAAAACAGTTCTACCGCGTCCTCTTTAATTGTCTCCTCTGTGCGGGCCAGCTCCACCAGATTTTTGATGAGCCTGTCTAACCGGGTGATTTGAGATTTTGCGCTCTCCAGCCACTTGTCCTCTCCGTAGGTATCTTCCAGCAGTCCTATGTCCGCCGATAGAATCGCCAGCGGCGTTTTCAGTTCGTGGGAAGCATCTGTAACAAACTGCCTCTGCCGTTCCAGGTTATCCACAAAAGGACGGATTGCCCGTTTAGATAAAAATAGCAACAGAACAAAAACAATCAGGACGCAGGCCAGAAATATAGCGGCCATGATGCGCAGCATATTATTTGCCGCTTGGAGTTGGAGAAAGCAATCCAGTACAATGACCTGACTTCCTCCGGCCCCATCGGGAAACACACCGAAGCGGTAATGATCTACATATCCCCGCTCCGCTCTGGTGTCTATAATTTGACTGATGGTATCCACCACGGTCTGGCGGTCCAGCGCGGCAATGTGGTCTAACTCAACGGATTTGATTTCCTTTTGAGCGGTAAGTTCCACAATAAAATATCGTGTTTCAAAGGGAGTTTCCGGGGTGATCTGGAAATTGAAGTTCGAGGGGTCGAAATGAGCATCTGGGGGAAGAAAAGTTCCCCCATTCTGATGAAGGATCAAAATGGCCTTGTCCACCCGATTGGCAGTAATATAGTGATTGCCAATTCCGATTGCAGTGCAGAGGACGGCCATTGTTCCAATCAGCGATGCCATGGCAATCAGGATAAACTTCCGGCGCAGAGAGCGGATCATATCGTTTCCTCCAATAGATACCCCCGGCCCCGGCAGGCGGTAATGCGGACGTTCCCGCCCACCGCCTCCAGCTTCCGCCGCAGATAGGAGATATAGGCCCAGACCACGTTGATCTCCGCCTCGCTGTCGTAGCCCCAGATATGCTCCATAAACTGTTCTGTGGAGATCAGCCGCCCCTCCTGCCGCATAAGCAACTCCAGCATTTGAAACTCCCGATTGCCCAGCCGGATACAAGAGGAACCGCATTTCAGTTCAAAAGTAGAGCAGTCCAGTGTGACATTTCCGGCAGAGAGGACCTTGGGGGTGTACTCCCCGCCCCTGCGTGTCAAGGCCCGGACCCTGGCGATAAATTCCCGGTTGTCGAAGGGTTTGGGCAGGTAGTCATCTGCGCCGCTGTCCAGTCCGGCCACCCGGTCCTCCACCTGGCTTTTTGCCGTCAGGAGCAACACCGGCGTGGCGACATTTTTGCCCCGAAGCGCCTGCAAAGCCTGGATGCCGTCCAGACGGGGCATCATAATGTCCAGAATGATGCAGTCATAGTTTTCCGCAAGCGCATAATCCAGTGCGTCCTGTCCGTTATAGACCACATCCACAGAGTAATGTTCCCGTTTCAGCAGGGCCTCCAGCACCATGGTCATCTCCGGCTCATCATCGGCAACTAAAATCCGCACAATGTACCCTCCTTTCCCGGCCCCTCTATTAAATCCCGAATGGTTTGCAGAGACAAGTCCGTAGAGGCAATTTCATCCGCACACCGCTTCAGCTCCTGGACGATCAGCGCCTGATTTGCAATATCCTGTTTATATTTCAACTGATGCTCAATGCTGGCCCAGCAGTCCATGGCGATGGTGCGAAGCTGCACCTCCAGCCAGACCGGATGCTCCGGCGCTTTCTCCAAAAAGCGCAAAGGCAGGGAGAGGATCATGTGATAGCTGCGGTATCCGTTGGGTTTCGGGTTGCGGATATAATCCTTTTCCCGCAAAATCTGAACACCCGGAATCTGGCGGATGAGGCTGACCGCCTGGTCAATATTCTGGACAAAGGGGCATACCAAACGTACCCCTGCGGCATCCCACACATCCTGGAGGGCGCTGTCTGCCGTAACAGGGCGGTTTTGCCGCTCCAGCTTTGCTTTCATGCTTTCCGCGCTCTTGATTCTGGCCTGGAACGAGGCAATCGGGTCACGCTGCCCCCGGCTGACCTGATAGCGGCGGATCATCTGGAGACAAGAGAGAAATTCTTCAATCACACCTTCCAAAAGAATCAGGTAGTCTCCATAAAAATCCCATTCTGAACTGGTGATTCCGAGAGGTAAATTTTCCAAATCAAGCTCCCTTCTGTGGGTGATCCGTGTTGGGTGGGACGGTTCTTTCCAGCCAAAGCGTACATTGCAGCGTCCCGTCCTCCGTCAGAATAAAAATCAACGCCACTTCGTTGGTGTCATTCCTGACAGTGATATGCCCCACACCGTCCTGGCCGGTGGTCGCGTCGATCACGGCCCCTTGGTCAAAGGAAAGCGTCATAGCGCCCTGCACCTCTTGCTGCGGGTCAAACAATGTCAACAGCAGTTCTCCGCTCCTCGGCAGACCGGAAACGCTGGCCACTCCTTCGCTGTCCACTTGGCAATGGTCGCTGTTGGCCTCCGTGGTGAAACAGGCCGCGCTTCCGTTGAGGGTGTCCCCATTTTCAGTTTGGAACAGAGCCGCAATAGAAAGCTCATCCTCCTCTGTTTTTTCAGGAGGCGCTGCGCTCATGCTGGCACAGCCAGACAGAAGCAACAGCAGCAGCGCGATTCCCACTTTTTGTACACGCATCACAGGCACCTCCTTTTGGCGGGCTTCTATGAATGAAGCCTTGCTATCAGTATAGATGCCATACTCAAAAATAACTTAAAAGAAACGGGAGGATCTTAAATTTTTTTCTCTGGAGACCCTGCCATCATCTTTCGGGAGGTCCAAAGGTACAGCACTGCCACCAGGGCGGTGGAGAGCAGGTCAGCCACTGGCTGCGCCCAGGCCAATCCGTTGGCCTGTAACATGGCCTGGAGAAGGAACAACGCCGGGATGTAGATGATCCCTTGGCGGCTGAGGTTGATAATAAGAGCCTGTACCGCCGCGCCCATGGCCTGCAAAGCGTTCGTCAGCACATAGAACACACCGAACAGAAAGCTGGTAGTCAGCAGAATGTTGGTGAAGGTGAGCGCATAGTCAAAGGAGGCCGGTTCCGTCAGAAACACGCGGATGATGGAGCCGCGGAGCAGATAGCACAGCCCTGTCATGACCGCGCTGAGAGCCAGAGAAAAGAAGATGGAAAAGCGCATGATTTTTTTGAACCGCTCCCACAGCTTTGCACCGACACAGTACCCCAGCAGGGGCTGGACGCCCTGGCCGAAGCCGATGCAGACCATGCCGGTCATCATAGTCACCTTCATGGCCACGCCCATTCCCGCCACAGCCATATCTCCATAGCCCGCCATTCTTGCGTTGACAATGATCTGTGATACGCTCATCAGCAGAGAACCCAACGAGGCCGGGATGCCAATAGCCAAAACGCCGGTAAAAATCTGGTCTTTGACGGAGAAATCCCTGATATGGATACTAAGTGTTGATTTTCTTTGCAAGAAATAGAGAATATAATACCCAGCGCCCGCCACGTTGCCGATGACCGTGGCAATGGCGGCTCCGGCAATCCCCCAGTTGAATGCCAGGATCATAATAGGGTCCAGGATCACATTGAGCAAATTTCCCAAAACCTGACCTGCCATCGCCTTATTGGGCTGCCCTTCTGCCCGGAGGACATTGGAATAGCAGACGGAAATCAGGACAAAGGGACCACCCAGAGCAACGATGGTCAGGTAGGTTTTTGTCGGTGCCCAGGTATCCGTACTGGCTCCAATCAACGTCAGAATCTGATCCATAAAAAAGAGAAACGCCAGGGACATGATAATTCCTACCGCCACGCATCCCCACATACAGAAGGAACACACCTTCTTTGCATATCCAGCCCGTCCTTGCCCAAAGGCGCGGGAAATGACCGAGGTTCCTCCAATTCCGAAAACAGTGCCAACCGCCATAAAGATAAGAAAAACCGGCGTAGCCAGGGACACCGCCGCCACCAGGATATCGCTGTGGGTCTGGGAAATAAAAAAGGTGTCCGCCAGATTGTAAATCAGGACCATCAGCATAGCTGCCATAGCGGGGAGCGCGTTTTTCAGCACCGCCTGGGGTACAGGCGCTTTCTCAAAAAGGTTCATGGTATCGCTCATAATCGTTCCTCCTGAATTTGAAATGATACTTTTGATAGTCTGCTTTTGATTGTCGTAAGGGATTGCCGCCGAAAAATTACGGCGGCAATGTTACAGGGAGTTCCGCACCTTTTGCAGAAGCATATAGAAGATGTTCCGTTCGGCTTCTGTCAAACCTGAGAGAAGCCGCTCCTCTGCCTCGGCCCGATGGTGCAGAGCTGTGTGAACGCACTCAACGCCTGCCGGTGTGATCCGTACCAGCTTGATCCGCCGGTCCCCGGCATCACCGAACCCTTCCACATAGCCCTTTTGTTCCAGCCTGGACATAATCCCCGCCGCCGTAGATTGCGCCACATGGAGAATTTGCTCCAGCTCCTTCAACGAATGCTGTCCTTCCGGGGCCTGCTCCAGCTGTACCAGCGCCTCCAGTTGTGTCAGCGTCAAGTCCTTGGCCCGTAGGGCATTGTTGGCATTTTTCCGCATCTCATCGTTGATCTGTTTAAGAAGCGGTCCGCATTCCTGCCGTGTTTCCATTGACATCCCTCCTGACAGTCATAAAGATAGCGTGCTTTTGAAAATTTGTCAATAGCCAGCGGTTGTTTTTTAACTATCTTTTAAGTTCGCCCGGTATAATAGTCCCATCTTAACCAGAAGGAGGGGACACCCTTGATCGAAATTTCCCATCTGACCAAGCGCTACGGTGAGCATTTGGCGGTATCAGACCTGAGTTTTACCGTGGACAGCGATCAGATATACGGCTTTCTGGGTCCCAACGGCGCGGGAAAGTCCACCACTATGAACATCATGACCGGCTGCCTGTCCGCCACAGAGGGCAGCGTCCGCATCGATGGCCATGACATCTTCGAGGAGCCGAATCAGGCCAAAAAGCTGATTGGCTACCTCCCGGAACAGCCTCCGCTCTACATGAACGAAACGCCGGAGGAATATCTGCGCTTCGTGGGCGAGGCCAAGGGCCTGCGGGGGGGCGAGCTGGAGCGGCAGATAGACGAGGTGATCTCTCAAACGGGGATCAAGGAGGTGGCTCACCGCCGTATCTCCGCGCTGTCCAAAGGTTATAAGCAGCGGGTGGGTATCGCCCAGGCCCTGCTGGGCAATCCCAAGGTCATCATCCTGGACGAACCTACTGTGGGCCTGGACCCCATCCAGATCATTGAGATACGGGACCTGATTAAAGAATTGGGGCAGACCCACACGGTCATTTTCAGCTCCCACATTCTCTCCGAAGTGCAGACCATCTGCGACCAGATCATCATGATTGCCAGAGGGAAGCTGGTGGCCTTTGACACCCCGGAAAATCTGGAGAAGCATCTGCTTTCTCCCAACGAGGTGGTTCTGACCTCTGATGACAGCGCGGCGGAAATCAGGGTACTGCTGGAGGGTGTTGACCACATCACAGGCCTGACACTGGAGGAAACAGGGACCGGCCTTGTGACTGCCCGCATCAAAACGGACCTCAGCAACGTCTATGATCTTTCCCGGTCTGTGTTTTCCGCCTTTGCCGCCAGTGGAAAGGCGCTGCTGGAGCTGACCGTGAAGAAAGCCAACCTGGAGGACATTTTCCTGGAACTGGCGGAAACGGATGACGGCGTTTCCGAGCCTCCTGCTGTGGAGGCTGAAATTGTGGAAAGCGAGGCGGCAGAGGAATGACGGCGGTATTAAAGCATGAGCTGAAAAGCTATTTCCGCTCCATGACCGCGTATGTGTTCGGGGCGGGCCTGCTTCTGGCGGTGGGATTGGGCGCTATGCTCTACAACATCGAGGCAGCGGTAAGCAATTTTGAATTTGCGCTCAGCTATTTCAGCATCATTTTTGCGGTGATCGTTCCCATCCTCACCATGCGGGTCATTGCGGAGGAGCGGAAGCAAAAGACCGATCAGCTGCTCTACTCCCTGCCCATCACCACCACACAAGTGATTGTGGGTAAGTATCTGGCTCTGCTGACAGTCTACATGATCCCGCTGTGCATCGTTGCGGTCTATCCCCTGATTTTCAGCCAATTCGGGGATGTGTACCTGCTGACCTCCTACGGCTCCATGTTGGCATTCTTCATCATGGGTGCGGCGCTGATTGCCTTGGGGGTGTTTATCTCCTCCCTGACTGACAACCAGGGTTTCGCCGCAGGGATTGGAATCGCGGTGATCCTGCTGAACTATTTCAGCGTCAGCCTGTCGGAGTATGTCTCCACCACCGCCTTTGGCTCCGTAGTTGCCCTCTGCGTTATCATTCTGGCCTTGGGAGCGGTCATTAAGCATCTGACGAAAAACGAGAATCTGGCCTATGGCGTCTGCTTCGTTCTGATTGCGGCTATTGCAATCACCAGCTTTGTGAACGGCGGCATATTTGAGGGCCTGCTGCCCAGCGTCATGACCAAGCTGTCCCTGTTTGACCGCTTCACCGGCTTTGTCAACGGTGTTTTCGATATGACCTCTATCGTCTACTATGCCAGCGTGATCGTGTTCTTTCTGTTCCTGTCCATCCAGTCGCTGGAGAAACGGAGGTACAACTGATGAAAAAATTGAACTTCCAAAAGTCCGGCGGAGTGGCAAACCGGAACGCTTTTCGCGGCGGCTCCTACTCCCTGACCATCTCTATAGTGGTACTGGCAATTCTGATCGTAGTCAACATTTTTGCTTCCGCCCTGCCCACTGCTGTGACCAAGTATGACATCAGCGCCTCCAAGCTCTACTCCATCACCAGCAACACCAAGGTGGTGGTCAACGCTCTGGAACAGGATGTGACCATCTATTGGGTGGTGCAGTCCGGCCAGGAGGACGAGGTGATTGAGAATCTGCTGGGGAAATACGACAGCCTCTCCGACCATATCCAGGTGGTAAAAAAGAACCCGGATGTTTACCCCACCTTTGCGGAGCAGTACACAGACGAGACGGTTATGAACAACAGCCTGATCGTGGAGTGCGGGGAACGCAGCCGGTTCATCGGCTATGACGACATCTATGTGCAGGAAGCGGATATTTACTCCTACTCCTACAACACATCCTTTGACGGCGAGGGGGCAATCACATCCGCCATCGACTATGTGGTCAGCGAGGAGCTGCCCCAGGTCTACATCCTGGAGGGCCACGGGGAGGCAGACCTCCCGGCCTCCTTCCAGGCGCAGATCGAAAAGGAAAACATAGAAACCAATACCCTCTCCCTGCTGACGGTGGACGCCATCCCGGAGGACGCGGACTGTGTAATGATCTATGCCCCGGAGAGCGACATCTCCCAGGAGGAGAAAGACCTGCTGGCGGACTATGCGGCGGACGGCGGCAAGCTGTTTGTGGTGGCCGGGCCGGTGCAGGACGGCGTCCTGGAAAACCTCTATGATCTGCTGGCAGACTACGGAGTGGAAACCAATGAGGGAATTGTCGTAGAAGAAGACCGAGAGCATTACTCCTTCCAGGGGCCTGCGGTTCTGCTGCCCGATATGAGCAGCGACACCATTACCAATTCTTTAATTGAGGAAAATTATTATCCCATCATGCCCATTTCGTTGGGCCTGACAGTCACCGAAAACACCGGCAGCGGAACTGTGACAGAGCTGCTGACCACCTCCTATACCTCTTACAGTAAGCTGGCCGGGTACAGCATGACGGATTACGAAAAGGAGGACGGCGATATTGACGGCCCCTTCGCGCTGGCTGTTTCCATTGACACCGCCGGGGAGGGTAAAATTGTTTGGTTTACCTCGTCCTATTTCCTGGATGATATGTATAACGCCACCTCCTCCGGGGCCAACGCCAACCTGGGGATGAACGCACTGTCCTCGCTGATTGGTGAAACGGAGGCGATGGCCATTCGCAGCAAGTCTTTGAACTACAACTACCTGACCATCAGCGAATCTGCCGCCTCTTTGCTGAAGGTGGCCATGATCGGCGTGTTCCCGCTGCTGTATCTGGGCATCGGCATTTGGGTGGTATTGAGAAGAAGGAGGCTGCAAAATGAACCGTTCTAAAAAGCTCTATGTCCTTCTGGGAATTTTAGCTGTGGCCTGCATCGCCACCTTTGCGGTGATGCAGATGGAGGAACGGAAAGAGCAAATCAAAGAAACCGGAGAGATCATCCTGGAACTGCCCAGCGAATCAGTGCAATCCCTCTCCTGGGAGTACAACGAGGAAACGCTGGCATTCCACAAGGATGAAACCTGGCTCTATGACGAGGATGAGAATTTCCCGGTGAGCGAGGAAAAAATCAATGAGCTGCTGGAGCAGTTCCAAGCCTTTGCCGCCGCCTTCATCATTGAGGATGTGGAGGACTTTGGACAGTATGGGTTGGACGATCCCATCTGCACTATCAATCTGTCCACCGAGGAGCAGAGCTACGAGGTCAAGCTGGGCGATTACAGCAAGATGGATTCCCAGCGGTATGTTTCCATTGGGGACGGAAACGTGTATCTGGTCAAGCACGACCCCCTGGACGAGTATGACGCTGTTCTCAGCGACATGATCGACCACGATGAAATCCCTTCCTTTGACCATGTGATCCAAATTCAATTCACAGGTACGGAAGCATACAGCATTGCCTATCAAGAAAACAGTGTAGATAGTTACAGCGCCGCTGATGTTTATTTCACCCAACGGAGCGGCAAAAATCTGCCGCTTGATACGTCCAAGGTAGACAGCTATCTGCGGAGCATCACCAATCTGAATCCGGTCAACTATGTGTCATATAACGTAACGGATGAGGAGTTGCAGACATATGGCCTGGATGCCCCCGAATTGACAATCACCGTGGATTACACTACGGAAGGGGAAGATGGCGAAGAAACTGCGGATACCTTTGTCCTCTATGTCAGTCCGGACCCGGAGGATGTCAAAGCCGCCGAAGAAGCGGAGGACGAGGACCAGGAGGCCGAAATCTCGGCATATGTCCGGGTTGGGGAATCGCAAATTGTCTACAAGATTTCCTCCAGCAGCTACAAAACGCTGGCGGCAATGTCTTACAATGACCTCCGGCATCCCGAAGTGATATGGGCGGATTTCTCCGATGTTCAGCAGATCGACATTTCCCTGGAAGGGAACAATTACACTCTCACCTCCGAAAAGGATGGAGAGGAACACATCTGGGCCTATCAGGAGGAGGAATTGGAAATTGCTGATCTTCAATCGGCACTGGAAGCCTTGACCGCAGACGAGTTTACCGATGAGCGGCCCACTGAAAGGGAAGAAGTCAGTCTGACCGTTCACTTGGATAACGAGAGCTTTCCCCAGGTTGAAATCAAATTGTACCGCTATGATGGAAGCCGCTGCCTCGCTGTGGTGGACGGCGAGAGCGTGTCCCTGGTGGATCGCACCGCCGTGGTTGATCTGATTGAAGCGGTCCACGCCATTGTGCTGGACTAAGGCAGTCAGAATGGGGGCAGCGCGGTGAGAACTGCTGCGCTGCCCCCAAAGGGAATATACTCAGCTGCGAAGATTGTCGGCGTACTGGGTGCACCACATTTGAATAGAAACGATGGGAAGTGGTGAAATTGCTGTCCTTCATACCGAATGATGTAATGCCAAAACTGATACTGCTGGTTTTGGGAGCATTAGTTCTCGCAATTATTGCGGTTACTGTTGTAAAAAACAGAAAGAAAATGCCTCCAGAAGTTTGGATTTCATTGTTGGTATTATGCGCTTTGGGAGTTATTGGAACACTTTTTGTTTCTATATGCACAGCAGCCCTTTTTGCAATCGCCGACTAATCACACCCCAAACATTATACCAGCTCTGATTTATAGATGCGACTGCCAACAGATTGCGCTGACCTTATAGGAGGGAATATCTATGAACGACTATCGTTCCAAAAACACGGCTGTCAGCCGGGGCGTTACACTGAATACCCTAAAAGATGAACTGTACTCCCTCAATATGCGTCTGTTGCTGGCGATGCAGCATCACAACAAAGAAGCGCAAGAAGATATTAGAGCGCAAATGGCAGCGGTTCAGGCTGAAATTGACCAGATGTGCTTGGGAAGTGGATCTCGCCGTTAATCTGAACTTTCAAAACAGATCATCTGTCTATCTCTTTGTGAGAACTTTTTTGGTGTTCACTTTGCCCTTTTGTCTCAAATATTTGCTGAAAAATAGACTCTTTCCCACATGCTTCTTCTAATTCTTCTGCGGTATCCTTCCGGCTTTGTGCCAACAGGCTAGAGTCAAATTTGTTCCTATAGACAGTTTGGAGTTGTTGAACCGTCTGGCGATCCTTATCTATTCGCAGAGCCCGACGAGCCGCATCAAGTTCTCTGGCATCCATAGCTGCCGCCTCCTGCCGCAACTCGGTGTATTGTGCCAGCGCCGCTTCCAGTTCGGCAGTATATTTTTTCTCCTGCTGGTTCAGCGCTTCGAGCGAAGATTCCATAGATGCAAAGTGCTGTTTGATCTTGTCTATGCCATAATCGTCTGCACAATTAAGCTGATTGAGCAGCAAAGCCTTCTCACTTTTCGATTCCTCAATATCTTCGGTCAACGCGGCGATTTTCTGAGCCAATTCCCGATGCCGAAACACCTGAATTGCTGGTGTGTTTTTCTTTTCCTCCAACAATATCCGGCGCTCCCGAATCTTGCCTTTGAGCCCTTTAATGATGCTCTCATATTTTTTGAGATCAGGCTTAACAATTTGGAGGGTGTCGGCAAGTTTCTCCTTTCCTGTCCCAATATGCAAAAGCTGATACCGGAAGATAATCATTTTCTGGCGTAAAGTTTCCATAGCTTCTGCGATAGCGGGGATCGTGTTCTTTACCGCATCCATGAGTTTCTTGACCAACGATTTCAGCTCCCGCAGCAGGGCATTGTCCGCCTTGATCTGCCGGTTCAGTTCACAGCGGTCAGAAATGATGCCCTTCTTCTCCAACGTACGGGCAACCACCCCTTCGTGAATGGTAGGCTGTTCATCCAATCCTCGCTCGGCGTGGCTGCGGTGATCGACACGCTCCTCATGCCCGAAGCGTTCCAGACAGCGGTTCACCGTATCGGCCCATGCCGCCCGCCATAGGACAAGCTGATCCTCGCTATTCCAGCGTTCAGAGATAGGATTTTGCCTACCGTATTTTGTGCTCTTGGGATACTTGGAAATGCGCTCATAGCCTTGCGCCTCGGCCTGAGAGGGTGGCATATACACCTTCTTTTTGCCAGCCTTATACTGATACTGTTTCTCCCAACCCTCGGATTGTGCCAACTTAAACTCCGCCGCCGTAAAGCCCCGTTCCTCGCCATTGCGGATGCACAAATATTCCTTCTCAGTTTTATGCTGCCATTTGCCATCCTTGGTCAAAGGCCGCACGGTCAGCATGATATGAGCGTGGGGATTATGACCGTCCGTATCGTGGATACAGACATCGGCGCACATCCCCTCCACCACAAAATTGGCCTGGACAAAATCAGTCAGCAGGGCAATCCACTCCTCCCGGTTCAGTTCAACGGGGAGCGCCACCACGAACTCACGGGCGAGGCGGCTGTCCTTCGTTTTTTCCGCTTCTTCCACGGCGTTCCAAAGAACTTCCCGATCTGACCACTCTGTCGGAGCCATATCCGGCAGAACGACCTGCTGCCAGACAAGGCCCTGCTTCCGGGTGTAATCATGCTGAATGCCATCGTAATCATTGTACATCCGGGAGCAGCTCATGTAGGCCGCCGCCGCGACAGCGGAACGCCCTGTCCCTCGGCTGATGACCTTTGCCTCTAAATGATAAATTGCCAGTTTTTATTACCTCGTATAATAAGATTTGCAGACGATTTATAGTGAGTCTGCTTAGTTCACTTTGCAATACCAGCAGGCTATGAGATGCCCGTGGTACAATAGCTGTAGGACAGCAGGGTCAAGTTCTCTGTTACCTTGTTGGGCTGGGAAGTCGCTTCAGACGGAGTCTGTTCCCCTCCGTCCTTTGTCCCCCGTCCATCGTCCTACGTCTCCCGTATCAGCGAAAAGCTGCCGGTGGCAGGTTTTCGCTGGCGTATGGAACAGGGCCGTGCGCTGGTCTGTTCCATACGCACTGGGAATGACCGCAGTCATTCCCGGCAGGCCCCCGCAGGGGCCGCAATCCCCCTCGGAGAGCGCACGATGGCCGCAGGCCATACCACCGCCCGCTTGCGGGTGGTGGGTAAGTGCGCCCTTCGGGCCTGGAAAAGCGGAGCGCCCCGGCGAACCGGGACGCTCCTGCTTTGCGTACTTAATTTGTAAGTTCGTGCAGATATGTTTCCAACTCGTTCAAGCTCATGCTTACCGTCTGCGGCAGAGTCTTCTCCAAAACAGCCCCCTCCTGGATTAGCCGCCTTGTTCGGGCTTTGCGCTGCTTCACCCGGTCACGGGCTTGAACTTCTTCCAAACGGTGTCGGGCCTGGATCAGTTTCTTTTCATTATCCGTCATAGTAGTTCCTTTCCAGCCTTAATTGGCCTGTTAGCATTGAAAACACCTGATTATGCTACCAAGATTCTGTAAGTTGGTATCATAAAGGGCAAAAAACAGCACCAGATACAAATTCCCTGTGTAAATACAAGAAATTTGGTATCTGGTGCTTATATTTTTGGTGTTAATTCAATTCGTTATGGTATCAAAATGGCCCGCTGTGGTATCAAAAACTGTCCACGAAATCCAATGCTGTATCGTCCGCTTCCTGCTGGTCCTCTTGGGTTGCGTTCTCAGTAGAAGCCGGTTGCGGTGGGATATTCTGCAACAGGTTGAGCAGCGTAGCCGCTGAACTGACAGGAGCGGCGTGATCGAACCCGGCCCGGATGGTTTCCAGCACCCGCTGGAGGAAAGCGTCCTCCTTCTCACGGGTTTCCAGATACGGGTCAGAGAACAACCGCCCCCGGCGTTCAAAATAGTCGTTGACGGCGGCAATCACCGCCCTGCTGTAAGAGCGGTACTGCTTCTTATCCCTATGCTGAAGATATTCCCAGGCCGTCCGATCCGCCTCTTTCTCCAGATTGAACCGAATATTGGTGCTGACGACTTGCCTGCTCATACCATGCCGCCCTTCCTGGCGCGAAGGTGAGCTAGGTATTCATACCCCTTGGCGGTGGCGCAAATGTCCTCGTTGATAACCACCCGGTCAGCGTCAAACTCTCCGAAATTTTTAATCAGACAGCCACCGCCGCCAACCACATACAGCTTCATCAACTCCGGGTCATACTCATGCTCCCGCAGGCGGCGGAAGATGCCCGCAACATAGTCCCTGGCGGTCATCTGGATCGAGGACAGGTAGCGTTTACTGATACTCGCAGCCCCATGGCGGAGTACCTGGTCGATGATCGTCTCGTCAGCGGCAGAACCATAGAGCTTCAACAGATTCTCCCTGACAGCCAGCATACATTGGTGTGTCCCATATTTCTCGGTGAAGCATTTCTTCTCCTGGGGGCGGCGGTCGTTGATGTACATGACATTCATAGTGCCGTTGCCGATGTCGGCCAGCATATTCACCCCTCGGAAGTCTCGCAGATGGTCAGCAGCGGCGGCAAAGCCCTGGGGGAAAATGTCGGCCCCAACAAAGTCAACATGATACTCCGCACCCCGGAAATGAAAGTCTACGCTGTCCTTTTGCAGCAAATACTGCTTAAAAGCGTCCTTCTGCTCACTGACCCAGGTGAGGGGCAGGCCCGCCGCCAGATGGACACGGGCTGAAATCTGTTTGCGGATGTTCAGCTCCCGCCCAATAGCAGCGAGAGTCAGAATGTAGTAGTCACTGTCAGCCATCTTGTCGGCAGTGAATTCCTTGTGTTCCTCTCCGATCAGATAGTAGCGTCCCTCATAGACCAGCAGATTGCTCTTGAAGGTCGGTTCCTTGTCGAAGGAGGCCACGCCGGTTTTGAAACAGCAGTTGGCAGTCTTGATGTTGCCATAGCCGTGGTCGATGCCGATGATGATCGGCGTATTGTGATTCAAAATGTTCATAAAATTCCTTTCTGCTGTATAACAGCAAAGGGCGGTCCGCAGACCGCCCAACCTAAAATATTTCTTCTTGTAACCATTTCCGTTACGGATATGTAAAGTGGGAAAAGTTCCTATTTTAGATATCCGCAACGCTATGCGGAGTTAATTTGTTACAGATAAATCAAGTGGTCAAAGTTACCACTTGATTTATCTGTAACGCGGCTGCATCTGCGTTACGAATAATCGTAGGGGAATTTATTTCCACTATGTCCAACCGTAACACCTTAAATCGTGTTCCGTTACGATTCGAGCAAGTGGTCATCATGACCACTTGTTTTATCCGTAACACTCTGACGATACGCCCGCTGGCGGCAGGCGTTGCTGCAATAGAGCGCGTCTGACCGCTTGGGCGTGAATGTGTTCCCGCACACTTTGCAGACCTGAGTACGGGGCGGCTGCGCCAAACGCCGCTGTATCAACTGCTTTTTATAGCCGGTATTGCCGCATTTCTTGTAATAGCAATATTTTTTGGACCAGATTCGCGTATAGAAAACACACCCGCATCCCTCGCAAATAATCTTACGGACGGGGTCGCTTTTCCCATAGGGTCTGCCAGCCATCTTGCGCTCGTAGCAATTCTTCAAAACATCCTGGTGCTGGTATTCCCAATCACAGTTCCACATGGGCGTTCAACCTCCTTTGTGATGGAAAAGAGCGGCCCGCGACATTTGCGAACCGCTCCATGATTTTGTCAAATACTTGCCGCCGTTGTGGGCTTTGTGCCTACCTGTATGGAACTCGTCACTCTCTTTGTAGCATTACGTTCCCGCTGCATTCTTCGGTTAGCTTCCACCCTGCAATTGTCAGAGCAGTATTTGACATCCATTCTTGTGGTCGAGAATACCTTCCCGCAATTCGCACAGGTGCAATCATGCCGCCTGCTTTCCGCCGCTTGGCGGCAGTAAAATTTAGCCCGACAGTTAGGATGGCAGAATTTGGCGTTCGGAATGCCCGACATGAAGGTTTTCCCACACTGCTCACAGATTCTCTCAAACGGTGGACTCAGGTTTTCTCCCGCTTTCAGCCTGCGATATCGCTCCCGGCTTCGGATGCGCTCCTTCTGCAATCGCTCCTGCTCCGCGATCTCTTCCGGAGTAGGTTCCGGCATGGGGGCATCAAATTTACCGATGAATTTCAGATAGATGTCCACCTCCTGCATCCGGTCACCCGTGGACTTGTCCGGAGCATGAACAACAATCTTCTCAACAAACTCGTTAATCATCGGCGTAGTCAGCTCTGAGAAATTGGTGTACTTCCTCGCAAGGTCGAGAAAATGCCCCACATTGGCGGTGTCCTGCTCAAAGCTGCCTAACGCAGATTCACCTTCCGCGATGGACTGCCGGAGCGTTGCCTGCTCCTGTTCGTATCCGGCAAGAAGGGTGTCAAAGCGTTCCTCCCCAATACGTCCTACTGCATAGGATTCATATAGCTTCTTGATGATAGTGTCCAGCTCGTCAAAGCGCCGCTTGTCCTTGTTCAGCTTACGCTTCAAGTCCTTCGCCGCCTGTGCCTGCTGGACCTCGGATGCCGCCCGAACCTTTTGAATAAACTCAGCCTCATTAGAGATAGCGTAGGTGCTGGTGACCTTGATGGTTTCCAAAATCAACGCCCGCAGGGCTTTTGTGGAGATGTGATGATTGCTGCAAACAGCCGTCCTTCTTTGCCCCGCGAGTTTATATGAGGAACACTCATAGGCGTCGGATGGATACGGCTTTGTATCGCTGCCCCGTGTCCGCTGGTTGTACATCTTTGCCCCGCAGTCTGCGCAGAACACCAACCCAGTAAGGGGATTGGCTTCGCCCAGCGTATCAATCCGGCGCGGAGTTCCCCGCAGCTTCTGAACAAGTTCCCAGGTGCCCTTGTCCACGATAGCCTCATGGGTATTCTCGAAAATCAGCCAGTCCTCTGGGGCATGAAAAATTGGCTGCTTATCCTTATAGGATTCTTTGTGGGAACGAAAGTTGACCATATGGCCCATGTACTCAGGTTTAGACAGTATCCGTCCCACAATGAAGTCGCTCCAGGCATAGGGACGGTCGATGTTTTCCTTGCTTTTCCAGGGGCCACGTCCCTGCCTTGCCAGATAAGCCGCAGGGGATTCAACCTTATCCCGATACAAAATGTTTGCAATATCGCTCAGGCCGTGTCCCTCAATGGCCAACTGATAGATACGCCGCACAACTGCCGCCGCTTCTTCGTCAACCAGCCAATGATATTTGTCATTGGGGTCTTTCTTGTAGCCGTAAATAGCCTGATTGGTGGTCGGCTTGCCAGATTCCCCTTTGACCCTGATGGCGGTGCGCTGCTTCCGGCTCAGGTCCCGCAAATACCACTCGGACATGATATTGACAAAAGGGGCAAACTCCCCAGAGCTGGGATCGTTGCTGTCAATGCTGTTCCCGATGGCAACAAAGTGGATACCATAGCGTTTGAAAACGACCTCTGTGTAAAAGCCCGTCTGGAGATAATCTCTCCCCACCCGGCTGAGGTCCTTGACCAGCAGATGTTCTACCTTCCCGGCCTCAATGTCGGTAATCAACCGTTTCCATGCGGGACGGTCAAAATTGCCGCCGGACCAGCCGTCATCGGTGTAATGGACGATATTACCGTAACCACGGTCAGCAGCATAGCCCTCCAGGTATCGTTTTTGATTGATGATCGAATTGCTGTCCCCTAAAGATTCATCGTCACGGCTGAGGCGTTCATATAACGCTGTGATTTTTGTCTCCGTCTGTCTGGCGCTCATGATGCGCTCCTTTCAGACTGACGGTTCATTTGTGGCACGTCTATCATACCACAATCTGCCGGCGATGCCAACCCTTCACGCCGGATCAGCCGTAAAATTTTGTCCTCCATCGTATCCGCTCCATCCTCTTTTGTAAAAATATTCACTTTGAAAACTGTGCTTCCGATTCGCCGGGTCATAGTGATGCTGGTGTTTTTCGTCATTGTACCTCTCTTTCCTTGTTTGTAGGGGGATTCCCCGCCGGTGATCCGTTGTCCGTATTCAGTTGTAGGCGCAAAAACGCCGCCCCGACAACTTGGGGCGGTGCTTCCGCAGATATTCGCTATAACATCCCATGCTCCTTTCTGTATGGATTCGGAGGTTTTACCCTCTGATACCAATATACGGAGAAAATGGTGCTGGCCGAAAAAATATGGCGTTATTGCAAGTTGAGGTCGTTTCAGTCGCGGAAATTGCAAAAATGCAAGACGCAAAATTCGACTTAATTTTTGGTGCTGAATGTAGTATAATCGGGTATCATGGGGGAGGGTGTCGAAAATGGATCAGGCGTATTTACCGGGAACTGTCCGGCATAGGATACAAGAGCTTATCAAGGAGCGGAAAATCACTCAGGCTGAACTCGCTGCGGAAATCGGCATGGCAGAAAGCTCTCTCAGCCGGTTCCTGAGCGAAAAAACAGATAAAATCGGGGACGAGTATATCATCAAGATCGCGGACTTCCTGGGGGTATCTACTGACTTTATCTTGGGGCAAACAGCTTTTCCAGAGCGGCGCAACTATGACATAGAGGAATTGGGCCTGTCCTATAAGGCGGCAATGGCGCTATATACGAGGGAAGTCGATACAGATGTGGTCAACCGCATTTTAGAGAGTCCTCAATTCCCGGAGATTACGCGCATGATCGCCCGATATTTCAAAGACAGCAATGCCGAAGGACCTGCGGGACTGAACGCCATGTGGGATACTATGCGGCAGATGATTGGCACGTTGGACACAAGCCATTTGACAAACCCGCAGGAGGGGACGGAGACCGCTGCACAGATTCTCGGTATGATGAAAACCGCTCCCCATGAAAAGGATGTTGAGGCAATTCAGTCTGCTCTAATGACTATGCTCCAGGGCATCAAAACTGGTATCCAGACGCAGACGCCAACAACGGAACTGGCTACAAGGCAGATCACTCAATCTATGATGCAAAGCATGGTCAAAGGTGAAAACGCTGTTCCAGCGTTGCAATCTATCTCGCCGGAACAGCTTGCTGGGGCTTACTCTACGCTCCCAGGTGCAACACCAGAACTGGGCGGGCAGTTTTCCGATCTTATCAAAAACTTTATCAGGGACTACATAGATATTGCTCAAAAACAGGGTTTGACAAATGAAAGACCTGACGAATGAACAGCTTTGCAAATTGGCACAGGCCGGGGACGAACAGGCTGTGTCCCTACTTATCGAGGCTAATCTCCCGTTTGTTCGGAAAGTTGCAAATCAAATTGTTGAGAATCCAGTATGGCAGGAGCATCTATCCTCCTGCGGTGTGGGCTTTGATGATCTTGTGCAGGTCGGCTCCATCGGGCTGTGGAGAGCAATTGACAGCTACGAACTCTCCAGCGGGGTCAAATTTCTGACTTATGCCGCTCCTGCAATTAGACGTTCTATGAGCGACCTGATCCGCCAGTACAGCCGGGACACGGTATGGCAGTTGCGGCACGATAAGGCAAACGCCTGGAAAATCATTTATCTGGACGAGGATTTAGATGATACAGAGGATGATACCGTTGAAACGCTGATTTCTTCTCCCTGCGCCAAATTGCCAGAGCAGATTTATATTGAACAGGAGACGGCGGCTGAACTTCACGAGGCGATGGATGCTCTGCCGGATCGGGAAAATGTTTATGTTCAGTACCGCTTTGGCTTTGGAGACGGCAAAGGCCACCCGCTCACTGAAACGGCGCAGCATTTCCATTTGACGGAGAGCCGCGCAAAAAGCGTGGAGCGTTCTGCGTTGAAATTGTTGCGGCATGAGCTGCTGATTGAAATTCCGGAGCGGGCCTATGCCAGAGCGGAGGACAAGCTGACAAAGGAGCTGGTTGCGGCGGGCGAACTTCACGCGGTGGAACTCCGCCTAAAGTCGCAGAAAAAACGGGGCAAAAAAATAACCGCCGCAACCTACGAATATCTCGCAGACTGCGGCGGCGCTTGGGGCGCACTCAGCTATAATTTCAAAGATGATACAACGGAAATCCTTCTGCTGGCGGAATGGGATACCATACTCAGCCATAGATTTGCGATGCGGGCGGTTGAGCATTTCAGAATACACCACAATGATAAACTGCCGGATAAAATTGTGCTGACATTTATCGGACCTGAACAAAGGAGCCGTCGCTATGACAATAAATTTGAAGCAGGTAATTGACGCCGTTGAGAGTGCCAATGAGGTGTGCACAGATCTTTATGACGGCATATCGCTATCTGCCGCAGCATCGCTTATATTTTTTTCCGCTTCCACACGGGCATGGGTCATTGCGCCCCGGTTTCTTCTGCTCTACCCGCTGTAATGTCTTCCAAGGAACCGGAATATCCGCGTCAAAAATTCCCTGACGCAGTTTACCAGCGTCCAATTTCCCTGCTTGAAGCGCCCGACTGATATTGGGGCCAAATTCAAGGGAGCTGGGCCGTTCTCCGCCCATGCGCTCCTGAATCTCATTGGGTGTGAAGCCCCGATTCGAGGGGACTCGCGTACTGTTGTACATAGCAAAATAATATTGGAAAAACTCGTTAAGCTGTTCCAGGGAGTGAAAGCAGCCTCTGCCGGCCAGACGCTCTACATCGCTGATGATCATCTGCGGTTCGCTGTTCCCGCAGCGAGCCCCGAGTTGAAGGTCGGAAAGCACATCATCAGCCCGCTTCAGCTTCAGCACGTTTCTTAGATATGCTCCAAGGTCCAGAAACTCTTTTGTCTCTTCCGAGTAAAAATCATCCTGGTATTTAAGTAATTCGTCCTTTTCCGGGATGTAATAGGGCTTGTCCGCCTGTTCTTCCTTTAACTCCAAATAACTCTCGAAGCCGTCCAGCGCATACAGATATTCGGCAACGATCTCCCGCTTCATCGGCGGGGTCGGTTCCTTCACGTCATCGTAGATATCCTCCGCACCGGCGATAGTGTAAAGCCGTTCCTCCCGATCAAGCTGATCCACAAATTGCAGAAAGTCTTCCTCTGTCAGTTTTAGCTCCGGGTTCTGCTTCTGAATGATGCGAAAAGCCCGGTACAGGGGTGTAATGCCATATAAATTGGCGAAGGCGTCAAAATAGGAGCGCAGAAGCTTCTCCGTTCCGCCGGGCAGGCCCGTACCGTTCCGCTGGGGATTTTCCTCCGTTTTCATAAACGCTCACCTCAACATTTCTAATTTGCTTTTATATCGCGGCTCATCAAAGGGGACTTTGTCCTTCAGCACATCGTACATTTCCTCAAGCAGCACCGCGGCAATCATCTCCTTAGCTCTGGCGGCGCCGTGAGCTGCCGATAACCGCTCAAAGGTGTGCTTCACATAATCGGGTTCATCTGTTATTGTCGTTGTCACAGGCTGTCCGGTTTCATCCAGACCGGCAATCTGGTTATCGACAACCTGCAGGATCAGCGCTTTCAGGCGAGGGTTATATTCCTCCCCCGGCGCTCGTTTCTGTTTTCCCATAAGCCTCTCCCATTCCCTTCTGTTCCATTTTGGGTTCTTTCTCTGGTAATGCCTATGTAGAGCATATTCCGTTGCAGCATCACATTGTGAGCTATCAGCACAGGCATGGTAGCGATGGGCTATTCCGATCCCCACGCCTTATGGCTGGTGGTGGCGCAGGCCAGAGTCAACTCATCTAGTTTTGCCGCGTCATACTCCACCATGCGGTCAACGAATTGAGCAAAGAGAGCGTTCGGCTCTCAAGATCAATCGGCTAAATCAAGCTGACATCCCCGTTGAACACTTCCTTGGCGGATGGTGGTCTATCAAAATATACCATATTCCGTCTGAATTGTATAGCAAAAAAACAAGGAGTATGGCTGCGGTAAGCGCAGTCATACTCCCTGTTGTGCTTCTTATGTGTAGACCAGTTCACGGAGGACGATTTCCTCTGCCCGGTTACGGATATTATTCATACGGCCTACCCATTCCATCTGATTGGATGCTTTTGAGGCTTCGGTCACGCCCTCCTGTTTCGCCATGACCGAGATAAGAAAATCTATGCGCTCATGGCAGGCGGCATCAATTTCAGCGAGATGTTTCCACAGTTCACCAAACAGAACCATCCGATTGTAAACGCCAGGGTGATGCTCTTTTAGGAACTTCTCACGCATCCGGCCATATACACCGATTTCGTACTCAGCATCATCATCAAGCGCAAGGTCCGGAATGTAGTAATCTCCCGCTTTCGTATAGGTCAGCTCCATAGTCATTTCCTTTCATTTGCAGCGAAACGTGAATTGCAGTTGCGAAAAACGCTTGTTTTAGCGTTCTCACCGCCTTTCTTATAACTGCAATGTACCATTCTGCCACAAATGAACCGCAGTCATATGTATTAGGTGGTGACTCCACCCTCTACATAGTAACTCTTGGTTGGTGATGGAATTGCTCTCCCCATCGAGAGCGTCGTCCTGGCTTAGACGGCAATATAACGCTGTGAGCTTATCTGGCTGCTGGTTCATAGTAGCTCCTTTCCTCCCGTATATCGGGATAACAGCCAGGTAAACGGTTGCCTATATTATAACGCGTCATTCCTCTTTTTTCAGCAGCTTTCATTCGGTTTCCTCCAAATTTCCCGCCATGATACGGCGCAGCTTGTCCAGTACGCTTTCCGCCCCTCCCTCCGCATAATGGGGAATGGTGTGGTAGACAGTATTCCCCTCAACGGCAATCATTTCTTCTGTGCTGAAATCAAACTCGAAAACGCCGTCTTTGAAATGCTCTGCCACACGCTCGGCAATTTCCGGTTTCAGATTTTTTGGAAGTTTGCTTAAATCCACAGGCTTACGCAATCCCATCACGCTCCTTCCCTGCAGGCAAAATATTCAGCGTAATGACCGCCGGACGGCCAAGCCCCTGCTTTCTGCGGAGAATAAGGCCACGGCGTTCTAATTCCTGAAACGCCCTGGTCGCCACCTGCCTGCTCCTATGCAGTTTCCCTTTTGCTTCTTCCAGCGTAAAGTAGAGACGAATCCGCCCGTCCGGCTCTATGTATCCGTTTTCTCTGGAAATACCCGCCCGGTCTAAGAGCAGGGCATACAGTACCTTTGCATCGTTGGATAAGTCCATCGGCACCAGAAAGCGGGGAAACGGCAGATAGGGCGGTACGCCGCTGTCCTCTTTGTAAGGCGTCAAAAAATCATTCTGCATTATGTACTCCTTTCCATCAATCCATCCCTGATTGATTGGATTGATATTGACTATCTTGTTATTAACTTCTTCTCTTTAATTTCCGTCTAAATATGGGCCGTCAAGACCGTCTGGAAATCCGTCGCCGGAAAGAGAGGAATAGGGCTGCCCGAAGCGTCTGGTTTTCCAGTCTCTGAAAATCCAGTATTGGAGAATCCCATATAGGTAAAAATAGCAAAACCGGTAAATTTGCAAAGTAGAAACCAACACCTATCCGGGAAAATCCCGTTTAGGTTAAAATCGTCCTGCGGACAGTTAAAAACAGGTTTTAGAGGGGAGCAGGGGATTTATCCCTCATGCCCGTTGACCGCAGCCTGAAATGCCAATAATCTCAAGGCTTTTTTGCTTCTAATTGTCCGCATAGGAGCCGCCTTTTCCTGTCGCTGGCTGTTTTCTGCCTGCGGTGGACTTTCTTTGCACAGAGCTTACAGTATTTCGCCCGGTTGGAACCGGGGAGGAATGATTGGCCGCAGACCACGCAGCGTTTTAATTCCTCCCGAAACAGCAGTGCCGTTTCCAATGGCTTGTCCAGCGGCAGGACAGCGCAGCGGAACCATTTGCAGAGAAGCGAATAGGAAATACTCTGGACGCAGACACATTCCTCCTCGTCGTCCAGAAGAATACAGTTTCCGTTATCGTAGTTGCAGCACTCGTGTACCAGTTTACGCATCCGGCGGTACTGCGGATAATTCATCACCGGAATCTGATTGTGGATAAAAACACCTCCTTCCTACCGTAAAAAAATGTCCCTCTACTATACATTTCATTTTTGAGGGGAAATAGGGCGGTCAATTTTGCACAAAAAATATCTTTCTATTGTTCAATTCATTTTTGAGACGAAATTACGGGGGCATTTTGCAAATTTCACAAAAAATTCATAATTGCCGTGTACAGGTAAGTTGTTATAAAATAATCCCCTCATATATCTGTACATTTTTTAGGGGAAAGTTGCCGTCTGAATAAAAATTTGCAAAAAAATCCGCCGCAGTTGTTCCTACGACGGATTTTATGGAGCAGACAGATATTCAAATTTATAACCGATTCCGGCAACGCTCTCGACGTAATTTGGCAGATCAGGCTCAAACCTTAGTTTCTTCCAAAGTTTACTCACATGGTTATGGATTGCCTTTCTTGAACCTTGACAGCATAATGTCAAAGGTTACTTGTCGGTAAATTTGTGCGTCCATTGTAAAGGCATACGAAAAGCGGAACAAAAATGGTTATCCCGAAAGTCTGATTATCCCGAATACATCATAGAAAGCCAGCGACAGAGGCATTTTTGAAAGAAATGTTCGGGATAATTTTCCCTTGCAGCACAAGCTGTAAAGTCTCCCTAATGTTCCTTCACCACCTATCATATCTAATAAAGGCCACAGGGCAAGCAAAATCTTACATTGTGGTCTATATTACGGCACTTCAAATTTATAACCAACGCCAACAACGCTTTTGATGTAGTCCGGGGAATTCTGCGTAACTTTCAGCTTCTTCCGCAGATTACTTACATGGTTATTGACTGCCTTGCGGGAGTAGTAGCAATAATCCTCATTCCAGACCAATTCCATAATCAGCTCATAAGTAAATACCCGTTTCGGGTGGGTGATCAACAAAGCAAAAATGTCAAATTCCTTAGCCGTTAATTTGATTTCCTGCTCGCCAATATATACAAGTCGCTGCTCTTGGCAGAAGTATAAATCACCCATGCGAATCTCTGTAAACGGTTCATCAATGACTGTCTGCCCCCTATTAGTTTCGGAAATGGCGAATGGGCTGTCGGCAGGATTCTTCTGTTGCTTTTGAGAATCGAGAAGATAATTTACTAATTCCTGGCGCTGACGGGTGTTTAACAGCACAAGTAGCTTTTCCGCAATTCTACCGCCCGGTTCAGATATATCAAATACAGCTAATTTCCCATGTTATCACCTCCTTCGCATGGACAAAGAGCAGCTTGTGAAAAATCGGGGCTTGTTCGCCGGATAATTGCCGGTAGGCGTATTCCACTAGCTTATCTTGCAATAGCAGTCCTTTCATTTTGTCCATGCACAGCGTCGAACCCTGGCGCTTGGCTGCTTCTTTTAGAGTGAACACCGTTTTAACCGGGTAGCCCTGGTGCTGTAAGTATTTTTGCAGACACCATGTATAGGTGTCGCTGTCGTCGATCAGCAGTATCTTTTTCATGTGTCCTTACCCCTAATATTGATTTACCACAAGCATACACTACAAATGTTACACAAATGTCCGAGGTACCTTTGATTTCGGCAAAAAAACAGGCTGAATTATTACAAAGCTCGGACATTTCAAATTTTTTTTGAGAAATGGCGAAAAAAGCGGGGCAGCACACGCCACCCCGCTGATCCATACGGTTATTCCATTGCCCGCATTTGTTCAATCAGGGATTGTTTTTTCTGTCTGCGGATTGTCCAAACAGACAAGATCAGTTCCATTCCGAATAACACCAGAATGAACAGTCCCATTTCAAAAACCGGGAATTTGTAAGGCACTACATTTCCGGCAAAAGCACCTACACTCATTTTTCTGCAAGCAAAAATGGAAGCCGGAAGCCCAACGATCAGTGTCGCTAATGTTGCAAAGAGTGCATAGCACAGTCCCTCGCAGATGTTCATTTTACATAGCTGTTTTTGTGTCAGGCCGATGGAACGCAAAACACTGTTTTCCTGTTTTCTTGACATTTGATTAGAGAGGGTCGTGTTAATGAGGTTGATAACGCCAAAGAGGAATACCAGCCATGAAAGTACCTCCATACTGCCAAAGGCAAAAGAATTTATCTTTTTTTCATACTCAATTATAGTCTCAATATCTTCTAATGAAATATCAGTATGAGTGGCTACAATATTTTTCAATTCAGACTCTACATAGTCCGCTTTTTTCGGATCGCTTACAATGCTCCATGAATAATCAAACGAATCTATTTCTGGATGCAATTCATGGAATAATGCTTCCGGTGCATATTCAAGTGGAGCGTCAAGGTGGAGTGTTCCATGACCATCGGTTGGTATGCTATCGTTGTCAAACACCCCGGATATAATAACAGGAATGGTTGATTTCCCGGAGATAAGTTCAACTGTTTCTCCTACTCCTATATTATCACGGTTACTTGTATGCGAATCAATTATGATGCTGCGTGCATCCGCTGGCATAGTTCCTTCTATCAATGCAGCTTCAACCGCAGAATAATTTTGTTCAGTCAGTATATCACACATACCAGCATCCTCAATTCCGTTGGCACGATAATTTACATGAAGGCTTTGCCTTTTTGTAATCACATCGGTTACCCCATCAATGGCCAGAATTTCCTGCTTTAGTTCTCCATTTAGTGGATTTCCTGCCGCCATAACTTCTTGTTCTGTCAACTCAGAATGCAAATAAATTTTATAGTCACCATACGGGAAAATCTGTCTTGCAAGCGCCTCTGGTGAGCGCAACAAAACGAGGGAGGATACCACAAGCAGAATAATTCCGCCCAAACTCAAGGACGCTATAATAGAGATTGTCTTTTTTCGGTCACGCTTAAAATTCGCAATTCCCATTGAAACAGGATTGAGCTTGATATTCTTTTTCCGGCTGCG
>ERZ808051.653-NODE-653-length-33183-cov-4.952214_pt1 | contig 33183 bp, 23 predicted proteins | sample MGYA00380199_ERZ808051 | MGnify/ENA primary metagenome ERZ808051 (study PRJEB31490, sample SAMN06133391) | mouse gut metagenome | isolation source: J11 | host: mice | place: China: Chengdu | collected 2015-05 ...
GGGCCGTTATGAACCTGGGACTGGAGCGCGGAAAAATGGGGGATATTTTGATTGATGGTCTGGATGCCCTGATCTTCATAGACGCGAAGCTCAGGGACTTTCTCAAAGAAGAGCTGACCCGGGTCCGTCATACGTCTGTTTTGGTGTCTGAGGAGGACTGGGAGGATTTCCGGTATACGCAGAACGTGCAGGAGATCCGGGGGACGGTTTCGTCTCTCAGGCTGGATGCCCTGCTTTCCCTTGCGTTTGCCTCGTCCAGAAGTAAGCTCGCCGGATTGATCGAAACGGGGAAGGTATTTGTGAACGGGAGACTTATGACCTCCAATGGGTATCATATCAAGGAGCAGGACATTATTTCGGTAAGAGGGATGGGGAAGTTTCAGTATGTGGAGCAGCTTTCCGTTACAAAGAAAAACAGGATCTGTGTGCGGATCCATAAATATATTTAAGCAGCAGGGAGGAAAAGGAGAATGGACGGGCAATTTGGAAAAGTAAGAGACTATCTGACGGCAGCCCTCTGCTGTGCCGCGGCAGTGTTGCTGGATCAGGTAACAAAGCACCTGGCGGTGGCGCATTTAAAGCTTCAGAGGGAGATCGTCCTGATTCCCGGGGTGTTTGAGCTTCGCTATCTGGAAAACCGTGGGGCGGCCTTCGGGCTGTTCCAGAACCGGCAGATGTTTTTTGTATGCGCCGCGGTTGTCATATTTCTTCTGATCGGCTTTTTCTATGGAAGGATCCCCGGCGGCCGCAGGTATCTACCCATGCGGATCTGCGGGGTTCTGATCTGCGCGGGCGCTGTAGGTAATCTGATCGATCGGATCCGTTATCAGTATGTGGTGGACTTTTTTTATTTCAGCCTGATCGATTTTCCGATATTTAATGTGGCGGACTGTTATGCGGTGATCGCATGTATTTTGTTTGCCTATCTGATCCTGTTCTTTTATAAAGAGGAGGAATTGGAGTGGTTTGCATTTTTTAAGAGTAAGTAATCTGGTTCTGTTCACGGTGCCCTTGTACGTTGCTGCAAGGCATCCGTTATTTTATGACAGTTCCGGGACTGTGGGTGTGGTGAGGAGAATGGTTGCATTGAATGAGGCAGGAGCAGTGTTTGAATTTATCATGGAAGAGGAAGAACCGGAGCGGATCGACAAATTATTGTCCTCCGCGCTTCCGGATTTTTCACGTTCCTATCTGCAGAAGCTGGTGAAAGAAGGGGCGGTCCTGGTCAATAAAAAAGAAGTGAAGCCCAATCATAAAGTGAATCCCGGGGATGTTGTAGAGATATCTGTTCCGGAGCCGGAGCTGCCGGACATCTCACCGGAGGACATTCCTCTGGATATTCTGTATGAGGATGAAGAGATTCTGGTTGTGAATAAACCAAAGGGGATGGTGGTCCATCCGGCGCCCGGACATTCCGGCGGTACGCTGGTCAATGCGGTCATGTACCATTGCCGGGGGAAGCTCTCCGGGATCAATGGGGTCACCCGTCCCGGAATCGTACACCGGATCGACCGGGATACCACCGGTTCCCTTGTGATCTGCAAAAGTGACCGGGCGCACCAGGCCCTGGCCGAGCAGCTGAAGGAGCATTCCATTACCCGCAGATACCGAGCGGTTGTGCTGGGAATCATAGCAGGGGAGGGCGGTACGGTAAATGCCCCCATCGGACGCCATCCGACTGACCGGAAAAAGATGAGCAGCAGGTGTAAGAACGGAAAGCCTGCCGTGACCCATTACAGGGTGCTGGAACGCTTTTATAACGATTGCCTGCCTCCGCGTCTAAGATGTGTTTACGGGGGCTCTAAGGGGGGAAATTCGAAGGGATACACGTATATCGAATGCCAGCTGGAAACCGGGCGCACGCATCAGATCCGGGTGCATCTGTCGGAGATCGGATATCCGATCCTGGGGGATACGGTCTATGGGCCGGCAAAGTGTCCGTTTCCTCTTACCGGGCAGACTCTGCATGCCAGAATATTGGGATTTGTCCATCCGATTTCCGGAGAATATATGGAATTTGACGCGCCCCTTCCGGAGTATTTTGAAGAGCTTCTCAGGAAAATGAGATCTGCCGGACCGATGCCTTTTCTTTCAGGAGATTGTTAAATTTCACAAAAATTTTACAAGGATTCTTGTAAAATATGTTTATATTCGATATAATAAAAGAAAAGACAGTATTTTAGTTGCAAAGGAGAGTGATTGCTTATGAAAACGAACACAATAATAACAATCGGCAGACAATATGGAAGTGCCGGAAGAGAGATTGGCTACAAGATCGCGGATGATCTTGGAATCAAACTTTATGATAAAGAAATGCTCGCAAGAGCGGCAAAAGAGAGCGGGATCTGCGAGGAGATCTTCGAAAACCATGATGAGAAGCCTACCAACAGCTTTTTGTATTCTCTTGTTATGGATACCTATTCCATGGGCTATACGGGAAATACATACACGGATATGCCCATCAACCATAAGGTATTTCTGGCACAGTTTGATGCCATCAAGAAGATTGCGGATGAAGGACCCTGTATTTTGGTCGGAAGATGTGCGGATTACGCACTGGAGTCTTATGATAATGTTGTCAGTGTTTTCATTCACGCGGACATGGACGCCCGCATACGCCGGATCGCGCGGATCTATGATCTGCCGGATAACAAAGCAAAGGATAAGATCGTTAAAACAGACAAGAAGCGCGCAAGCTATTATAACTATTATACGAATAAACGCTGGTCGGACGCTGTGAGCTACGAATTATGCCTGAACAGCTCCCAGCTTGGAATTGAGGGTACAGCCCATATTATTGAAGAATATATTGTCAGGAAAGAAAGTCTCTCTTCAGAGCAGAGGAGAATTTAATATATAAATAATTTACAAGAGTAATATAAAGATCAGAGCTAAGAATATCAGAAAAAGGATTCGGCAGAAGTCACAATCTGGCCGGATCCTTTTTACTTTATGGCCGGGAAAGCCTGTGGGCATCGCCGCCTGAGATTTTCCTGTAGGTATTACGTTCAGGCCATCCCTGGATATTTCCGCTCAGGATGGCATGGAACATCCGCTCCTTGGCTCCGGGATGCTCTCGATTGAGCTGTTGGACCAGTTCCTTAGCGTACTGGCGTTTGGTATATCCGTCTACCGGACACTTTTTCTTCAAAGCAGGGAGATCGTATTGATGCTGAAAACCGATCACATCCGTCTCATTCAAGAACATCAGGGGACGTATGACGGTCAGGTCCATCCGATCCAGATAGGTCTTTGGGGAAAAGGAATGGAACCTGCCTTCAAAAATGAGGGACAGGAGCATGGTTTCGATGATATCGTCCATATGATGACCGTAAGCCACCTTATTGCAGCCCATTTCCTTCACAGCCTGATTCAGAGCGCCTTTGCGCATTTTCGCGCACAGAGAGCAGGGATTGGATTCCTTACGTACATCAAAGAGGATCTGGTAGATATCCGAAGCAACGACCCTGTATGGAACCTGCATCGTGCCGCATAATTCCCGGATGGGCTCCAAGTCAAAGTCCGGGAAGCCCAGATCCACGGTCACGGCGCTCAGTTCAAAATGCTGCGGATAAAACCGTTTCAGGCCATGGAGGGCATAGAGCAGGGTGAGGCTGTCTTTGCCGCCGGAGATCCCGACCGCAATATGGTCTCCCTCCTGGATCATCGCATATTCATCAATCGCTTTTCTTGTAATGCTTAATAAACGTTGTAGCTGCATATCGGTTAACATCCTTTCATGGCTCCCGAAGCTTTACCGCGCCTGCGGCCTGCCGGCGGCGATTTTCATCAATTGCGGCATAATGCTTCTTTGTGGTATTAACATCCTTGTGCCCGAGTACATCCGCCACCAGATAGATATCCCCGGTTTCCTTGTACAGGGTCGTGCCGTAGGTACTGCGCAGCTTATGAGGCGTAATTTTCTTATTCGGGGTGACCTCCCGGGCATACTTTTTGACCATGTTTTCTACGGCCTGTACGCCGATCCTGCGGCGCTGCGTGGACAAAAACAAGGCATTTTCATGGCCCGGCAGGGGAGTGACAGCCTTTCGGGTCGTATACAGATACATTTTCAGCGCTTCTTCCACTTCCTCACCGAAATATACAACCATCTCGTTGCCGCCTTTTCGGACAACCTTGATCCCGTTATTTTTAAAATCCACATCCTGGATATCCAGACCCACGCATTCCGAGACACGGATCCCGGTGCCCAGCAGCAGAATAATGATCGCAAAATCCCGGTTTTTCGTCTTTTCATAATATCGTCTGCGCTGGCCGGTGAACTCGCTGCCCCCATGCTCGATATAATCCAGGAGCATGGCCACCTCGTCCGTATCCAAACGGATGATCGCCTTGTCATGGAGCTTCGGCATATCCACAAGCAGGGACGGATTCCTGGAAATGACTTGGCGCTTGAAGAAATAGCCGTAAAAACTCCTCAATGCGGACATTTTGCGGGATAATCCCTTTTCCGCATTGGTGATCTGTTTTTCCTCCGGATTCTTGTAGACCTTCAGATATTCCTGGTATTCCTCAATATCGACCGGTTCGATGCGCTCCAGATCCTGTACCGTAAACTGATCCACGGTATAATTTTTGTAGACCGGGTTATTCTCCATCAAAAAATGGAAAAACACCCGGATGTCATAGGCATAAGAAATCCGGGTCCGTGTGGAAGTCTGCGGTTCCACAGCCCGGAAATAATCCTTTGCAAATGGAGGCAGCGTTTTTAAAATCTCGCGCAAACGCAAGGTATCATCAATATAAAGCTGCTCATGATATGTTTTTGTATTCGTATCAGCCATGAATCAAAACCTCCCCAAAATCAATGAACTTGCCATATTATAGCATGAATCGTCGTATTTGTCTATAGATCTTTTGGAAAAATCGGTATTTGTCGTATAGATCTATTTTGCTGATTCTGTTACTGTCCACATCATAAAAAGAACGTAAATTAAGAAGAAAGCTAATTCGCATATAAAAAACCGTATGCAATTCTGAATGTACAACCAGAACTGCATACGATCTTTTATAAAAATATAAAGGTGTAATATGAAAAGATCTGTACGCAAAAATCTTTTCATCAATCAAAAACCCGGTCGCTGATATCAATGGGAACATTCCAAGGAAATGGCCAAGATCACTTATCAGGCGGGCTTTTTGATCCGCGCGGCAGTCATCTTTGTGTACATGTGGGGACATGTACAATGCTGGCTTCACTGCTTCGCGGGAATGAATTTATATCAAATAACGTGGGGACGTATATTGATATCCGGTAGGCTGCTCCTGCATTCCATGGAATGGGGATCCACGCATGAAGGACACATGAAATTACGTAAAGCACCGATCTTCGGTACCGCACAATATATTGTTCTATTAATCAGGGCGGTAAAACAAAAAAACAGCTTCTTTTTTTGAGTGTGTATTATTGTATACAAAATTATGGAGTTATTTTTGCGGCTTTACAGAAAAAGTCAAAAATCACAATTAGTATTGTATACATGTATTCTTCTACAGGCAAAAATAAAAAAACGTAAAATTAATTACGAGAAACAAATGAGTATATAAACAAGTGTTCGCGCCTGCATTATTAAGTATATATCAGGAACGTTTGTTTGTCAATCATTATTTTAAATTTTGCAGATAAAAAATCAAGATGCGAAGCATCGGCAGACGGCTTTGCCGACTGTTTTTGCGCATGTGAGTGAAATGACTGTGAATAGTAACGATTTGCGAACTTGTGGGAGAAAATATCCTTGACAAATGCCATCTTGGTTGCTGATGGAATTGCTCTCGCCCAAAAGCTCATCGTCACGGGAAAGTCTCTCATATAACGGGGTGATTTTTGTTTTCATCATGGCATAGCCCTCCTTGTATGAAAAATGCTCTAAATGTGTCCTTCACTAACCATGAGAAATCTCGTGATTAAGGAGTCATTTAGAGCATATAACACCATTTGCTACAATGAGCTGATCACAAGGGGATATAAGGTCTATGTGGGCAAGACATACTGCGGCGAGGTGGATTTTATTGCCCAGCGGGGACAGGAGAAGATCTATGTCCAGGCGGCCTATTACCTGGCGGATGAGGCGGTGGTCGAACGGGAATTCGGAGTATATCGGGCGATTGAGGATAATTATCCGAAATATGTGGTTTCCATGGATAAAGTGACGCTTGGCAGGGACGGGATCATCCATAAATATTTGATTGATTTTTTGCTGGAGAGGTAGATCTGTGTCCGATGGCTTTCTTTACACCCCGTTTCGGGTGTGGTATACTGAATATCGTTCTGATACATACCGAACAGAGAGAAGGACGGATGAGATGATGACACTGAGGGAATTACCAATCGGAAAAAAAGCGACCATCTCCACGGTAGGCGGCGAGGGTGCGCTGAGGCAGCATTTTTTGGATATGGGGGTCATTCCGGGGACGGATATTGTATTGATCAAATATGCTCCGCTGGGCGACCCGATGGAATTTATGATCCACGGGTATGAGCTTACGCTGCGCCTGGCGGACGCGGAAAAAATAGGGATTGAGCATGTCCGGGACCAGGAGCCGGAGTCCGGGGAGAGCGTCCGCAAGAAGCGGCGTATCGAGCACCCGGGCCTGGGGGAGGGCGGACGATTTCATGAGAAGGGGACGGAGCATCCACTGCCGGACAGTACGCTTCTGACCTTTGCCCTGGCGGGCAACCAGAACTGCGGGAAGACCACGCTTTTTAACCAGCTTACAGGCTCTAACCAGCATGTGGGCAATTTTCCGGGGGTCACGGTGGACCGGAAGGACGGAGTGATCAAGGGACACAGCAATACGCTGATCACGGATCTGCCGGGGATCTATTCCATGTCGCCCTATTCCGGCGAGGAGATGGTGACCCGGGAATTTGTGCTGAAAGAGCATCCCAAGGGGATCATCAATATTGTGGATGCCACCAACATCGAGAGGAATCTGTACCTGACCATGCAGCTCATGGAACTGGACATTCCCATTGTGCTTGCCCTGAATATGATGGATGAGGTCCGGGGAAACGGCGGCGCCATCCGGATCAATGAGATGGAAGCCATGCTGGGGATCTCGGTGGTGCCGGTGTCGGCGGTCAAGAATGAAGGGACGGACGAACTGGTGAACCACGCCCTTCATGTGGCAAGATATCAGGAACGTCCGGGCAGGATTGATTTTTGCCGGGAGGATAAGCAGGGCGGGGCGGTCCACAGATGTCTCCATGGGATCATGCATTTGATCGAGGACCATGCCAGACAGGCGGAGATCCCGGTCCGGTTCGCGGCAAGCAAGCTGGCGGAAGGGGACGTTCAGATCCAGGAAAGCCTGGGGCTGGACCAGAATGAGAAGGAGATGCTGGAGCATATCATCTGCCAGATGGAGAAGGAGAGCGGCATGGACCGGGCGGCGGCCATTGCGGATATGCGATTCTCTTTTATCAAAGAGGTCTGCGACGCGACGGTGATCAAGCCCCGGGAGAGCAAGGAGCACGCCCGGAGCGCGAAGCTTGATAAAGTGCTGACGGGAAAATACACGGCGCTCCCGGTATTTATCGGGATCATGGGGCTGGTGTTCTGGCTCACCTTCAACGTGATCGGCGCATGGCTGCAGGATCTGCTGGACCAGGGGATCACCTGGCTTGCGGGCATGGCGGATCAGGCCATGGCGGCGGCAGATGTGAACGAGGTGCTGCATTCCCTTATTATCGACGGCATTTTCAACGGGGTGGGCAGCGTACTCAGTTTCTTGCCGATCATCGTGATCCTGTTCTTCTTCCTTTCCATGATGGAGGACAGCGGCTACATCGCCAGGGTGGCCTTTGTGATGGACAAGCTGCTGCGGAAAATGGGGCTCTCCGGGCGGAGCATCGTCCCCATGCTGGTGGGATTCGGCTGTACGGTGCCCGGGGTCATGGCTACCAGGACGCTGCCGTCGGAGCGGGACCGGAAGATGACGATCTTATTGACCCCATTTATGAGCTGCTCGGCAAAGCTGCCGATCTATGGATTTTTTACGGCGGTCTTTTTCCCGGAGCATGCGGCGCTGGTGATGATCGGGCTGTATGTGCTGGGTATCCTGCTTGGGGTTCTGTCGGCGCTGGTGTTGAAGAAAACGATCTTCAAAGGGGAGGCGGTGCCTTTTGTGATGGAGCTGCCCAATTACCGGATGCCGGGCATGAAAAATGTGGGGCATCTGCTGTGGGATAAGGCAAAGGATTTCCTGCAGAGGGCATTTACGGTGATCTTTATTGCGACCATTGTGATCTGGTTTTTGCAGACCTTTGATTTTGGATTGAATATTGTAGATAATTCCCACGACAGCATGCTGGCCGCTGCTGCGGGTCTGCTGGTGCCGTTTCTACGGCCGCTGGGAATTGGGGACTGGAGGATCTCAACCGCGCTGATCACGGGATTTATGGCGAAGGAAAGCGTGGTGGCGACATTGTCCGTGCTGTTTGGGTCCACGGAAGCGATCGCTGCTGTGCTGACGCCCCTTGCGGCGGCAAGCCTCCTGGCGTTCTGCCTGCTGTATACGCCTTGCGTGGCGGCGATTGCGTCGGTGAAGCGGGAGCTGGGCGCAAAGTGGGCCGTCGGGGTCGTGCTGGGGCAGTGCCTGATCGCCTGGGGGGCGGCAGGCGTGGTGCGGCTGGTCGGGGTGGTGCTGGGGCTGGGGTGAGAGAGGTTGGATCAAGTCCGCTCATTCGAAACGTACTTTTTCAATCATACAGGGTCATAAGAAAGATAGCCCAGATGGATCAGCAGCGTCAGTACATCATCCCGGTTGCGGACGTGATCAGATCATTGGAGAACCCATTGGTATCTACGCTGACTTCGACGCCGCCCAGAAGCCGGGCGATAGTCCCGGACAGGCCGTCGAATGGATTCAGATACATTCCCATGCTTTCGACACCTCCATGTAAAAAGTATTTCATCCTGTGGTGATGGAAGCAAGCGGATATGGGAAACGAAATATTATGAAACGGCTGATTTTCCATAAGGGGATGCCTATGGGGACAGCCTGTGCATCCATCGTCTCCGTTTGAATACGATCAGGGTCATACCAAGCCGGAGCAATTCCTCCTGGGACAGGATGAAATAAACCCATTCCACAGGCAGATGGAACAGGAACGCGGTAATCAGCCCTAAGGGTACGCCTGCCAGCCAGGTGCCCACAATGTCGATCCCCATGATGTAGGTGGTCTTTCCGCCGCTGCGCACCACTCCGCCGCCCAGGATCATATTGGCGACCTTCACAGGGGCCAGGACAGAAAAGGCAAGCAGCAGTCTGGCCGCGGTGTCCCGCACATGGGGCTCGACATGATAAAACGTCACATAGACCCCTCTCAGGCCGATCAGCAGTGCCGACAAAATGAGCGAGCCTGCGATTCCGTAGCACACCAGTTTTTTCGATTCCTGATACGCTTCCTCGTATTTGTCCGCGCCCAGCCGTTTGCCGATCAGGATTCCCGCAGCCTGGGAAACGCCGCTCAACGCCCCGATGAATAACCCCTGGATCGGGCCGGTCATGGACATGGCGGCCAGATCTCCCGGTTTTAAATGTCCATAGATAAAGGTGTTCACATTCTGTCCCAGGCTCCAAAGCAGTTCTGTGACCAGGATAGGAAGCAGCATCATAAGGTATTGCCGGTATCCGTCCGCTCCAAGGGAGAGGGAAAACCGAAAATCCTCCTGCCCCCGCAGGCGGATCAGGCAGAAAATGGCCAGCATCAGCAGCATATTGATAGCCTGGGAGATCACGCTGGCCGCTGCCGCGCCTCTGACGCCAAACGCCGGAAGACCGAAGTGCCCGAAGATCAGAACATAGTTCAGTCCGGTATTCACAACCGCTGAAATGATTCCGGCGGCAAGGGGCCAGACAGCCCGGCCCAGACAGCGGACCATAACGGCCAGGATCGAGGATATGCCCATAGGGAGATATGTCCAAAGGATGCAGGTCAGATAATTTTGTCCAGCGTTGAGGAGCGCCGGGTCATCCTTGATGTAGAGTCCCACGATCTGTCCCGGAAACAGAGCGCACAGCGCGGTAAACAGCAAAGCCAGAGCTATGGCCGCAGTCAGATTGACCGTCAGGCTGCGGTCCGCCATTTCTCTGTTTTCCATACCCAGGTATTGGGAAATCATGATCCCGGCAATGGCAGCCACCGCTCCAAGCACAACGGAATAAATAAACGCAGGACGTCCCGCGACCTCCACTGCGGCCACCGCCGTACTTCCCAGCTGTCCGACCATCAGTTGGTCGATCATAGAGAAAGAGGACTGCAGCATAGATTGAAGCCCTATCGGGACAGCGATTCCAACTACACTTGCCAGAAAGGATTCTTTTTTCATAAATCATCACCCGCCTTTTCCTTGAGTATATCTGGGAGGGCGGGTGTTTTCAATGGGTTAATCGCGTAACCTTTTGGGTTAATGACATAACCTGAAACCGTGGCTTTATTGGCCGGATGCCTTGCGGCGAGATGCAGGGCACCGTGAACAGCCATCATACCCCCTTGCTGCTGTTCCGTTCGATCAATTTGACGGGGATGGTAAAATTTTTGGTATATTCGGGCTGCTCCTTCATCTGGTTCAGCAAACGGATTGCCATCTGCGCCCGCAGCTTATAGTCCTGCCGGACAGAGGTCAGGGATGGAACGACCTGTCCGCAGAGATCACTGTCATCAAAACCAATGATAGAAATATCGTCGGGAATTTGAATGCCGGAGCTTTGTAAAAAGCGAATCAGATCGACGGCGTAGAAATCCGACACGGCAAAAATGGCGGTGAAACCGCAAAGCTTAGAAAAATGCTCCCGGTAATAACGATCCCGCATTTCCTTTTGCATGGGAATCTTCATGAAATCTGCCTGAAAGTCCAAGCCGCTGCACAGACCCTCATAACGCTGCTGATCCATACATTCCTGATTATCCGAGACGCAGAGAACCTTTCGATGCCCCAAACGACGGAGATATTCGCCCACCTGACGTCCGCCGTCCCGGTCGTCAAGCTGAAGATTGCAAATCCTTCCCCTGTTTTCAAAGTAGCCGTCATAAACGACGAAGGGGATGTGGATGCGGCTGCGGAGCTCCTGATACTCATGGTCGCAGAAGCCCAGAATCACCATACCTGCCATATTCCACATAGACGCAAATTTAACGGTTCCCAGTAGATCGGTGGTTTTTTTGAGCATCATGAAGTAATCATTTTTTTCGAGCTCGTCCGCTAAGTAGTTGATCGAGGATGCAATAAACGGGTCTGTCAGCGCCCGGCCTTCATACTTTTCATGATCATTGATGACCACGCCGATGATCCGGGAGTTGTTCTGCGCCAGGAGCGTAGCGGCCATATTGGGGATATAGCCGCGTTCCTCCAGCTTTTCCTGTACCCGCTTGACCGTCTGGGCGGAAATTTTTTTCGTTTTTCCATGGATCACATTGGAGACGGTGGCGGTGCTGACGCCCACCTCATTCGCAATATCTACGATCCGTACTTTGCCCTCTGCCCACATAAATGACCTCCTTTGCTGCGGCATGTTCTATATTTTGTAAAACGGCCGGATGGCCGTAACGGGGTGCCCTTGGGGTATACATCACCGAATTATAGCAGAACTTTAGCAAGCGGACAAGCTGAAAAACAAAACTCTTTCGGTAACATCATCTTTTTTATCATTTAACCGTTCAGGTAGAAAATTTTCTATAATTTTTTAAATAGGTGTTTATTTTTCGAAAAAAAGTGATAAAATATAAACAGAAGGAGGCGGTGATATGTTCTGCAAAAATTTAAAGTATTACAGATTGAAAAATAATATGTCCAGGAAAGAACTTGCCTCTTTAGCCGGCATTTCTCCCATGTCTGTCAGCTACTATGAAAATGGCGAAAGAAGGCCTGGTATGGATACCATAAAAAAACTGGCCGAAGTTTTGGGCGTGAAGGTCACGGATTTCTTGAGCAGTAGAGATGACAAGCTTGAATTTGTCCATGGAGAATTTCGGAAAGCGGCTAAGCTGTCGTTAAAGCAGCAGGATTATATCAGAGAGTCCGTGGAAGAATACATGAACCGCTTTTATTCGGTTGTGGAGATACTGGGCGGAGAAATTTTGCCGGATGCGCCGCTGTGTCATGGTTTAGAACTATCCGGTGATATTGAGAAGGATGCATTGGCAATGCGCAGATATCTTCAAATTGCTGAATTTGGTCCTGTCAGAGGTCTGGTTGAATTATTGGAAAATAAAGGGATTCTTGTTTATGTGACAGAGATGGACAGTGACGCGTTTTCAGGGATGAATGGTTTGATCAATGGAAGGCCTTATATTATTATAAATGGTAATATGAGTTCAGAAAGAATACGTTCCACGATTGCGCATGAGATGGCACATTTCATTTTTGCGTGGCCGGAAAATATGGCTGAGAGACAGGCTGAGGAAACTGCAACTGCAATAAGCGGCGCCTTTTTGCTTCCGGAAAGAGACGCGAAGAGGGAATTAGGCGTCAGAAGAACGCGTATCACCAAGGATATGACTTTGGTCTGCAGGGAGTATGGAATTTCCATGTATCTTTTGGTCAAACGCGCAAACATTTGCGGAATCATCAATGACAGTGTGGAGAAGGATTTTTACATCAGGGCCGGGCGGGCTGGCTGGAAAAAGAATGAACCGGAAAGAACGGAAAGGGAAGAACCTGTTCTTTTTATGCAGTTGGTATTCCGCGCAGTGAGTGAAAATGAGATCTCTGTGCAGAAAGGTGCAGAGCTTTTGAAGAAGCCATATACGTTTGTTATGGAGCATTGCTTTGCCGCAGAGGGGTGATGCATGAAATATATCAGCAGTGATACAACAATTTGAAAGTTAGTAAAGACATCTGTCAGAAATGGCGGGGGTCTTTTAAAATGCGACAAGGGTGTAATAGAAATCGTTTTCCTCTGCATCTGCGGAACAGCCGGATTCCGCCGGGCAGGGCGAGCTGACGGGCGTTTCGGATGAATATGGAATGATTCAAAAAGATTACAAGAATTACAGAAAGATCCAGGAGGAACTGGGAATCCATCTGCTGGATACGGAATTGTCTGCAAACAATCCATACATGCAGGGGCATATCATGACGGACGGAAATGATTTTGCTGTGATTACGGTGGAGAATTATATTTTGTGAGATACCGGCAGATATCAGCTTCTGGAAGAGGAAAACAGATATGCTTATGAAAGCGGAAATGTGTTCCTGTCGTTTATTTCATTGACTGTGAGGCTGATCCTCAGCGAAGAGTAGCTGAATCGCGGCTGGGATTGGGTGTATATTGGAATGTAACGGCTTGCAGAGAGCTATACGTCCGGGCGGGGCTATAGGGTCAATCTCGTGGAGCGTACACGTTTATCTGGGTTAGGTACACTACTTTGTAACTCCGTGCATTTCTGTAAGCGGCTATGTAATAATAGATATTTTGTGATCTTACTAATGCTGGGAAAATGATGCTGATATTCGTCAAGCATCAGTTTCTTGTGCTCTTCTTTTAGTTGTGGTTGATCAATGGAAGGCCTTATACAATTATAAATGGTAATATGAGTTCAGAAAGAATACGTTCCACGATTGCGCATGAAATGGCTCATTCCATTTTCGTGTGGCCGGAAAGAAGGATTTAGGCGTCAGAAGAACACGGGTCACCAAAGATATGACCTTGGCTTGAGGGGGGATGGAATTCCAATGAAATAAGAGGAAGAAGTTAAGGAATGTGCATAAAATAAGTATACCAAAATTATTTGTATAAAAAATATTTTTCATGTCATATTTTTTCTGTTTAATGTGTCTAAAATATATAGGAGCAAAAATATAGCTTTAGAAATGCTGTATATCCAAAAACGAAGGAGGAGAATGAATAAGAAGACAAAAAGAATTGTAGGGATGTTGTTAAGCATGGTTATGTTATTCTCATTTTCTATGACAGTTTCTGCTCAGGAAAATGAGGTAGAACAGGATGACAGAACATATCTGATTGTGAATGGAGAAGATATTGTATATGTGGGTGAGGATTATGAGAATCCAGAAACAGGGGAATATGTTCGCTGGGATACAAGTTCCCGTGGTGTAGATAAGAGTTTTTCTTTTTGCATCCGCTATTCACTTACAACTTCGGACTTTACCGTACATAGTGATAGAGTACTCGTGACTGCAAATGCCTATGTGGCAGATTTGTATGGAGTCCCAGTAAACGGATATACAGGACATCTATATACCGTTTCTATTGTGGGTTGGTATTCGAGAAATCTTCAATTTTCTGTAGGTAATTCACAATCAGGAACAATTACGGGACTAGATAATGGTGGAACCTATAAAGTGCGGATTACAAACAATGACTATTTGCCAGATACGAGAAATTTAGTAGGTAGTGGTTCTGTATCGACATTATGATTCTCAAAAATGTTTTTATTTAACAATTTAATATTTTAGTGCTAAAAATCCTGTTTATATTAGCGTAGGCTATCAGTATAGACAGGATTTTTGTATTATATATTTAATGATATTGAGCGCAAGATAAATCTGCTGCTCAATATCAAATGATGTGCACAAACGCATGAAGAAACATGTCGCTGTGCGGTTGCGGCTAACGCAATACTCACGGCAGATTTCGTCGGCCGTGAGTATAATAAAATTATATAGATGTAATATCGATTAATTCTGGTGTGTCTAAGGGATGAAAGGAGAGAAAAAATGCCGGCAGATCAAAATTTAGAGAGACTGATGAACGAGTATGGCGACGCCATCCTGCGTATGTGTTTTTTATATCTGAAGGACTATCAGCTTGCGGAGGATGCCGCTCAGGAGACCTTTATCAAGGCTATGAAATGTTATGATGCGTTTGAACATAGATCAAGTGAAAAGACGTGGCTGATCCGCATTGCGGTCAACTGCTGTAAAAATATGATGAGAAGCCGTTGGTTTCAGATTGCCCGAAATGACCTGAGGGATGATCAGGAAAAAGCGCATGATGATCCGATCGATGCGTTTTTGGAGAAGGACAGTGTGTCACGGGCGATCATGAAACTGAATGCAAATGACAGGCAGGTTATCATGCTGTATTATTACCAAGACTTGTCTGTGCATGAGATCGCGGCAGTGATCGGTAAAAAAGAAAATGCCGTATTGCAGCGCTTAAAGAGGGCGCGGGACAGATTGAAAATCATTTTAGAGGAGGCCGGATATGAATATTAATATGAAGGACACGATTGACAGGGAACTGGAGTGTATCGTACTAAGCGAGGAAATGAAAAGTCGGATTAGAAAGAAAGCAGTTTCCCGGCGAAGGGACGGGGTACTGAAATGGGCTGTGGTTTTTGCGGCAGCGGTAATCCTGGGAGGAACCGGCGCCGCAGCCGGATATCGTATGCTGATCACGCATTCGGTTAATGGAGAGGTCTTGCCTGAATTGGATCCCATGCGGGTCGTAGAGATTCATATACCAGAGGGACAGCCAGCAGCATTTGCATCTGCGGAACAGCCTGCAGCGCCTGCGCCCGCAGAACAGCCGGATTCCGCCGGGCAGGGTGAGCTGACGGGCGTTCCGGATGAATATGGAATGATTCAAAAAGATTATAAGGATTACAGAAAGATCCAGGAGGAATTGGGAATCCATCTGCTGGATACGGAATTGTCTGCAAACAATCCATACATGCAGGGGCATATCATGACGGACGGAAGCGATTTTGCGATGATCACGGTGGAGAATTATATTTTGTGAGATACCGGCAGATATCAGCTTCTGGAAGAGGAAAACAGATATGCTTATGAAAGCGGAAATGTGTTCCTGTCGCCCATTTCATTGACTGTGAGGCTGATCCTCAGCGAAGAGCAGCTGAATCGCGGCTGGGACTGGGAGTATCTTGGAATGTATCGGTTTGCGGAGAGCTATACGTCCGGGCAGGGCTATAGGGTCAATCTCGTGGAGCGTACACTGGAAAACGGAGACACGGGCAATGCTGTGCTGGAAAAAAGTGCGGTTTTTGTGGCGGATGGGGTGGAGTATACTTTGAGAGGAAGGGTTTCCATGGAAACGATGAAGGGGATTGTGGAGACGATGAAGTAAGGTTTGGCATGATTTTCAATTCTATTGAGTTGATTTTGCGTTGCAGATTGCATATAATATAGGTGCAATCCCGGAGCAAAACATTACTCTGATGTGGGGGAAACGCTTCAGGAGCTGAAAAGATGAGGCGTGATATTGTCGTGTACTGAAATTCATAGTGATTTGTTCGGGAAATGATTTCCTTAAAATCAAAAGAGATATTAATTATGGAAGGAATGTAAAAATATGTGCAAGCATTTTAATACAACTGGTCTGTGCTTCCCGGACGAGCATTATATGGTCAACATAGACGGACGCCTGGAAGAGATAAAGGGGATGGTGGACCGCGGAGAATATTTTGCTGTCAACAGGGCGCGTCAATATGGCAAAACAACGACTCTAAATCGGCTGGCTGAGAAGCTGTCGGGAGAATATATTGTTTTTTTGATCAGCTTTGAAGGAATCGAAGATGCTGTGTATGAGAACGCTGCCTCCTTTTGCCAGCGTTTTTGCCGTCTTTTATATCGTTTTCTGAGATATAATGAACGTATGACAGATGGGATTTCTGAATCTTTAAAAGAAGAACTGCGCCGGGTGCAGTCGGATAACGCCGTCAATTTGGAGGACTTATCCGACTTGATATCAGAACTATGCGGTCAGTCAGAGAAACCAGTTGTCATCATGATTGATGAAGTGGATCAGGCAGGGAATCAGAAAATATTTCTTTCATTTCTGGGGATGCTCCGACGAAAGTTTCTGTCAAGAAAAACAGAGCCCACGTTCCATTCTGTTGTATTGGCCGGAGTATACGACATAAACAATTTAAAATTAAAGGTTCGTCCTATGGAGGAGCATCAATATAATAGTCCGTGGAACATTGCGGCTGAATTTCTGGTAGATATGAATTTCTCAATCCAGGACATTGCCGGAATGCTTACAGACTATGAGCATGACCATCATACCGGAATGGACATTATGAAGATATCCGGGCTGATATATGACTACACCTCCGGATATCCATTTCTGGTATCCAGGCTTTGTCAGATTTTGGATGAAAATCTTTTGGGGAAAGAGGGGTTCCCGGATTTAGCGGCTGTGTGGACAAAAGACGGGGTGACAAAGGCTGTTAAAAAACTGTTGGCGGAATCGAACACACTGTTTGATGATCTGGTGAAAAAGCTGAATGATTTTCCCGAACTAAGACAGGCGGTTTATGCCATTTTATTTAAAGGGGAAAAGATCAGTTACAGTGCTTATAATCATGTATTTCATCTGGGGATTATGTTTGGCTTTATAAAGGAAGAGCATGAAAACATTGTAATCGCTAACCGGATTTTTGAGACACAGCTGTATAATCTTTTTATTTCAGAAGAATTGCTGGACAGCGCTATGTATAAGTCCGCGTCCATGGATAAGGACAGAAATATGTTTATCCGCGATGGACGGTTGGATATGGAGCAGGTATTGGTCAGATTTACAGAGACATTTACAGATATATATTCAGATGCAGAGGAACGTTTTATAGAAGAGAACGGACGCCGTTTCTTTTTGCTTTACCTGAAACCGATCATCAATGGCGCGGGCAATTATTATATCGAGGCACAGACGAGGAACAGGCGCAGGACAGATGTGATTATTGATTACTGCGGAGAGCAATTTGTCTGTGAATTAAAAATCTGGCATGGTGAGGAGTATAACAGGCGGGGAGAGGATCAGCTGCTCCGCTATCTGGAGGATTACCATCTTACGACGGGATATATGCTCAGCTTTAATTTTAATAAAAAGAAAAAGACGGGAGTACGGAAAATTCGGATCGGAGAACGGACGATTATTGAGGCAGTAGTGTAACTCTTATATTTGAAAAAACAGGCCGGGGCGTGAGGCCCTGGCCTTTACTGGATTGCTGGAAAGCTGTCCAGCCCTTTTTTCAAAAATTCGTTCGACACGTTCCGACAGCATCCGGGAGGAACATGAAGTTGAGAATGGCCCGGATTCTCAGGTTAAGAATCCCGTTTCGAAACATTAAAGTTGATTAGAAAACGCCTGATTTACGGGCGTTTTTCTTAATTTGAGAATCAAGGAGTATTTTTTTGTTTCATCCCGCAAATGTAGAATTATGTAGAACGTTTTTTAAGGCAGGACGGCAAAAACAGCGCTATAATAGGGTCAAACACAAACCGGCATGTGATTGGATGCATATTTCCCAAAAGGCACAGACCGGCGGACGGAAGCAGGCGTCATTCTGATGAAAGGGCCGAACGGCCATTGATCACAGGATGCTTTGCAGGCGCATTTTCCGGAACAGGAAATTGTCCCGCGCAGATATCGCCGCGATTCCGGCCAGCCAAGTTCAGCAGCTGCGGTGCCTGCTGAGGAAAGAAGTACCCGGGGTGTACGGATGTGTACTATATATAAATGAATAGAGGAGGGCTTCGTTATGTTTAATGAGGTAGTGACGGACACCAACATCGTTTACTATTTGATGATAGCGGTGGGCGCCGTCGGGGTGCTGTCAAAGGCAGTCAACCAGATTACTCTTCGCCGTCTGGTCAGGGCGGCGGGCAATATGTCCAAGAGTACACACAAACTGATAAAGCTGGTGCGGGCGAAATACGAGCACGCGCTGATGCTGCACGACCGGGTAGAAAATGCGGAAGCATTTGTGGAGAAATACATATATGAATACAGAGGATTCCTGCTGCGGATCCATACATGGAGACAGATTGAAGTGCAGTCGATCTGGTTTTCCGGGATTCTGGCGGCTTTTGGAGGGATCGTCTGGTACTTGGAAAATGGGTTTTGTGAGCAGGTCTATCGTTATATCAGTCTTGGGGCGGCGGAAATGGTCCTTCTGTTTGTTATCAGCCAGATTTCGGACGAGCAGTACAAGATTGAGGCGGCCAAAAACTACATGGTGGATTATCTGGAAAATGTCTGCGCCATGCGCCGCCGCAAAGCCCGCCAGTCGGAGAAGGACCAGATTAATATCATCCAGCCGGAGACCTCCCAGGCCCTCCGCGCAAATGGCCGGGATTCCGATGACGGAAAAGAAGCTGCCACAGGAACCGGATTTTTAAAAGGAAAAAAAAATTCCGTTGGAGGCCGGACCGCGTCCGAACGTGCCGAAGCTCACGCAAAGCAGCCTGCAAAGTCCAGGGAAGCTCAGGAGGCGCCGGGTTTGTCCATCAGTATCGAAGGTGAGCCCCGCAGGGCACGTACAGGCGTATCCGGAGACACGGCTCCCCTCTACGGGAGCGCAGAGGAGCTGGCCCGCGTCGCCGGGATCTATGAAGAAGAAATGGGTTCTGAGGAGGAAGAAGCTCCGGCATACGGAAATATAACCCCGCTGAGACCGGAGGACGCTTCCGAGTATGAAGATCCCGAGCCGGAAGAACAGCCCGCCTTTGCCTATGAAGGGGCGGCACAGAACGGCCGGTCCGTATCCAGCTATGGAACCGCGGCACAGAACGGTCAATCCGCTTCCGTTTATGGAACCGCGGCACAAAAAAGCCAGCCCGCTTCCGCCAATGGAGGCGCCGCGTCGAAAGGGGGCAGCCCGTCACCTGCATATGGAGCGGCTGCCGGAAAGGGGGTGAACGTCTCCGGGGCTTCGGGCACCTCCCAGATGAAACGGATCCCCGGCAGATTCCAGGATGTGGTGCAGAGAATGATCGAGGACACTACAGAATACGAGGAAGTCCTGGAGGGCCCACCCTTACCGGAGGAAGCAGCCCGCCCTGCCGGACACCCCGATATGATCCGTGCAAATGGGGGGCTGTCCCGACAGTCAGCAGAATATTCGGAGCTTGACGCGTCCTATGGAGACGGGGAGGACCTGAGAGATTATGATAGGTCAAGACATAAAAACCGCAAAAAGGGCGATGCCGCAAGGCAGGTCATCCGCCGTACCATGAAAGGAAATCCAGAATTATCGGACCGCGAGGAATCCACCTTAAAGGAGGAAGCCATCCGCCAGATACTGGAAGAATTTCTTGCATAAAACAGCCAGATTTGGTAAAATATGTACAGCAGGTACCAATGGATTCCTCCCCAGCGCATTTCCACAGGCCGCGGTCAGGAAACCTTAAGAGTACAGAAGCAGAAAGGAAGGTTAATGATGGCTAACAAAGTGACATTTGATTACTCAAAGGCAACAGGTTTTATTCAGGAACACGAGATGCAGTATATGAGCGAGCTTGCGGCACAGGCGAAGGACAAGCTTGTATCCAAGAGCGGCGCGGGGAATGATTTCGTAGGCTGGGTTGATCTCCCGGTAGACTACGACAAAGAAGAATTTGCCCGTATTCAGAAAGCGGCGGACAAGATCCGTGAGGATTCCGAAGTGCTTCTGGTGATCGGGATCGGCGGTTCCTACCTTGGGGCAAGGGCTGCGATCGAATTTTTGGGACATTCCTTTGCAAATATCGTTTCCAAAGACGTCAGAAAATCTCCGGAGATCTATTTCGTTGGAAACAGTATCAGCAGCACCTACATCAGTGACCTGATCGAAGTTGTGGGAGACAGAGATTTCTCCATCAATATGATATCCAAGTCGGGAACAACGACAGAGCCGGCGATCGCCTTCCGCGTATTTAAAGAGATTCTGGAAAAGAAATATGGAAAGGAAGAGGCTTCAAAGAGAATATATGCTACCACCGATAAAGCAAGAGGAGCTTTGAAGAATCTTGCCACAGAAGAGGGGTATGAGTCCTTTGTCGTGCCGGACGACGTCGGCGGACGTTTTTCCGTACTGACGGCAGTCGGCCTGCTCCCCATCGCGGTCAGCGGTGTGGACATCAACGAGCTGATGGAAGGCGCGGCAGCAGGAAGAAAGGCCGCTTTGGAAAATGATTTCGCGGAAAATGATGCAATGCAGTATGCGGCAGTCCGCAACATCCTCCTTCGTAAAGGAAAAACCGTAGAAGTTCTGGCGAACTATGAGCCAAGCCTGCATTATGTATCTGAGTGGTGGAAACAGCTCTATGGAGAGAGCGAGGGCAAGGACCAGAAGGGAATCTTCCCGGCATCTGTTGACCTGACAACAGACCTGCACTCCATGGGACAGTTTATTCAGGACGGCAACAGAATCCTGTTTGAGACCGTATTAAATGTGGAAAAATCCAGGGCGGAGATCGTGATGAACGAGGAACCGGTTGATCTGGACGGCCTCAATTATCTGAAAGGAAAGACCGTTGATTTTATAAATAAGAGCGCCATGAACGGAACCATTCTTGCCCACACAGACGGCAATGTTCCGAACCTCATGGTGAAGATTCCGGAGCAGAACGCATTTTATCTGGGACAGTTGTTCTACTTCTTTGAGTTCGCCTGCGGCGTGAGCGGATACTTACTCGGCGTGAATCCGTTCAACCAGCCGGGCGTGGAGAGTTATAAGCGGAACATGTTCGCGCTGCTCGGAAAACCAGGATATGAAGAAGAAAGAGAAGCATTGTTGAAGAGATTGTAAGAGGTTGTAGGAAGTTCTAAGATGACCGGCCATGCATGGATGAGACTGCATGGCCGGTTTTATGATGTTGTTGAATATGCACAAAAATAAAAATTAGATTGACATAAAATTGTGGGTTATGGTAAGATATTATTAACAGAAAATAAAAAGAATAAAAATTTAATGCATAAGTATTTGAGAGCTTATATATATCCGAGATTGGTCGGATGTTTCTACTAACTACCGTAATAGTTAACTATAAGTTTTCATATCGTGAACGGATTTGGGTATGCAGTTCGTGTTGCAGGAAAACCAGGTCGGACAGATATGAAGCTTTGGAAGAACGGCGGTAGTTTTTGTTTTTATTATAACGATCCCAAACAGCGGACGGGCCTGCGGCCGACTGTTCAGAACCGTTACATTTTTTCAGATAAGGTTATGCATGAAGTTTTTAATGGGGGGTGGGAGAGTTTCGAAAATGGAGGAGCTTTAAGGAGCTGATTCGACTAGATCACAAGACACGAAAGAACAGGAGGAATGAACTATGGAGAACAATAATAATCAGGGCTTTTTGGAAAAGGTCTTTCACTTGTCGGAGAATCATACGGATGTAAAGACGGAGTTCATTGCGGGCGTTACGACATTTATGACGATGGCATATATCCTGGCGGTCAATCCCAATATCCTGAGCGCGTCCGGAATGGACGCGGGGGCCGTATTCACGGCGACAGCTTTGGCATCCCTTGTGGCAACTCTGTTGATGGCGGCCTTTGCGAATTATCCGTTCGTACTGGCACCCGGCATGGGGCTGAACGCGTATTTTGCGTATACAGTAGTCCTGCAGATGGGATATACCTGGCAGATGGCTTTGGCGGCAGTATTTGTGGAAGGTCTTATTTTCATTTTGCTGTCACTGACCAACGTGCGGGAGGCTATTTTCAATGCGATCCCCATGAACCTGAAGCATGCGGTATCCGTAGGTATCGGCCTCTTCATTGCGTTTATCGGGCTGCAGAACGCGAAGATCGTGGTGGACAGCGCAACATTGGTATCCGTGTATTCTTTCAAGGGCTCCATTGAGGCAGGAACATTTCAGGCAGAAGGGATCACGGTCCTGCTGGCTCTCATCGGCATCCTGCTGACGGCTGTCCTGGTTGTGAAAAATGTAAAAGGCAACATCCTGTGGGGAATCCTGGGCACATGGATTTTGGGAATTATCTGCGAGCTGGTGGGCCTGTATCGTCCGGATCCGGAGCTGGGCATGTTCAGTGTGCTGCCGGATTTCAGCTCAGGCTTCGGAATCCCGAGCATGGCGCCGACCTTCTTTAAAATGGATTTCAGCGGGATCCTGTCCCTGAATTTCCTGACCATTATGTTTGCGTTTCTATTTGTGGATATGTTTGATACGCTGGGAACGCTGATCGGTGTGGCATCCAAGGCGGATATGCTGGATGAGGACGGAAAGCTTCCGAAGATTAAGGGCGCTCTGATGTCTGACGCGGTGGGAACTTCCTTGGGCGCGGTATTCGGAACTTCTACAACAACGACTTTTGTAGAGAGCGCTTCCGGTGTTGCCGAGGGAGGACGGACCGGACTTACGGCAGTGGTATCGGCCGCGCTGTTCGGATTGGCGCTGTTCCTGTCTCCGATCTTTCTGGCGATTCCGTCCTTTGCGACGGCTCCGGCATTGATCGTGGTTGGATTTTTGATGATCACGTCCATTACGAAAATTGATTTCGCGGATTATACCGAGGCGCTTCCCTGCTATATCAGCATGATCGCAATGCCGTTCATGTACAGCATTTCCGAAGGGATCGCAATGGGAGTGATCTCCTATGTGGTGATCAACCTGCTGACAGGCCGCGCGAAGGAGAAGAAGATCAGCCTGCTGATGTATGTGCTTGCGGTGCTGTTTGTCCTAAAATATATTCTGATTTAGGAACTGCGTTATACGGCACTGCCGCGCGGAGTCTGGTACGGTAAATGCCGTGCGGTCGGAACGCGAAGATGCAATTGATATCTGAGGATCAGAACCGCCGGAGACATGGGAACACCTCTCCGGCGGCTTTTCCTGTCCTTTTTTCCCATTACATGCTTGCCTGAATCGAAAAAATATAGTACCATAGAGTTACATGTCACGCCTGATAAGGGCGCGGCCTGTAATTATAGAAAATACAAATGAAAAAATGTATTTTAGGCAGTGGCACTGTTTGAAGGCTGTCGATATACAAAGGAGTGAATACATATGCAGTATCTGGTTATAATGGGAATATTGATCGCTGTCGCGGTGATTTTGATTATTATCATCATCACAGCTCTGGTGAAGAGCCGTCAGGACGACGGGGAGAAGTATGAGGACAACGATGAAGAAGATGACTATGATGACGGATACGATGAGGAAGCTGAGGAAGCGCCCCGCCATATGAGTGAGGAGTATGATGAGCAGAGGGAGCCGGAACAGGAAGAAGGCCCGCTCATTGTAGGACAGGGCAGGCGGCCACGGGAAGGCGCTCATGCGGAGGAAGGCCGGAACCGGCCGGGCGAAGAGCCGGGAGGGAGGCGGTCTTCCGAGAAGAAGCTCTGGAAGCTGGCTTTGGAGAATCTGACCACCTGGCAGAAATTCACGTTTATTTTTTATGAAAATCTCGGGATTGGAAGGGGACACAGTGTCCCGCAGCTTGAAAAGTTTCTGTCCATTGGAGACGACCCGAGGGTGTCAAAGCTGCACTGCGCAATCATCCAGAAGGAGGGTAAGCTCTACCTGAAGGACATGGGGTCCCGGAACGGAACCTACCTCAACGGCAAGCGGGTGACCCAGCCCGTACTGCTCCAGAGGGACGACATCATCGGGATGGGCGAGACTGAGATTGAGATACAGAGTATGATGAGAGAAAAATAAAATGCTGCTCGGTATGGAATGGCCTGTACCCGGCGGGAATCAGTGCAGCAGTTGGAGAAAATATCCAGCCCTTTGCCGGAGGTAATCGAAAAGGGGCTGGATATCGTTGTGTATCATCGTATGCGGAAAAGCAGCCGACAGCAGGCTTTTCTTACATGAAGTATGGAGGTTCTGTATGATAGGAAAAAAGATCCTGGCAGGGGCAATGGCGGCATTACTTCTTGCGGCATGTCCCGGATTAGAGAGTTGTGCAGAGGAAGGGCAGGAGACTCCCGCGGCGGAAGGCGCGGAAGCACCCCAGCCGGAAAAGACGCCCGAGGAGCTGGCTGCGGAGGAAGAAGCCAGAAAAAACGCGATTTATGAGATCGTACCTGACTCCAATAATCTGCCCGGATGGCCGGAAGGGCCGAAGGTCCATGCGGCGTCGGCCATTGTAATGGATATGGAGAGCGGTGCGGTTCTCTACGCAAAGGCGGCGGAGGAACAGCATTTTCCTGCCAGCATCACGAAGCTTTTGACTACGCTGGTAGCGCTGGAGACGGGGGAACCCGACGATACGGTGACGTTCTCGGAGGACAGCATCAGCTTTCTGGAGCCGGGGGATGCCAGTGTCGGAATGCTTGTGGGTGAGCAGCTCAGCCTCAATGACGCGCTGCATGCGGTCCTGCTTGCTTCGGCAAATGAAGTCTCCTACGCGGTGGCGGAGAATATGGGGATCAAGATGGGCGGGACTTACCAGACCTTCATTGACCGGATGAATGAGCGGGCCGTCGAACTGGGATGTACGGGTTCTCATTGGGTCAATGCCAACGGTCTGCATGACGATCAGCATTTTACAACGGCTCATGATATGGCGCGGATTGCAGCGGCAGTTTATCAGTATGAACCGTTCCAGCATCTGATGGGTTCGCTGGAATATACCATTGCGCCCACCAGTCTGAAAAATGAGCCCCGGACCTGCTGGCAGAATCACAAGATGCTCTGGCCGGAGAATGAATATTATTACGAATTTTGCCGGGGCGGGAAGACCGGATATACGGACCAGTCGGGAACAACGCTGGTGACCATGGCCGATAACGGGCAGATGCGCCTGGCGGCGGTGGTGATGGCAGATTACGGGGTACAGGCCTATGAGGACACCCGGGCTATGCTGGATTACGCGTTCGGCAATTTTACCAAGGTGACCATTGCGGACAAGGAGACGTCCGGTGATATTGAGACCTTTCAGGATGAGGGGGCATATGTGGTCCTCCCCGCGGGGGTTGATTTTACGCAGCTGGAATGTCAGATTTCCACGGCAGAAGGAGAGGCGGAGACAGAAGAGGTTTCCTTTGACCGGTGGATCGAGGTGCTGACCGCGCCGCCGGCTCCTCCGGCGGAGACTCCGGCAGAGGGAGAGCAGCCGGGGCAGGAAGGAACGGACGGGACTCCGGCAGGCGCGCCGGCGGATGGAGCGCAGCCGGGAGCCGAGGGAGCAGCGGATGGTTCTCAGCCTGGGGCCGAGGGAACGGCAGATGGTTCTCAGCCAGGCGCAGAGGGAGCACCGGCTTCGGCAGACGGAGCGGTTCCGGCTTCTGCGGAAGGCGTGCGGCCGGGAACGGACGGAGTTGCTCCGGCCGGCGCGGATGGCGCACAGCCAGGGACAGACGGGACGCGGCCGGAAGCAGGAGAGAACGGAGATGACTCCGGCAATCAGGGCTTATCCGGAACCGGGGAGAATCCGGACGATGCATCCTCTGGTCAGGATGGAGCAGATCTGGCGTCAGGGACAGCCGGGAACGGAGAGGACGATGCCGGATACGGCAGCGAAAGGGCCGGAACGATCGTTTATACCTATGCAGGCCAGGAGGCCGGACATGCGGCAGTGGTTTTGAATCAGTCCTATTTTGGAGAGGGATCGGAAATAGAGTGGACGCCTGCGGACGGCAGCAAGAGGAAAAGCAAAGAAAATACGCCGAAAAAACTGGGCGGGCTTTCCACAAGGCAGATGATCATTGCGGGCGGAGCGGCAGTGCTGCTGGCTGTGGCCGCGTGTGTTGGCATGAGCAGACGGAAGAGAACACAGGAAAGAAAAAGACGGAATCGGAAAAATAAGAAAACCTCTTGACTAATCCGCCTCTTCTACTTATAATATCTCTGTGGTAAAGAACTGAGAATACAAAAAGACCATGACGGAGACAGTAGGAAGAACTCTGAAGCTTCAAGCGAGCCGGAGATGGTGAGAGCCCGGTACAAGTAAGGTCTTTCTGAAGATCACTCCCGAGTTGCAGCAACCGAACCCCGGCATAGTTCCCAGTCGGTATACGAACCCCGCCGGACAGTAGGTGCTGACGGTATCCGCCGTTACCGGAATCCATACCTTACCGGACGAAGTCCGCCTGCCCCACAGGGGCATGTATTAAGGGATGCCCTTTGGGTATAAATGACAAAGAGGTCAGAACACCGTGTTTTACAGGAAACAGCATTTTCACTGTTTTCCCCGTCAAAAAGGACACCGGATCTGAACAGATGTTGTAACAGGTGGTATCAACGGAGCATACGCTTCCGTCCTATTACAGGACGGGAGCATTTTTGTTCTATAGGCAGTTTCTATGAATTTTCCGATAGAACAAAGACCTCCGGAGAGAGTGCTGTGCGTCATACAGGACAGATGCCGCGACGCGGCCGCCGCAGGCGCGAGTTTCGCAGGCGAAACTCATTTATATAATGAGAGAAAGGAAGGGAAGCAATGTATAAGAAAGTTTCTACGGATATGAATTTCGTAGAGCGTGAAAAAGAAGTCGAGAAGTTTTGGGCTGACAATGATATTTTCCGCAAGAGCATGAAGGGGCGGGAAGGCAAGCCCATGTATACGTTTTATGACGGGCCGCCGACGGCCAACGGCAAGCCCCACATTGGGCACGTGCTGACACGTGTTATCAAGGATATGATCCCCCGCTACCGTACTATGAAGGGATATGAGGTTCCGAGGAAGGCGGGCTGGGATACCCACGGGCTTCCGGTGGAGCTGGAGGTGGAGCGGGCTTTGGGCCTGGACGGCAAGGACCAGATTGAGGAATACGGTCTGGAGCCATTTATTGACAAATGTAAAGAAAGCGTCTGGAAATACAAAGGTATGTGGGAGGATTTCTCCGGCACCGTCGGATTCTGGGCGGATATGGATGATCCCTATGTGACCTATCACAATGACTTTATCGAGTCCGAATGGTGGGCGCTAAAGCAGATCTGGGACAAGGGCCTTCTGTACAAGGGCTTCAAGATTGTGCCCTACTGTCCCCGCTGCGGAACCCCGCTCTCCGCGCAGGAGGTAGCCCAGGGCTACAAGGATATCAAGGAGCGCTCCGCCATCGTCCGCTTTAAGGTGAAGGACGAGGACGCTTATTTCCTGGCATGGACCACCACGCCGTGGACCCTGCCCTCCAACCTGGGACTCTGTATCAATCCCAAGGAGACTTACGCAAAGGTATCCTGCGTGGACGGCTATACCTATTATATGGCGGAGGCCCTGCTGGATACGGTATTAGGACCGCTGGCAAAGGACGGAAAGCCGGCCTATGAGATGCTGGAGACCTATGTGGGAAAGGATCTGGAATACAAAGAGTACGAGCCGCTCTACCAGTGCGCGGCGGACGGCATCAAAGGCCAGCATAAGAAAGCATTTTATGTCACCTGCGACGAATATGTGACGCTGACAGACGGTACCGGCGTGGTGCATATCGCTCCCGCCTTCGGCGAGGACGATGCCAATGTCTGCCGGAAGTATGACATGCCGTTCGTGCAGCTTGTAGACGAAAAGGGAAATATGGCGGAATCCACCCCGTTTGCCGGATTATTTGTGAAAAAGGCAGACCCGGAGGTGCTCAAGGAGCTGGACGCAAGAGGGCTTCTGTTCGACGCGCCCAAGTTTGAGCACAGCTATCCCCACTGCTGGCGCTGCGACACCCCGCTGATCTACTACGCGCGGGAATCCTGGTTCATCAAAATGACAGCGGTCAAGGACGACCTGATCGCCAACAACAATACCATCAACTGGATCCCGGAGAGCATCGGAAAGGGCCGCTTCGGGGACTGGCTGGAAAATGTCCAGGACTGGGGCATCAGCCGCAACCGTTACTGGGGGACTCCCTTAAACATCTGGGAGTGCGAATGCGGACACATGCATTCGATCGGAAGCATCGAAGAGCTGAAATCGATGTCCGATCATTGTCCGGACGACATCGAGCTGCACCGCCCGTATATCGACGAGGTTACGATAAAATGTCCGCGCTGCGGCAAAGAGATGCATCGTGTGCCGGAGGTGATCGACTGCTGGTTCGACAGCGGGTCCATGCCGTTTGCGCAGCACCACTATCCATTTGAAAATAAAGAGATCTTCGAGCGGCAGTTCCCGGCCCAGTTCATTTCCGAGGCCGTGGACCAGACCCGCGGATGGTTCTATTCCCTGCTGGCGATCTCCACGCTGATCTTCAACAAAGCGCCTTATGAAAATGTCATCGTCCTGGGCCACGTTCAGGATGAAAAGGGCCAGAAGATGAGCAAGTCCAAGGGAAATGCGGTAGACCCGTTTGACGCTCTGGAGAAGTACGGCGCTGACGCGATCCGCTGGTATTTCTACGTGAACAGCGCGCCCTGGCTGCCCAACCGTTTCCATGGAAAGGCTGTCATGGAAGGGCAGCGCAAGTTCATGGGAACCCTTTGGAACACCTATGCGTTTTATGTATTGTATGCCAACATCGACGGCTTCAATCCCTATGAGCACGGCCTGTCCCGGGAAGTGACCGGGGAGATCCGCGTTCCGGGCTATGACACGCTGGCAGTGATGGACAAATGGCTTCTCTCCAAGCTGAATACGCTTGTGAAGACGGTGGATTATGATCTGGAGAATTACCGAATTCCGGAAAGCGCCCGCGCGCTGCAGGAATTTGTAGATGATATGAGCAACTGGTATGTGCGCAGGAGCCGGGAACGTTTCTGGGCAAAGGGCATGGAGCAGGATAAGATCAATGCTTATATGACATTGTATACCGCGCTCGTGACCGTGGCAAAGGCAGCCGCGCCGCTGATCCCCTTTATGACGGAGCAGATTTACCAAAACATGGTATTCGGCATCAATCCGAAGGCGCCGGAGAGCGTGCATCTGTGTGATTTCCCGAAGGTGGATGAGGCATTGATCGATTCCGAACTGGAAAGCAACATGGAGCATGTGCTGAAGCTGGTTGTTATGGGGCGCGCGTGCCGCAATACTTCCAATATCAAGAACCGCCAGCCCATCGGTCAGATGTTTGTAAAGGCGGAATTTGAGCTGCCGGAATACTATCAGGAGATCGCGGCGGATGAGCTCAATGTAAAGAACATAAAGTTTACCCAGGATGTAAGGGACTTTACTTCTTATAATTTTAAGCCCCAATTAAAGACAATCGGGCCAAAGTATGGTAAAATGTTAGGAGGCATCCGGAAGGCGCTGGACAATCTGGACGGTAATACCGCTATGGATGAGATCAATGCCGAGGGATCCTTAAAGCTGGATGTGGACGGACAGGAGATCACCCTGTTCCGGGAAGACCTGCTGATCGAGACCGCGCAGGTGCCGGGCTTCGTATCGGAAAATGACAGCGGGATCACGGTCGTACTGGATACCAACCTGACGGAAGAGCTGTTGGAGGAAGGATTCGTCCGGGAGATCATCAGTAAGCTTCAGACCATGAGAAAAGAAGCGGACTTTGAGGTGATGGATAAGATCCGGGTGACCTACGAAGGAAGTGAAAAAGCAGAAGCAATATTTGCAAAACACGCAGAATCTATCGGCAGTGACGTACTTGCGGACGATGTCTCGAAGGCGGCTCCGGAAGGATATGTCAAGGCCTGGAAGATTAATGGGGAGGACGTTACAATCGGCGTCCGGAAAATGTAAGGATCAGCAGGAAAATGTTCTGCAGATTCTAAGCCACAAGAGGGCAGCCCTGGCGAGATGTACACCGGGTATTACGGTTCCTGGCGTACACGGGTATATTTTTATACGGACAGAGCACTCAGAAAGGGTGGTGACAGACCATGTTGGAATGGGTATTCGGAAAAAGTGAGAAGGAGAATGCAGACAGAGAAACGAAAATCAGAGAGACTGATAAGGGAGGTAACAACAGACCAATGAGCAGAAAAAGATTTGACAAGGAAGCATTTAAGGAAGCAGTAAAGGATAATGTAAAAACACTTTACAGGAAGAAGATCGAGGAGGCATCCCAGCAGCAGATCTTCCAGGCGGTCAGCTATGCGGTGAAGGAAGAGGTCATCGACGACTGGCTGGCGACCCAGGACGCATATGCGACAAACAAGGATGCAAAAACGGTGTATTATATGTCCATGGAGTTTCTGATGGGGCGTGCCCTGGGCAATAACCTGATCAATCTGACTTCCTATCCGGAGGTGAAGGAAGCGCTGGAGGAAATGGGCCTGGATCTCAACGTTATCGAAGACCAGGAGCCGGATCCGGCGCTTGGAAACGGCGGACTCGGAAGGCTGGCGGCATGCTTCCTGGATTCTCTGGCAACCTTGAATTATCCCGCTTATGGGTGCGGTATCCGTTACCGTTACGGTATGTTCAAGCAGAAGATCCGCGACGGCTACCAGGTAGAGGCGCCGGACAACTGGCTCAAGGAAGGCTATCCATTTGAACTGCGCCGTCCGGAATACGCGAAGGAAGTCCGTTTCGGCGGAACCGTCCGTTTTGAGAAGGATCCCCAGACCGGAAGGGACAAATTTATCCAGGAGGGATTTGAGTCTGTACGCGCCGTGCCTTATGATATGCCCATCGTCGGTTATGGCAACCACGTAGTCAATACCCTGCGCATCTGGGATGCGGAGGCGATCACAGATTTCCAGCTTGCTTCCTTTGACCGGGGCGATTATCACAAGGCGGTAGAGCAGGAGAACCTGGCAAAGAATATCGTGGAGGTCCTGTACCCCAACGACAACCATTATGCGGGAAAAGAACTGCGTCTGAAACAGCAGTATTTCTTCATTTCCGCAAGTCTGCAGGCTTTGATCGCGAAGTTCAAGAGAGAGCACGGCGACGACCTGAGCAAGCTTCCGGAGAAGGTGGTCATCCAGATGAACGATACCCATCCGACCATCGCGGTTCCGGAGCTGATGCACCTTTTGATCGACGAGGAGCACCTGAACTGGGAAGAGGCATGGGAGATCACAAGCAAGACCTGTGCGTATACCAACCACACGATCATGGCAGAAGCGTTGGAAAAATGGCCTATTGACCTGTTTTCCAGACTGCTTCCGCGTATTTACCAGATCATCCAGGAGATCGACCGCCGCTTCGTAGAGGAAGTACGCGCAAAATATCCGGGAAATGATGAGAAATTGAAAAAGATGGCGATTCTCTGGGACGGCCAGGTACGCATGGCGAACATGGCTATTATTTCCGGATTCTCTGTAAATGGTGTGGCAGAGCTCCATACCGATATCCTGAAGAACCAGGAGCTGAAGGATTTTTACGAGATGATGCCGGAGAAGTTCAACAACAAGACCAACGGAATCACCCAGAGACGTTTCCTGGCTCACGGCAATCCGCTCCTTGCGGACTGGATCACCGGCCGGATCGGGGACAGCTGGATTACGGATCTGTCTCAGATCGCAAGGCTGAAGCCATTGATCAACGACGAACAGGCAAGACGGGAATTTATGAATATCAAGTACCAGAACAAGGTCCGTCTGGCAAAATATATCAAAGAGCACAACGGGATCGACGTGGATCCGCACTCTATCTTCGACGTGCAGGTGAAGCGGCTGCATGAGTATAAACGCCAGCTTCTGAACATCCTCCATGTGATGTACCTGTATAACCAGATCAAGGAGCATCCGGAGATGTCTTTCTATCCAAGGACATTTATCTTCGGCGCAAAGGCGGCGGCAGGATATGAGCGCGCAAAGGAAACGATCAAACTGATCAACTCCGTGGCAGAGGTCATCAACAATGACCGGAGCATCAACGGCAAGATCAAGGTGGTATTCATTGAGGATTACCGGGTATCCAATGCGGAGATGATCTTCGCGGCAGCGGATGTCAGCGAACAGATCTCCACTGCGTCCAAGGAAGCGTCCGGTACCGGAAACATGAAGTTCATGCTCAACGGCGCTCCGACTCTGGGAACTATGGACGGCGCCAACGTAGAGATCGTGGAAGAGGTGGGCATCGAGAATGCGTTTATCTTCGGTATGCGGTCCGAAGAGGTCATCCGTTACGAGAACCACGGCGGCTACAACCCGATCGATATCTATTTCAGTGATTGGGAATTAAAGCGCGTGATCGACCAGCTCATGGACGGCACCTACGCTCACGGCGACCACAACATGTACAAGAACCTGTACAACTCACTGCTCAATACGCAGTGCACACCGCGGGCGGATATGTACTTCATTCTGAAGGATTTCCGGGCATATGCGGAAGCGCAGAAGCGTGTGGAGGAAGCATACCGCGACGAGCACAGATGGTCACGCATGGCCATGATGAACACTGCGTGCTGCGGCAAGTTTACATCCGACAGGACGATCGAAGAGTATGTGAAGGATATCTGGAAGCTGAAAAAGGTAAAAGTGACAGTGGAAGAATAAGGAATAAAGGATATAGGGGAAAAAAGCTGCCGAGAGGCAGCTTTTTTCCTTTAAGATTCTACCGGAGATACCAGAAGGCTCAGTACATTTCCAGCCTTATCAGGAATGGAAACGGTGATGGGATCCTTTGGGATCGTGTAGGAAATGATCCCCTCCTTCTCAT
>ERZ808051.654-NODE-654-length-33150-cov-7.667130_pt1 | contig 33150 bp, 27 predicted proteins | sample MGYA00380199_ERZ808051 | MGnify/ENA primary metagenome ERZ808051 (study PRJEB31490, sample SAMN06133391) | mouse gut metagenome | isolation source: J11 | host: mice | place: China: Chengdu | collected 2015-05 ...
TCGTCGCTGTTTTGGGGAGGAGTACCCTCTAAATATTCGTACATATCCATTGTTGTTCCCGTACCCTGAAGTATAGCCGTCTTGCTTTCATATTCGCCGTATCTTATCATCGTATAAATAAAATATTCCGTCATACATTCTGCGGGCATACCGTTTTCCGCGAGGGACAGCTCCATATCTTCAAGATATTTTTTTACCTTTTCATGTCCGTCCTCGGTCATAAATTTCACATTATCGTCGCCGATGTCCGTAACGACGTGGCCGTCCGCCTCCCCGAAATATTTCAGCATCTTTCCGCTTTTAAGAGATGCCGTGGCATTGGAAAGTATTATCAGCAGCGACATACACAGAAAAAACGTAAGGATAATGACAGCATAGCGTTTGGGACTGCTTACAATATCGTTTGCAGCAAGGAAAACCGTCGTGCCAAGCCGCGATTTTCCAAGGCTCATAACGCCCTTTTTGCGGAAACGTTCCCCCGTCTGCCCGTTTCTTACAGCATCGATAGGGGACATTTTGCTCACCCTACCCGTACAGCCAAGACAGAACAGGAGAATTACAGCCGCTGTCAGAATTGCACAGCCGATATTGATAAAACCGTTATTGCCGCTGTCTATTATAATAGACTCCGAAGAATAATTTAAAAGCATTTTTCCGAACGGGTAGCTGAGTATCAAGCCGAGAGTCGCGCCGACAACGGAAATAGCGGCGTATTTTGTAAGGTACAGTCCTCGTATTTTTATGTTGCGTATACCTATTGCTTTCATAACGCCTATCTCGCGAAATTCCTCGGAGAGGGTAAAGGCTATGGTGAACCGCAGCACCGCAAAGGATATGATTATAAGAATAATGCTCACCGCAAGGATAAGACCCATGATTATCATATCAAAAATATAGGCTTGATCCAGCATCTCCGCCTCGCCCGCAAAAGTAGAGCTGTCGGATATATCCGCTATCTGGGACAGGGTCTTATCAAGGTCGGCGGTGTGTATGTATAAGAATTTCCCGCCGTACATATTTTTTATCGTCTCATCGGACATATATTCGTCAAAGTCCTCGCCGTTAATGATAAACCTTTTAACGCCCATCAATTCCGTGCCGCAGACAGCGTCCCTGAAGCCGCCCGCAAAGGTAAATTCACGGCTTATGCCCTCTATTTCGACAGTAATCTTGTCGCCGACTTTAAATCCCATGTTTTTTTCCGTGAAACGGGTGGCGTAGATTGTTCCTTTCGGTACGCTTTTAAGAATACTTCCGTCGTCAAGAAAATAATTTATTCCCATATCTCTGCCGCTCTGTAATACTAATGTCTGACCGAGGTCAGAAGCATTAAGCGGTTCGCCGACCCGCGTAATATTGGACTGGGACATACGGACTAACTCTTCGATACGGAACTCGTTTATCGCGGAGGCGTTTTCAAGAGTCCTGCGAATATCCTTGCCTGAGGATTTGTTTTGGTTCATCGCGAAGTAATCAGGCACGTCCGCCATTTCAAAATATCTGTCCAGCGCAGTCGTCACGGTGATGATGTTGCTTACGCCAGAGGACATGAACATCGATGCGAGTATAATAAATACCAGCAGTATCACGTTCATCGCTCTTTTGCGCTTAAGGTCTTTTTTCAGTATTTGTAAATACATTTTCGCTGCTCCTTTCGCTTTGTGATTCGATTGTAGCATAGAAGTTATTAAATAATCCTTAAATCAGTTTGCGGCAATCAAATTATGCGTGATGATGAAAAACGTATGCCCATTCCCAATGTTCATTAGCCTAATTTCTCCGCATATTTTTATACCCGCTCTATGCCAGCAAATAATTTTACATAAAGACGGAAAAGCAAATCTATTTCGTCCTCGTTGAAATCTGTAAATATTTTGCCACCGTATTTAGTAGGAACAAGTTCCTGCCGAATAGCATAGTAACTCATTACTGCCATGTCAATATATTCAGAAAAAAATCACTATTAAATCGGATGCTTCCCGAAAAGAAAAGCGACAGAGCTTTTCCCCTCTGTCGCCTTGCTGTCTATGCGTAAATGATTTCATCATATACAATCTCCCTCGCACAAACTCTTATGTTATTCATTTTTCCTGTCCATTCTAAGGCATTTTCAGCCTTTAGCTGTTCTGTTATGTCTTGTGTCTGTTTCATGCCCTCTATGAGCCTATGGGAGCGTTCCTGTGCCTGCTTGTCTACATCAACAAGATAGGCGTTGAGCCTGCCGCTTGTAAGAAGATTAGTGTATGTAACCTTATGGTACTGCTTCAGATAGTTCATATGCCGCTGTCCCCATATGCCTATGGGCTGTTCTTCTTCGGCGGGTACAGACAAACATGGTATTAAATAATCGCCGTGCCGCTCGTATTTGCCACCCAGTTCCTCAAATAATGATTTTGCCATTTTGTAATTCCTCCAAATAAGATATTCACTCCATTTTGTCGTGTCTGCTGTCCTAAACATAATTTTTGAGTTTCTCCTTATCTGGTTTCATTCATCTTATATTTAAAATTTACTTTTGATGTAATTTGCACAATGGATTTGTATGCATTTTTTATCTACCACCAATCATTTTCTTCCTCTCGTCTGCGTCGTTCCTCTTCTTCCTCTTGTCTGCGCTGTTCCTCCCGCTCTCTTTGGTATTCGCTATCATCCCAATTATTTACATCTCTTCCTTATTCACAGTGCAAGGATAGGGACAAAATCTGCCAGACAGTCTCGCAGGCCTCCCTAAGGCCCATAGGAAAACCGGCTCCCTATGGCAAAAGCTCCCTGCACCGACTGCCTGACTCCTTAGGTGACGGGCTCGGCAGCCTGCCATCCTCCTGCGGCAAAGGCCTACGCCTCAAACAGCGGCGTTGACAGATATCTATCCCCCGAATCAGGCAGCAGAGCCACGATCACCTTGTCCTGATTCTCCGGCCTTTGTGCCAGAATGCAGGCCGCCTTCAGCGCCGCCCCGGAGGAAATGCCCGCAAGTATCCCTTCTGTCCTTGCAAGACGCCTTGCCTCCTCAAAGGCCTCCTGATCCTCCACCGTAATGACTTCGTCATAAACCGCCGGGTTCAGCGCCTCCGGGACGAAGCCTGCCCCGATGCCCTGAATCCCGTGGGCACCTGAAATCCCCTTGGACAGCACCGGACTGGAGGCCGGCTCTACCGCTGCCACCCGCACATGGGGATTCTTTCCCTTCAGGTATTCCCCCACCCCGGTTATGGTGCCTCCGGTGCCCACCCCGGCCACAAAAATATCCACTCTGCCTTCTGTCTGCTCCCAGATCTCCGGCCCGGTGGTCTCCCTATGGGCCTTGGGATTTGCGGGATTTTGGAACTGTCCCAATATCACCGCTCCCGGTATGGACTCCTTCAGTTCCTCCGCCCGTTCAATGGCCCCTTTCATCCCCTTTGCCCCTTGCGTCAGCACCAGCTCCGCCCCATAGGCCGAAAGCAGTCTCCTTCTCTCCACGCTCATGGTATCCGGAAGAGTCAGGATCACCCGATATCCTTTGACCGCCGCCACTGCAGCAAGACCTATTCCGGTGTTGCCGGAGGTAGGCTCTATGATGGCCGCTCCGGGCTTCAAAATCCCCCTCTTCTCCGCATCCTCGATCATGGCCAGCGCCACCCGGTCCTTCACCGATCCCGCAGGGTTAAGATACTCCAGCTTTGCCAAAAGCTGCCTACCTTCAATCCCTGCGCTTTTTCCGTAACGGCTAAGCCTAAGCATCGGGGTTCCCCCCAGCAGCTCCAGCGCGCTTTCCTTGATTTTGCTCATTCCCATACCTCCTATTTCCTACCGCCGGCAGGCAGCGGTTTTCCCTGCTGCCGGTTGCCCCATTGCCTGCCACTCCCCATCCCTACTGCTGCTTGCCCCGTTGCCTGCCACTCCCCATCTCTACTGCTGCTTGCCCTATTGCCTGCCGCTCCATGCCACTGCTGCCGTTCGTCCCGTTGCCTGCCGCTCTGTACCGCTATTGCCCCTTGCCTTCGCGCCTGTCTCAGCCCCCGGTTTTCGGAGCATTCCTTCCTCCCGCGATTCCTATGCCCTCTCCCCGATCTCTCTGGCCACGTACACGCCGCTGGCTGAAGCGTGGGACAGAGAGTGGGTGATGCCGCTGCCGTCCCCTATGATGTAAAGCCCCTCATACTCGGTCTGCAGATGTTCGTCCACCTCCACCTCCATATTGTAGAACTTCACCTCCACACCGTACAAAAGGGTATCATCGTTTGCCGTCCCCGGCGCAATCTTATCCAGCGCGTAGATCATCTCAATAATCCCGTCCAGAAGCCGCTTGGGCAGCACCAGACTCAGATCCCCCGGAGTGGCATTCAAAGTGGGTGTGGTGAAAGACTCCTCTATGCGCTTCTGAGTGCTTCGCTGACCCCGGATCAAGTCCCCAAACCGCTGGACGATGACGCCGCCCCCCAGCATATTGCTGAGACGGGCAATGCTCTCCCCGTATCCGTTGGAATCCTTGAATGGCTCGGAAAAATGCTTGGCCACCAGCAGCGCAAAATTAGTGTTCTCCGTGTGCTTCTCCGGATCCTCGTAGCTATGCCCGTTCACGGTGACAATACCGTTGGTATTCTCGTTCACTACAGCCCCCTTGGGATTCATGCAGAAAGTGCGAACCAAGTCGCCGTATTTTGGGGTTCTATAAACGATCTTACTCTCGTAAAGCTCATCCGTGAGATGGGAAAAAATCTCCGCCGGAAGCTCCACCCGGACCCCGATGTCCACCCGGTTGGACTTCGTTTTGATCCCCATCTCCCCGCAGACCTTCTCCATCCACTTGCTGCCGCTTCGTCCCACGGAGATGATGCAGTACCGGCCAAAATACTTCGCCTCCCCGCACCTGACTTCATAGCCGGATCCGTCTTTGCACCCAAACACGGACTCCGCCGGCGTATCAAAGAAAAAGTCCACCTTCTCCTTCAAATATTCGTACAGATTCTTCAGCACCACATAATTCACATCGGTTCCCAGATGCCGCACGGAAGCGTCCAGAAGATGCAGGTCATTCTGCATGCAGAGCTTCTTGAACTTGGTGCCCGCCGTGGTGTACAGCTTGGTGTCCTCCCCTCCGTGGCTCATGTTGATCTCGTCCACATAGCCCATCAGATCCAGCGCCTGCTTCTTTCCAATATATTTATACAGCGTTCCCCCAAAATCATTCGTAATATTATACTTCCCGTCGGAGAACGCCCCCGCGCCTCCGAAGCCGCTCATAATGGAACAGCTCTTGCACTTCACACAAGCCTTCACCTTTTCCCCGTCGATGGGACAGCGCCTCTTGTCCAGACCATGGCCCGCCTCCAGAACGGCGATCTTCAGCTCCGGCCTTTTCTTTGTCAGCTCATAGGCCGAAAAAATACCCCCCGGCCCCGCCCCGATAATGATTACATCATATTCCATAAAAAATCCCTCCATAATAAAAAAGTAAATGAGTGACCACCGGTTCCCGAAACCAGTAGTCAACCATTTACGGCGGTTGGTAGAAACGCTCATCCATATTATAAGCTTATATCAGATTCAGTTTTTCCTGCCTTTCTATTGTAGCATATCACGGGAAGGGTTACAAGAACTTTTCTGCTTCTTCAGTTCCCAGTATAAATACAGCGGAATTTTCAGTTCTCCTCCGTTCAGGAACCCCGGCCTCCAAGGGAAGCCTTCTCATGCCCAATGTCATCTATGTAATCATACCTCCATCACATAGATCTGGCAGGGATTGCCCTTGTCCCACAAGGCAGGAAACACCTCGAATTCTTTGAATCCCATGCTCAGATAGAATCGGTTCGTTCTGTCATAGTTCTCATAATATCCCATCTGCACTGTCTTTACCTGCAAAAAAGAATATCCTTGTCTTTTGGCCCACGCCTTTGCGGCGGCGAACAGTTCCCTTCCTATGCCCTGACCATGGCACTCTCTGCGCACACCCATGACCGAAAGCTCCGCCGTGGCCTGCCCCGTCTCCTTCAGGCACAAAAAACCTACCGGCCTCTCCTCCCTAAATGCCGCCCAAAAGGGCTGTCCGGCGCTTTCCTCTATGTAGGTTTCTCTGGCCTCCCTGATGCCGAACCAGTCGGACAGATCCTCCAGAATCTCTCTGGCGATGGCCTTCTTATCCCCCGGATCCTCTATCTCCCTCACCGGCCCCTGCTGCCTGCAGGAGTCCCTGCGGCTGCAGAACTCATCCCGCAGTATGGAATACCATGTCTCGTCGCAGATACCCTGATTGTTCACCCCTCCTGCCCTCCAGGTTCCCTCTCTGGTCATTCCGCACTTTTTCATCACCTTGCCGGAATTGGGATTTCTGGGATCATGGCAGGCACTTATGCAGTTCATCCCCACCTCCTGAAAGAAGAATGTGATCACCGCCTCCAGAGCTTCCGCCGTAATACCCTGCCCCCACCATCTGCGTCCTATGCAGTACCCTATGGTGGCCGCTTCCGTCCGGTCGTCCACCTTCGTGGCACTGATGCTGCCGATGGGCTCGTGCAGCTCCTTTAACTCTATGGCCCACTGGTAGTAATTGGGTTCCTCCCTCCGCCCGTACCACTGTTCCACCACATAAGCGGAAACCTCCTTGCTTCCGTGGGTGGGCCATGTGAGAAATTTCGTCACCTCTTTATCCGAAGCCCAGTTGCGAAACATGGGATCCGCATCCTCCGGCACAAAAGGCCGCAGTCTCAGTCGCTTGGTATCAATTACCGTGGTTCCCTTATGCTGAATCATGTCAGACTCCTCCCTCTCTTTCTTTGCCCATCATTGGGCCAAAATAAAATTTACGGCATCTAAGTATTGACATTCATTGTACAATAAGCGAAACCATATTTCAAGCTCTCTTGGAACATCACAGCCGACACACTGCATTCCAAAAACAAAAATATTCTGCCGCAAGTATGTCTTCGGACGCTCTCGGAGTCCTCGAAACCGAAATACTTTTACCTAACGGTCAGCTCCAGCATCTCCTTTTTGCTCCCCTGAGGGGTTATGCCGGGAACGCCGAAGCCTCCGTCCCAGTCCCCTTCGCTGCTGTGCCGGTACAGACCTCCGTAGCGCTGTCCCTCCTGACCGTACACGGCCAGCACCACGTTCAGGCTCTCCCGGCGTTCATAGGCCGCCAGCACCAGACGCTCCCCGTCAAAGACGCATACATTTTTCCAAGGAAACGCTATTTTTCCATAGTCTCCCTCCTGCCCCGCCGGGAACATCCCGTCACACCACCGCTCATACCTTCCCTCTTCCTCCGCCGCAAAGGAAAAGCTGCCGTCGCTCCAAGTAAGCAGTACCCCTCCCTCCGTCAAAAACATCCCGCAAAAATACGGCAGCGGCCCGTAAGCATCATCCTCTCCGCAGTCTTTGTTGTCCTCAATCTCCTTAAGATACGAGAAATTTCCGGAAAGATTCTCTCTGTTAACCCCGATCTTCTGAGCCAGCGCCAGCCCATCTTCCTCCTCTTGGTAGATACAGAGACTATACCCCTCCTTTTCCCTCACCGCCAGATACAGCCTGCGGCTCCCCTCATCTCTTTTCATCTCCAGAGGAACAGCCCCTTCCGGCAGCTCGCACTCCTTGCGCACCTCCGTCAGATCCACATGCCAGATGCCGTCCCCTGCGCTGGGAAAAGGAAAATAAAATATTCCCTGGTTCTGCCCTCGATCCACCCACTCCCTAGTCAGCGCGTCCTCCAGACAATATGCATAGTAAATCCCATGATCCCCTTCTGCAGAAGAGTCCGCAATGACAATCGTCCCATTCCCGTATGCCACACTGCCCTCAAAAGAAAACGTTTCTCCCTTCGGCTCCTTCTCCACAGTCAGCTCCAGCCGATCCCCGGCCGTGGGAATATGAAAATACTCCGTCAGATATCCGCAGGCTTCGTCATACATGTCCACATACATCGTGGAATGGCCTTCCAGCCAAAAGACCAGCGGGTAGTTGACATAATAATCTTTTATTTCTATACTGACCTCGTAGGTCTCCCCCGGCGCCGTTTGCCGGACCGCCTCCTGAAGGATATCCCCATAAGGCTCTGTCTCCCAGTTCTCCATAGACCAATAGCCTCCCGTATCCGTGCAGGCCGAACCGAACCTCGACGCATGCTGAAAATCCAGAGCGGCACTGACATTCACCGGCAGATACCAGTCCGTCTGCCTATGGGAATAAGAGAACTTGCTCTTTGCCCCATTTCCGCTGCCCACCGTATATTCCGTGTCCCAGAGCAGATGTCCGTCCCAGTGAGAGGGAATCCGAAGAGTCACCCCTGCAGCCGCCTCAGGGTCCCCTGCCAGCACCTCCTGCACAATCACGATGTCCTCCTTCCCCCTATCCACCTTCTCTATGGCCAGAAAAACGGAAAACAACGCTGTACATATGAAAAACAATCCCAACAATAAGCTTCTTTTCACGCAACCCTCCCCTTCCTCCCCCATTTCGTCCCTCTTGGTTTTTCTTCGGTCCCGGCTCACTCATCCTCCCCGCTTGTCAGCTCCTCCAGCGCCCTCTCCACTCTGTCGGGACGATAGCCGTAAACCTCCTTCACATAATCCATCAGAGTCTTGTTCTGCTCCTCCAGCTCCACCATGGTCACATCGCCTATGACCCGGCCCTGCCGAAGCAGAACGGCCCTGCCCACAAATTTATCCACCTCCTCCAGCAGATGGGTAGAAAGGAGTATGGTCTCCTCAGGCTCCAGAATTCCCAGCAGCACCTTATAGAAATCCTCCCGATTGAAAATGTCGTTTCCCACAAAAGGTTCATCCATCAGAATATAGTCGGCTCCCTGACACAGTGCCATAATTACCTCAAACTGGTTTTTCTGCCCTGTGGAATAATTTTTCAGGGCCTTCCTTTTCGGCAGCTCAAAGAAATTCATCAAAGCCTCGTACCGCTTATCCCGAAATGTCCCGAAATGCATCTTGTAGAATTCCCTATGGGCTTCCGGCGTCAGATTCGGGAAAAAGGAATGCTCGCAGGTGGCAAAGGACAGCCGGGAAATATTGCTCCTGCGAATCTTCTCCCCGTCCAGAAGAACCTCTCCCTCATAGGGCAAAAAGCCCAAGATGCTCTTTAGAAGCGTGGTCTTTCCCGCTCCGTTCTCCCCGAAGAGTCCTATGATTTCTCCCTGCCCGATCTTCAGATCCACGCCCCGCAAGGCTTCCACGCCTCCCAGCGGAGTGCGGTAATATTTTTTCAAGGATTTTATTTCCAGCATTTGCTCACGCTCCTCTCCACGCTTTTCTTTCTACAGCCCCGAAGGCACCGCCAACAGATAGATCCCGTAATACAGCAGCTCCAGCAGTCCGAAAACCGCCGCCCCCACGGCCATCCCGAACAGCGGTTCACGGACACAGCTTGCAGGCAGCACACCTTTTGCAGGAAGCCTGCGCATCAGATAAATGCTCTTGGTTCCACGATAGTAATAAGAATAATGGTAGAACGCCATCACAATCAGAAACAGAAAAAATGGTATATACGGCACCCAATGCCCCTGAATCAGCCGCCCGAAGGCGGCTACCTCTGCATCCTCTCTCAGCATGCGCTTCTGCCCCACATAAATATACAGATTCTGTATCATCCCATACAGCCTGCCGAAAAAACGAAGACTAAACAATGCTCCCGCAGCCAGCAAAAAAATGCCTCCTATTCTCTCCTGCTCCCCATACTCGTATCCCGGCGGAAAACAGCCTTCTCTCTTTTTCCTTTTTGTGATCATGCCCTCCCCCTTTCCTGACTGCTCACATTTTACGCGTCCTTTTTCCAAAGCCTCCACACATTGCTTACCATCACGGCCACGCAGACCAAAATGCACAGCGCGTCTGTCAGTCCCCCGCCGACGGGGCCCACAAACCACCCCGCAGTCACAAAGTACAGCAAAAGAAGCGTCAACGGAACCCCTTTGACATAGGCTGCCGCCTCCATGCCCAGAGCCAGCACAAGAAAAACATTTCTCACCCATTTCCCCGCCTCCGCCAGCGGCAGCAGGCAATGCAGGAACTCGATGCGGTAGAACGCCAGAAACAAACGCTGGGGCGACGCGTAAGCCTCCGGCCTCTCTCTGCCGAAAGCTCCCACCATCCAGATCGCTATCCAGATCTGCAGCGCAAACAATATCACCAGACATCCTATGTTAAATACTGCCTTCACCCAAAAAATTCCTCTACGGGAAAGCGTAAGCCTATTTATGGTGTTGCCGCTTTTCTCCTCTATGTTTCTCTCCGTCCCCGCCAAGGCAGAAAGCCATAGACCCAGCGCTGCCAAAAAGGTGGTGGAGATCTTGCTGCTATTAATCACATCCGTCAGCTCATATCCTCTGCCGCCCCTCAGGCTTATATAAAACAGCGCCGCCTCCCCCAGCGCCATGACCGCCGCCAGCGCAAGCAGCTTATAAATACTGCTTCTGGCCAGCAGCGCCCATATGGATGCCGCTCCCCTTGCATTTCTCTGCCATTTCCCTGCCGTCATCGTCATACCCCCTCCCGCGCATCTCCACAGCCTTAAAACAGCGTATCCCTGCCGTTTCCGCACTCTCCAATTCCCCGGTGCCTTGCCGTTTCCGGGCCTCGGCAGCTCTTAGACCTTGCAGCCCTCCGCAAACCAAGCTTTTCAGTTCTCCTGCCCCTTCTCCCAGAGATCAGCCGCAAGCCCAAGCGCCTGGTCTCTGGACAGTCCCAGCCGCTTCATGGCCTCCACCCACACTGCCGTATCTCCCGCCTGCAGCTCGCGGCGGATATGCTGCACGGTATCCTCGTCCACGCTGGTATAGCTTTTGGCCCCGGATCTGGAGACAATGATCCCTTCATCCTCCAGCATGTGGTAGGCCTTCTGGATGGTATTGGGATTCACCCCCAGCAATGCGGACAGAGCCCTTCTGGAGGGCACCTCCTCCTGATGCCCGATAGCCCCGGCGGCGATACCCTGCTTGATATGGCGGATAATCTGCAGATAAATAGGATAGCCGTCCCCCAGCACAAAATCTTCAAATGATATCATCTTTCACCGTCTCTCATCTTTCAAACCGTATCAGTTGTATAACACAGTTCTATAACCGTATTATACAATTGATACGGTTTTGTGTCAAGCTGTTTTCAGAAAAAAGAAAAACCGCGCTGGCGGTTTTTCATTTTCATCGGTCCATTTCTGCAATTCGTCCCGTAGCCTTATGCTCTTTGATGATTCCCTGAATTTCTTTCAGATCCGTATAGATCAGATCTCCGGGAATGGTGTTTTTCAGTGCGCTGACTGCATTTCCGTACTCCAGCGCACACCCGCATTCCCCCTCATGAGACAATAGCCCGTATAGAACCCCTGATATATATGCGTCACCGCTTCCGATGCGATCCACCACCTCTATATCCCGATAGGGCGCCTCCTCGTAGAACAGATCCTCCCTGGCACTATAGATCACCGATCCGAAGGAATGACGCTTGGGGCTGTGCACTACCCTCTGGGTGGAAGCCACAATGGAAATCGGATATTCCTCGGCAAAACTCCTCATGATATCTCTCAGCTTCCCTTCCTTCAGAAAGGTCAGCCTTGCCGTATCCTCAGAACAGAAGAAAATATCCACATAGGGCAGAACGGATTCGATGCATGCCTTTGCTTCCGCCCCCGTCCACAGATTTCCCCGGAAATTCACGTCAAAAGAAATCAGAGTCCCCTGCTCCTTGAAGCGCTTCATCATCTCTACAGCCGTCTCCCTGACCTGAGAGCTCAAGGCCAGCGTAATGCCGCTGGTATGGAAGCAGCGGGCCGCCGAATACAGCGCTTCGTCATAATCTCCCACCGATATCTTGTTCATCGAGGTGTTTTTTCGGTCGTAGACAATACGAGGCTTCCGGGGATACGCCCCATTCTCATAATAATATACTCCAAGTCTGGCATCCTTTTCCTGATCATATACCAGATAATCATCGCTGACCCCGCAGAGCCGCACCCGGTTCTTGATATATGTTCCCAGATCGTTTGCCGGAAGCTTGGAAATAATGCCGCAGCGCAGTCCCAGCATGGCCGCCCCCGCGGCAGAGTTCAGCTCCGCGCCTCCCGCCTGCTTGCCAAACCCCTCCCCCCTTGTGATGCGCTCATTGTCAGGCGGCGACAGCCTGAGCATAATTTCTCCCAGAGACAGCAAATCAAAATCCCGCTTTTCCATCATCTTCCATCCCTCCTCCCTCTCCCTGAAAGCCCCTGCTCTCATGGGATCTGTCTCCTATGACACCTATCCTGCAAAAGGGCAAAAAGATTTCCCTCACGGCCTCTCCCCAGACTCCATGATTTCCCTAAGGATCGCTCCCGCCTCCCCGGCCACATCGGCGGAAACTCCAACCACAAGCCTGTCCTCGCACTTGACATACCGCTGCATGACAATGTCAACATTCTGCAGGGACAAGCTGGTAATGATGAAGCCTATCCCTCTGGACGTCACATTCCAGTTTTCCAGATAGAACAGCACCATTTCCTCGCCCATGGAAATATTCACCTGACTAAGCCGCCGCTTAAGCTCCGCCACGAATCCGCCCACCTTCTCCCGCACGGCCTCCCGCACCACCACTGCCAGCCAGTCGATATTGATTGCCATACATTCGCAGGGAATCCCGCACTCCTCCAGCACCTGAAATATGATCTGAATGCTCTTTCTATCCCTTGCCAGCTTTCTGCGCCCTATGGTGATCCGAAGCGCGTTTATCTCCCGAATCTTATTTTCCATCCGTCTGTCTCTCCAGAGTTATTATCATTTCACCGCACCTGACGGCCCTCCCCATATCCTGAAAATCCCGCTCCCCGGAAATACTTCTCAGGAAATGCCTCCCCTCCATCATACCTTTTTTTCACCGCCATTGCAAGATAAATCCATGCAGTACAATGCTATATGACGATTGCATTTTCCGGGGAAATGGTGTATAGTATTTTCCAGACAAAAATCTATCAATATACATACCATGGAGGCTATGATCATGAAGGAAAAAGTAATACTGGCTTATTCCGGCGGTCTGGACACCACCGCCATCATCCCCTGGCTGAAGGAGAATTTCGACTATGAGGTAATATGTGTCTGTGTGGACTGCGGGCAGGCGGAGGAACTGGACGGGCTGGAGGAGCGGGCAAAATTCTGCGGCGCTTCCAAGCTCTACATCGAGAACGTCATCGACGAATTCTGCGACGAGTATATCATGCCCTGCGTACAGGCAGGTGCCGTATATGAAAACAAATATTTGCTGGGAACCTCCATGGCAAGACCCCTGATCGCCAAGAAGCTGGTGGAGATCGCAAGGAAAGAGGGCGCTACCGCCATCTGCCACGGAGCCACCGGCAAGGGCAACGACCAGATCCGTTTCGAGCTTGGCATCAAAGCCCTTGCCCCGGACATTAAGATCATTGCCGCATGGAGAAGCGACAAGTGGACCATGGACTCCAGAGAGTCCGAGATCGAATACTGCAGGGCCCACGGCATCGACCTGCCCTTCTCCGCAGACTCCTCCTACAGCCGGGACCGCAATATCTGGCATATCAGCCACGAGGGGCTGGAGCTGGAAGATCCCGCCAACGAGCCCAACTATAAGCACCTGCTGGTGCTGGGCGTCACTCCTGAGGAGGCTCCCGAGCAAGGCGAGTATGTTACCATGACTTTCGAGAAGGGCATCCCCACCTCCTTAAACGGCACGCAGATGAAGGTCTCCGATATCATTCACGCCCTGAACGAGCTGGGCGGCAGACACGGCATCGGCATCGTGGACATCGTGGAAAACCGAGTAGTAGGCATGAAGTCCAGAGGCGTGTACGAGACCCCCGGCGGCACTATTTTGATGGAGGCGCACAATCAGCTGGAGGAGCTGATTCTGGACAGGGATACCTACGCAATGAAGAAAGAGATGGGCGGACGCTTCGCAAGTCTGGTATACGAGGGCAAGTGGTTCACCCCCCTGCGTCAGGCAGAGCAGGCCTTCATCGAGGAGACCCAGAAATACGTTACCGGAGAGGTGAAGTTCAAGCTCTACAAGGGCAATATCATTAAGGCCGGCACCACCTCCCCCTACACTCTCTATAACGAGAGCATCGCCTCCTTCACTACGGGGGAGCTCTACGATCATCATGACGCAGAGGGCTTCATCAATCTCTTCGGCCTCTCCTGCAAGGTTCGGGCCATGAAAATGAGCCAGCAGGGAGAGCAGCTGATCTAAACAAAAAAGAATTTGCACCCCTTATACAAAAGGCTGTTTTTGTGCAACGGCGACAGAAGGCGGCCGGAGCCCCGATGCGGAAATCATCGGCACTCCGGCCCCTCTTTCTTTTTATTCCTGCCCGCTCTCGTTAAAGAGCATTCTCCAATGAAAGCATTCTTATTCTATTTTCTATGATTTCTATGGTTTCATCCAGCGTCCTATCTCCCGCATAATAAGCCCCGGCCTCCTCCCCGATGATATGCGCCACCGCCGAGTTCTCCCTGCGCATCAGCCGGATTCCGCCTATGATCTCTCTGATCTTATCTATATCTTCCTGACTTGCCGCATAGAAGTCCATCCCTTCCGACCGATCTGCAAAAAGCGGCAGTTTAACAAGATTTCCGTTTTCATCCTCATAATACGCTATCTTGGATGCTTCAACAAGCTGCTCCTCAAGGCCGTCTTTTCTGGCAGAGAAATAATCATCCGGAGTCACAGACTCCCGCATCTCCTCCGCAAACAAACTCTCTATGAACCGCCAGGCCTCCTCCTTATTTGGGCTCCCCGAACTGATGCCGTAGCAGTTTATGGGCACAAAAGCCATGCCGTTTCCCTCCGCTCCCGGAATCCCCGCATATCTGATATCATCGCCCCATTGGCCTTTCTCATAAAGATAAGATTCCGCCGAAGACAGCCATGTAAATTCCATAAATACTTTTCCGTCCCTTTTCATTTCATAATCAGAAATATAGACACGCTGTTCTGGCAAATATTCTGCAATCTTCAGATATGCTTCCAAGTTTTTCTGCCCCTCAGCCGCGCAGTATAATCCATATACCGCCAATATATCCGCAACATTCCCCCTATCTACGCCAAAAGCCAGATCTTCGTTTGCTGCCACACCCTTCAGGCATTCCGCCGGAGTCCAGACGCTCTCTCCTCCTGCCCATTCTTTCTTGGCAATCATGGTCTCTACTGCAAAATTAGTAGGCAGCATATACCTTTTGCCGTCAATATCCAACGCCTCATAAAGCGGATCCACAAAATCCTCCGGTCCTATGACATCGCTTTCTTCCAGATAAGCCGTCAGGTCCTCCAGCATCCCTGCTCTGCCCAGAGCGGCGTCGTTCACCAGATTGCTCTCGAAGCAGATGATGTCCGGCCCCCTTCCGGCAAGAATGTCATTATACATTTTGCCCACGGCCTCCGCCGTATCTTCCTGCCAATAATCCACGATGGATATGGTGTACTCCGACTCCTTGTTATACTCTGCAGCAGCCCTCCTGATCCAATAGGCATCTCCAAAGCATCCCAATGTTAATTCCATAGGTTTATCAGGCTTTTCACCATCTATATAGGTCACATCCTTCAAAGTCCCCTCCTCATACAGAAGGCTATGCATATCGTCCCCAACCATATAAAAAGCCACTACATCTTCGCCTATGATTCCATAGTCCGCCCATGTACATAGGAGCATCGTTTCCCCTTCTTCATCACAGCTGTATAAGCAGGCATCCGTACACACCAGCGCCTCTCCCTCAGAGGATCTTCCATATAGGTATCTCCCTGAGGCAGGCATATCCCCTACTCTCACCTTTTTTTCTCCGCCTTCACTGCACACATAAAAGTTCATTCCATAATTCTCATACACCTGCACAAATCTGTCTTTTTCGCTCATACAAATGACGTCATAATGCTCCTCATCCTCCCATATTTCTTCTGTCAGCATATTTCCGGCTTGATCCAGAAGCACATATCCGTCAGGCGAATAAATCAGGATGCCCCCATCCGGCACTGTCTGCACCTTCCACGCGCGGCAATCACTGCCCCCATCTTGAAGAAAGTCATTCAACCGCCGAACGCTCTCCTCGGCCTCGCCTATGCCACAACGTTTCAAGTCAATGTTCTCCTCCGTTTCCGTCCTTTCTACCGTAATATAATATACTTTTCCATCTCCGTCCGGCCAATAATCCAAAACCTCCGTTGTCGTCCTATTCACTTGAAACAGCACCGTCGGCTCCATCCCTTCAAGAGAAAAACTCACAAAATAAAAGATTTCATTGGGCGTTTCCGCATCTTCCGGTACATCTTGATCTTCAGGTATGTCCTGATCCGCCGAATCATCCAACTCTTCCTCATGATCTTCCAGAACGGAAAACACTATATTGCCCCCATTCGCCTTAATTCCCTGAATACCTCCCGCAGTACCCCTTCCGACATCACTGTAAAGAAACGTCTCCCACCGCTGTCCACTTTTATCCCATACTTGTGCCTGACTCTTATCGCCATGCTGATTTATCGCGCAAGACGTCAAACACATGATGTATAATGTCAATATAACCGCAGATACAAGATACTTCCTCATACAGTCCTCCCTTTTGATTCCCCAAAATTCTCAGGACAGGATTCCCTGTCATCCTGCCCTGAGATCCATCTATACCCACTTATCAGTAAATAGATTTTTATCTAACACTCTTGAGCGTGACCTTGCGGTATTTATTAGCCCATCCCACCAATGTGCTTTTTCCTGAATTGATTTACTGATTGCCTTGTACAAGACTATTCATTATTGGGAACCCTTTTCAGAATATAAAAATTTGCAGAAATCTTCAAGGGACAGAGTGGTTGAAAAAGATTAACTTTATTTAATCTTTTTCAACCACTCTGTCCCTTGACACATATGATTTCCAACAAATATAATGAATCATCTCGCGTAAAGATCACTATAGTCTCTCCAACTTTTTTAAATAGAATTCCTCATCATTGCTTTTAGCCAATTTGCTGAGAACAACACATCTTGTCAGTTCCTCTGTATCATCCAATGCTTTAGATATAAAAATTCCCTTTTTTACCCTCTCCTTGTAGTTCCACCATCTATCGTATAGACTATCATGAAGCATCCACAATCTGCGAGCCCTAAGGCATCCTTCTATCATTTTCCTACTATGCCAATCTGCTTTGTCGTATTCTCCCATGTTGCCCCATAGGCTCCTTGTGTATCCCATAATAACTTCATACATACCCATGACAACTTCATACAATTTATCCTCTATATAAGGACGATACATCTCTTCAAACCGTCTCATACAAGTCAAAAGCTCTTCCCCCTGCCTATCCATGACCTGCATCATATTAAGTATGCATAGCTGCTCCTCATAGGTCAAATATTTCTCTCCCTCCTGCAAAAATGCATCATATGGCAGGGTCAGTTCCAATACTGTGCGCATCTTTTTAAGATAGTCTTCTTTCTCAATATTCATCCTGCCCAATTGGATCAGCAGCTCTTTTCGCATCAATGCTTGTTGATTGCTCCTTATCTTTGTTGATACCAGCTTTTTAACTTTCTCTAATAGTCGTTCCGATTCCATCCATTGATACTTGTTGCAGCTTTCTCTTAGTTGCTCCATTAACTTATGAGCCTCAGAGCTATCTGTTACCAATTCCGTCCTAGTAAGCTCTCCTGACAGTCCAAGACGTTCAAAAAGTCTTTTCACAATTGCCCGCTGCGGAACCGTCCTGCAGCTTTCCAAGCGCCTTAAAGTCTTCACGCTGCAAATCCCCTCACACAACTCTTTTGCATTGATTCCAAGCATCCTCCTCCGAATACGAATCACGTCATTTATGCAGGACACCCCTTTCATAACATAGAGATAACAATAGTCAAATGTTTTTGGCGGAACACCAAACTCCGTATAGACAGACTCCAGAGCCCTCCTCCAATTTATCGTTTCCTGACAGATAACTTGCAGCGTTTCCTTGTCCTCAATGTTGTCACACTCTCCTTGTAGACTATTAAGCAACTTTTCCCTCATGAAAAGGATTTCCCAGAGAAAATACATCCTTCCATTATCTCGCAGGATCTCTAAAGCATGATCGCAGTGCCGCAAAAGCTGATATATGGTCTTGTCATCGAAAGGTTTCGATCCTATCTTTCCCATCTGCCTGAACCCATTTGCCTCATTTTCTTTCTCCGGACCGCAAGACACCATTGACCTATATAGGTAATATACAGCCTTGGGATATAATTTTGCCTTCCCTCGTCTATCCAACGATTTGGCCTCAATATATTCCACTATTTCCCTATATCTGGAGAATCGCTCCCCTTCTTTTCTGTGCCGTTCCGCCTCCAGCATCAGATTTAGCTCCTTAAGCGACAATATCAGCGTCATAATAGGTCTTTTCTCATACATTGGAACGGTGAGTTTCAAGGCCTTCAAAAAAAGCATACCCAGCTCTTCTTTGCAATCACCCACAAAATCTTGTATCTGTGCCTGCATACTAAGATAAAATTGCATTTCCAACTTATCTACAGCAAGATATCCTACATTGCAGCACTCACTATCCGATCCAATTGCATCCGTCAACTTATTGCAATATCTATTATGATATTCCTTCAAAAGACGCTCTGCTTCACCGAACTTCTCAAAAGAAATACAATGGATAATATGATGCCTCTCCCCCCATCTTTGATATTCGGCATAATCCATGTAAATCTCATAATCCTCAGCACCTACTCCCAGCCTCTCCAAAATCGCCTCCTCCAAGAGCCGATCCAGCTTTCTTGTCCCAGTCTCAAGATACGACACCTCCTGAAATGAACATAAGCCCTCACAGAGCGATAGAATGGAAATACCATTTTCGTGGCGCAGGTTTTCAACATACTCACTAAATCTTGTCTCCTCTTTCATTCGCATTGCCCCCTTCATTCATGTGTCGTCAGTTTCCTGCGTCTATGAGTACCTTTATGCCTCTAAAATAAAAGCATAACATTTGATTTTCTTCGCCAAAATTCCCCCAATCCAGCTGCCCCATCCCCACTGTCCTGCCCATGGCCGCCCGCTCGAATCTTGTACGCTTTCTTCATGCTTTAGTTAGAATTATACTTTGCAGCACTTCACAAAGCAAGAATATTCCTTGACAGTGACTATTTATTGTATTAATATATATTTAGTAATGCTAAATATATATTTTGCGGCTAAACTGCACTTTTCAGTGTCGTTTGCAGAAAAAGGAGGTTTTATCTATGGTAAGCGCATCAGTGATCACAGCGGTTTGCGTGACTTTGTTTTTAACTCTCTTCCTGCCCCTGATCCTTTATGTGGTTTATGGTGCAAGAAACAAAGGAAAGGGAGTCTGGACTGCATGGCTGCTGGGAGCCGCAGGCTTCTTCGTATTTCAGGTCGTTATCCGGCTTCCCCTATTGAGCCTGCTTTCTTTGAATCAGGGCTTTCAGGCCTTCGCCGCCAAGCACTATGTCCTATACTGCCTTGCTCTGGCTTTCACCGCAGGCCTCTTCGAAGTGGCCGGCAGGTATGTCGTAGCAAAGGTCATGGCAAAGCAGCTCACCTTCCACAAAGGCTTCGCTGCCGGAATGGGACATGGCGGAATAGAATCCATGATTATCGTGGGAATGACCTATATAAACAATCTGCTGTACATCCTGATGATCAACAGCGGAACCTTCGATCAGCTGGTTGGTCAGACGGAGCAGCTGGGCGTAGACTCCAGCGCATTGTACATGGCCAAGGATGCCCTTATAAGCACCGGACCAGCCATGTTCTATCTGGCCGGATACGAGAGAATCCTGACCATGATATTCCATGTTGCCTTAAGCCTGCTGGTATGCTACTCCGTATGGAACAAAAAGGCAGTTCAAGGCGTCATCGCCTGCCTATTGATCCACACTGCGGCGGATTTCGTGGCGCCTCTCATCAGCGGAATGTCCACGGAATATATGGGAAACATCCTCTCACCCACCACTGCTTACATTCTGATCTATGTGTTCCTGACCGGCATGGCAGTGCTGTCCGTGGCAGGAATTCTCCTGATCCGCAAAAGCTGGAAGCGAAAGGAGAGCGCCTGATGAACTCTCTGTTTTTTCCTATCGCCACGGTCTATCTTGTCATAATGAACCTCTTAGGCTTTGCCATGATGGGGATAGACAAAAAAAGAGCCGTCCGAGGTGCTTGGCGCATCTCGGAGGCTTCTCTGTTTGGCGCCGCCCTTCTAGGCGGAGCGCTGGGCTCCACTCTGGGCATGCATTTCTTTCATCACAAGACCAGACACTGGTATTTCAGATATGGCCTGCCTGCCATCTTTGTGGCTCAGGCCTTGTTTCTAGGTTGGCTGGCGCTTCGGCTGTGAACCAGTTCTGTAGTCATACACAGCAGCGGCTTCAAACCGTCTCCGCAGTCCTGCATAGCAGCGGCTTCAAACCGTCTCCGCAGTCCTACATAGCAGCAGCTCCAAACTGTCTCCGCAGTCCTGCATAGCAGCGGCTTAAGTCCGTCCTCACAGCCCGATAAGACCATTGCGCCGCCCTTTTTAGGCTGTCACAATCACTCCGCCGTCATTGGCATACATGGTACTGACGCCACGCATATCCATGATGATGCACTCCCTGAAGCGCACCTTCTCCAGAATCATCTTCTTCACCTGCTCCGCCCGGTCCGGCGCGTTGCAGTGGGTGATCACCAGCCGCTTCTCCTCCGGCCCCTTCACCTCCTTGGCCACCAGCTCCGCCATGCGGCTCAGGGCCTTCTTGATGCCGATGGTCTGGCTGCGCTGTATGATCTCTCCCTTGTCAGCGCCCATGACGGGTTTGATGCTCAAGGTGGAAGCCACCAGCGCCTTCACTCCGGTGAGCCTGCCGTTCTTGCGAAGGGTCTCCAGATTATCCAGCACGAAATAAGTCTGCAGATTGTCCCGAAACTCCTTGATGCGTTCCACGATCTCCTCAAAGGGAAGCCCCGCCTCCTCCAGATCAACCAGCTTCAGCGCGATCTGAGTCTCACCGCCGCTGGCGGACCGGGAATCCACCACATGAATCTTCTTGTCCCCGTATTTCTCATGGTACAGCTTCTTCCCCAGCTCGGCGCTGTTGTAGCTGCCGCTCAGAGGAGCGGAAAGCGTCACCGCGTAGACATGCTCTGCCTCAGGCTCACCATAGCTCTCCATAAAGCGCTCCGGAGACGGGCAGGAGGACTTGGGGCACTTGGGAGACTCGGCCACCTTCCTCAGAAACTCCGCTTGATCGAAATTCTCGTCGTCCAGAATCTTGTACTCACCGACCTCCAGCCCCAGAGGCACCCTCTCGAATCTGTGATCCCCAAGCAGCTCTGCAGGAAGCTCGCCGCAGCTGTCCAAAACAATCTTGTAACTCATAACATGCTCTCCAATCCGGTTTATTGCGTTTTCACTTCAATGTAATATAGTTTTCATTACTATGTATCATAGCATAAGCCATATAGATCTGTAAAGCATATTATTGAAATTTTTCAGGGAATGGGCTATAATCAGTCTAAGCACTTGGAATCGGGATCCATTGGAATAGGAGGACTTTCAAAAATAGAATGATAGCGCTGCAGATTACTTCCATGAAACAATTTATGAACCAGCTTCTGGTGTCCGATGCTTTCGAGCCCTTCCTGCTGGAGGAGGCTTCCATCGGCGCCGCCTGCACCTTTGCCATAGACGGGCGGATTAACCATGAATTCTTCGCCGGTGAGGATTCCTCCGGCGAACCAGCCCCTGACGAAAAATATGACTTCCGTCCCTGGAGCGAAATAAAGGGACTGTGCTTTGACCTGATCAAAGGAAAGCGCACCCCCCTATTCTTTCGTTTCGTGCTGCATCTGATGCCGGAAAAGGCCGCCGCCCTATTGGAGAAGGAGGGCTGCGACGTGGATCCCTCCCAGATAAAAGCTCTGGTGCTGAATATCCGCTACGACGGTTCCAAGACCATACTCACCACCGGAACCGCCTTCCACACCTTCCTTCCGTCCAAGGCACCTGACGCTATCTGGGACAAATCCCTCAGAAAATATCTGGACGCAAAGGGAATCCTCTACGAATCTCTGTGAGCCTACATCCGAATTCAGCTCTTCATCTTGGATCTGAACACAAGGCTCGCAAGATATCCGAAGATCAATGCCGCCGAAGTTCCTACGGCTCCCGCCTTGAAGCCTCCGGCGAACAGTCCCAGCAGCCCCTGTTCATCCACCGCTTCCCTGACGCCCTTCATCAGCACATTGCCGAACCCCAGCAGAGGAACACCCGCTCCGGCTCCTGCATACTCCTGAAAGGGCTCGTACCAGCCCAGAAAGCTGATAACGGCTCCCGTCACCACCAGCAGCACCATAATGCGCCCGGGCATCATCTTCGTCTTTTCCATCAGAATCTGTACCAGGGCGCAGATAAGTCCGCCTACCCAAAATGCATTTACATAATCCATCATTTGACCTACTCCTTTTTCTATTCAGGCGCTTCAAGTCTCTGCCAATGCTTTTCACGCACTCGGCGCACATCCCGAGATCGCGGGCAAGAAGCATGGTGTTAGTATCTGTCAAAGACGGAAAACTATACTGTGGGGCGGCATTTTAAATAATTGTAAACAGAATCCTTCAACCCAGAACTTACTCAGGATCCTGCGTCATACCTCGGCTATGACCTCTACCTCGCACAGGACGTTCTTGGGCAGAGTCTTCACGGCAACACAGCTTCTGGCGGGATTCTCCGTGAAATATCTGGCATATACCTCATTGAACGCTGCAAAGTCGCCCATGTCCGCCAGAAAACAAGTCGTTTTTATCACTCTTGTGTAATTAGTCCCTGCTTCTGCCAGCAGAGCGCCCACATTCTTCATGACCAGCTCCGCCTGCTCCTTGATGTCTTCCCCCTCTACGTTGCCTGTAGCCGGATTGATGGGAATCTGGCCTGATGCAAACAACATCCCGTTTGAAATGATACCCTGAGAATAAGGCCCGATCGCCGCCGGCGCCTTGTCTGTAGAAACCTTACGCATACTGTTTTCCTCCTCTTTTCAAACCTTCTATCTTTTGAACTTCTGAACTCCCTCTTTTTGTTTCCTTCCCCTATTTCTTCATATCTACTTCTGGTTCGTCAAATTCTGCAGTCACATAAAAACCTCTGGCATTTTCCACGATATCCGCCACAACGCCCTCCCGGCTTTTCAGTCTGTACCGGAAAGGTATGTTTGCCGACATGGCCAGCGCAGGATCTATCACATAATAATAATTGCTGGGAAGCAGGCCCTCCGTCACCGTAATTTTCTGTCCCGTCTCCAGAAGTCCCTGCCGCTCCATCTTGAATTCCATTCTTCTCAAAGAATCAACCCGCTTTCCAAACAAAACACTAGCCTACAAAGTCTCATCAGCAGTCTCTGATGCCGCGCCGGCGCTTTCCTCTGCGGTGTCCGCCGCTTTAGCTTCATCGCGCTGTATGGTCTCCCCTGCCGCCTCACCGTTGTCTGGTGCAGTCTTCCCTGCCCCATCTTCATTGTCCGCCACGATCTCTGCCCACACAATGGAGCTGCCTGCCGGAACCTCGTTCTCTACGGACACCACCGCCGCGCCCTCTGCCACGGTCTCTGCCTCCGAATTCTGGGCCTTATCTGAGGCAGACGCCTTCACAACGATCTCCGCTCCGCAATGTACACAGTATTTGTTGTCTCTGGATACTTCCCTTCCGCAGCCAGCGCAAACGGTAATATTCTTCAGCTCCATGATCTTCTCGTTCTTGGCCTCTATCTCCGTCTTATAGGCCTGCACCTTTTCCGCCAAGCCCGCCACAAAGGAATCCTCCGGCAGGAGACCGTTGCTCAGAACATATGCCCCCACCTTTGTCTGGATGTTTCGGATATCCTGATTCAGCGCCCCGATCTCAACGTTCAGCTTTGTGACTCCCGCAACCTCCTTGCCTTTTGAAATCGCATTCTGTGTCACCTGTGCAACTTTATCGCTCCAACTCGCCATGCTTCTTACCTCTTTTCTTGGTCTATACTGTTCCTATCATAATATATGTATCCGCGGCAGCTCTTCTGCCGTCAAAACTGCAGGAGAAGATCTGCCTTGAATGCGGCCGGCTTATATATGGCACTATATCACACACAAACAATGTTTGTCAATGGAGCTGCCGGCTCCGGCATTTGCCGCCGCCATGTCTGCCGTCCGTCTATTCCATTGCTTCCAGAACCAGCCCATGGGCGATTCCCGGCACACTCATGCCTTCATTGAAGCTGGTCTTGCTCAACAAGGCCCCTGTGGGCATAAACAGCACCTTTCTCCAGTTGCCCTCGGAAAGCTGCTTCAGAATATAGGCCGACAGTGTCACCGCGCTGCAGCCGCAGCCGCTTCCCCCTGCATGGGTGTCCTGCGTCTCCCCATCGAATATCTCGATGCCGCAGTCCATATGCTGTTGGGAAATGTCATAACCTTTGTTCCGAAGCAGGTCCGTCAGCACCCTCTGCCCCACTTTTCCCAGATCCCCTGTAATGATTTTGTCATAATCGTCCGGCTGACTGGCAAAGTCAACAAAATGCTGTTCCAAGGTGTCGGCAGCTGCAGGCGCCATACATGCCCCCATATTCATGGAATCCTTCAGGCCGTAATCCACGATCTTTCCCACCGTCACCCCCGTGATGCGTGCTCTGGCCTTTCTCCCTCCCCATGCGGACTCTCCTCCCAGCACGAATGCTCCGCTGCCGGTGACGGTCCATGTGGCGGAAAGCGGCCTCTGGTTGCCGTATTCCAACGGAAAGCGGAATTCCTTCTCCGCACTGGCGAAATGGCTCGAAGTCACGCACACCACCTTGTCTGCAAGCCCCCCTGCTATGCTCATGGTTCCCAGAGCCATGGATTCCCCGCAGGTGGAGCAGGCCCCATATACACCCAGCAATGGTATCTGAAACGAAGATATCCCGAAGGAAGTGGCAATGGATTGACCCAGCAAGTCACCGGCAAACAAGAAGGAGATATCCCCCGCCTTCAGACCGGCCTTATCCAGCGCAAGTCCCACCGCCTTTTTCTGAAGACTGCTCTCCGCCTCCTCCCATGTATTACAGCCAAACATATCATCATCCCCAACCTGATCGAACAAAAGCCCCAAAGGCCCTTGTCCCTCCTTGGTTCCCACGATGCTTGCGCTTTCCAATATATATACCGGACGCTCCGGCTTTATGCTGGATTTCCCCAGTTTCTGATTCATAGATTACCTCCTAGCTTTAAGTTGCGAGACTGTTCCTCTCGTTTCGCCATGGGGTTCCGGCCACACGGCGGCGCGGCTCCCACATAAAAACGGAACACACAATGCCTATCTGTTATCGGCATTAGTGTGTCCCATTCACGGAAATCCATACTGTATTCTATTTGTGAAATCCCATCGGGTCAATTCTTTTGGCCCGCCCTACTCTTCCTCCAGCATAAGGCTGGTGACCACATACAGTACCTGATCGTTATACTCTATTCTGGACCAGCCGGAGTCCGGGCTGAATCCCGTGCGGTGTACCCTCTCCCCATAGTTGAGCTGGCAGCTCACAGTGCTGCTGCCCTCCGATGTGCTGGGCTCTGTCCTCAGATTCACATATTCCTTCGGAGATATCCAGTCGTCACAGTCCGCAAAAATGATCACCCTGCCGTCCTTGGTGCTGACCCGATTGGCATCGGAGACATCCACCGAAGGCTTATAATTTAAATCCAAGGTCAAAAATTGCGAGACACCGTACAGCGTCCGTCCCTCATATTCGATTTCCGACCAGCCCGTCTCCTCATTGATTCCCGTCCTTTTGAGTACCGCTCCGTTCTGAACCTGCGTGACTATATTGTCCGTGTCAGACGTATCCGGCACAGAGCGCAGATTGATCACATCCTTGGGAGTCACCGACTGTTCAACCACTGAGAACTCCATATCCTTTGTCCCTGATATGGGCTCCTGCAGGGGCTCGTCGGAGCCGTCAAGGCTGCCGGACGCATCCGTGCCCTGAGAAGCATCCGGGGATTTTGTCGGTTCGGAGACGGACTGGGACACAGCGCCGGACACCTGCCCCTCATCTTCCGAATCCGAATGAGAGAAATGCCATAGGATGGCACAAATGATGGCGGCAGCCCCTATAAGCCCAATAAAGACAAGCGCTGTCTTCCAGAGCTTCTGTGGTTCCGTCTCTTCCTCCCATTCCTCCTCTTCACTCCACTCTCCTGACTCTTCTCCGTATTCTTCCGAATCCGCCACGTCCATTTCCTCAAGAGGCTCCTCTGTCTCATCCACGAGCTCTTCCGAATCGCCGGAAGACGTCTCTGCCCTATCCGGAAATTCTCCCGGATCGTCAGAACCCCCTTCTGCCCCGTCCAAGAGTTCTTCTGCGCTGCCAAAAAATTCTTCTCCCTCGTCAGAAAGCTCTTCCAAAGACTCCAGCCCTTCTATCAGCTCCTCTTCCAGCCTCTCCTCCCGGCTCTGGGATCTGACGTTCTTTTGTTTTCCCCGATCCGTCTTTCCCTGCCTATCTTGTTTCCTGCCTCCCCGGGATATGTCCGTTTTCTCTGTCCTCATCTGTTTCTCCTGCCTCTGTATGCTCTGCTTTCCTCTGTCCGCCTCTCACGGAATCTCCGCCTCCAATATCATGGAACTGCCGTATGTCTCCGGCCACCCTTCCCGGAATCAGGCCTCGTATTTCTCGCTCTGAGCGCGTATCAGCTCCTCATCCTCGAAATAGTTGATTCTCATAGCGCTCTTCACCTCTGCCAAGGTCTGTGCCGCCATCTCTCTGGCCGCGTCGCTGCCCTTCCTCAGAATCTCGTATATAGCCGGAATGTCCTTCGCCAGCTCTTTCCTCCGGGTACGGATGGGCTCCAGAATCTCCTGCATCACATTGTTCAGGAACTTCTTTACCTTTACATCCCCCAGACCGCCTCTCTGATAATGCCCTTTCAATTCGTCCAGATCTGCATAATCAGGCAGATACCGCTCAAAATGTTCCGGCCTGCAAAAGGCATCCAGATAGGTGAACACCGCATTTCCCTCCAGATGTCCCGGATCGCTGACCATCAAATGCAGAGGATCCGTGTACATGCTCATGATCTTGGCCCGAACCTCCTCCGCCGAGTCCGCCAAATAGATGCAGTTTCCCAGAGACTTGCTCATCTTGGCCTTACCGTCCGTGCCCGGCAGCCTCTTGCTGGCCTCATTCTTAGCCAGAAGCGCCTCCGGCTCCACCAAGACGGGAGCGTATACCGTATTGAACTTATGCACAATCTCTCTGGTCTGCTCAATCATAGGCAGCTGGTCATCCCCCACCGGAACCGTGGTTGCCTTGAATGCCGTGATATCCGCCGCCTGACTGATGGGGTAGGTGAAAAATCCCACCGGAATACTGGCCTCGAAATTGCGCATCTGGATCTCGCTCTTCACCGTAGGATTCCTCTGAAGTCTGGCCACAGTCACCAAGTCCATGTAATAAAAGGTCAGTTCACAGAGCTCCGAAATCTGGGACTGTATGAACATAGTGGACTTGGCCGGATCCAATCCGCAGGACATATAATCCAGAGCCACCTCTATCACATTCTGCCTCACCTTCTCCGGATTCTCGATATTGTCCGTCAGCGCCTGTCCGTCAGCGATCATAATAAAAGTCTTTTTATATTCCCCTGAATCCTGCAGTCTTACCCGCTCCCTCAGAGACCCTGAGTAATGCCCCACATGGAGCCTGCCCGTGGGCCTATCTCCCGTCAATATGATCTTTTCCATAGTAATCCTGCCTCCTCTGCCCCTTCCGGACATTATGCCATAATTTCGTGCGCTTTGGCGCACATGGAGCCCTTCTGTTTCGATATTATACCATAATTTCATGCGCCTTGGCGCACATGGAATCAGAAGTCGAAACAATGCCCTTCTGTTTCGATATTATACCATAATTTCGTGCGCCTTGGCGCACATGGAATCAGAAGTCGAAACAATGCCCTTCTGTTTCGATATTATACCATAAAAAAGACCCTGCGCAAATATTTTTCTTCTTTTCTTCCGGAAGAATTCATGCTATACTGAATCGGTGCAGCACCGCCTGCAGAAAACATCAAAGAAGGTGAACATCATCCTATATTTGAGCAGCTTTTTATTCTCCAAAGAGACCGTCACAAATCCCAACGTCTATCCTTATAACGTATTTGCGGGCAAGGGTGAATGCATCTTAGTATTCGCCCCCATCACCATTCTATACGGCAGCAACGCCTCCGGGAAATCCACCATTCTAAACATCATGGCCGGCAAGCTGGGCCTAAAGGGACAAGAATACGCCACCAGCAATAAGTACGGACGGGTGGCGTATTTCTCAAAATTTATAGAGGAATGCCGCTATAGTCTTGGCGAGTATGAGAACGGCAGGCAAATTGACAGACTCCCGCCGGCAAGCCGATATATCAAAAGTGAAGACATTCTATATGAAATAAAGAAAATCCAGCAGGAGCAGGTTCTCTGCGACGGCTATGTCTACGAACACATCCGGAGAGGAATGGCCAAGGAGCAGCGGCAAATCTTTCAGGAATCCCATGAGACCAGACAAAATCTGGAGTGCTTGAAATATGCGCAGGAGAAGTACTCTAACGGGGAGACCACGCTGCAGCTGATGGACGACTATCTGGAGCCGGACGCCCTCTACCTGCTGGACGAGCCGGAAGTCTCCCTCTCTCCGTCCAATCAAACCGCATTGGCGGAAAAGCTGAACCGGATGGCCCGTTTTCTGGGCTGCCAGTTCGTGATCGCCACCCACTCCCCCTTCATGCTGGGAACCCTGCAGGCCAAGATATACAACGTGGATTCACTTGAGCTGCAGGAGACCCGGTGGACGGAGCTTGAAAATGTGAGATACTTTTTTGATTTCTTTGAAACACACCGAGCTGAGTTCATTAGATCTGAGAAGGCAGGCTTTTGAAGCCGGCTGGTTGCATTTCGTTGACGATATCGCCTTTACGGACAATGAGGAATGGGGCGGCCTCCTTTTCCCCATGTCTCATCGCCTTGATGTCATTTTGGAAAACAGTACCATCAGTTCGTGGGCGAACAATGGCGCAGCCGCCAGAATGCTGAGGCGCAGCCATTCCCTGCCCGATAGGGGAGAAGTTCCAAAGGCCTGTATGAGAAACGGAACCTCCGTAACCGCAAACTGCAGCAAAAAGCCCATTGCACAAGCTCCGATCATGAGTTTGTTCTCCAAGTGCTTCATTCGGAAAAAAGACCTATGGATGTCCCGCATGCCCACCGCATGGTAGAGCTGGGACATTCCAAGCACCGTGAAGGCATAGGTCTGGGCCTTGGCCAGAACGGAAGCATTCTGCAGCATCCCCGATATATTGCCGAAGCTCACCGCCAGCCCGTTCACCTTCAGCAGCGCGCAGGGCAGCATCAGGAATGCAGTCAGGCTCACCGCAGCAATGAGAATTCCGTAAAAGCAGGTGCATGCAAGACCGCCTCTGGCAAAAAGGCTCTCCTTTGCTGTTCTGGGCGGCTGGCCCATAAGGCCGTCCCCGTCATTTTTATCCACTCCCAGCGCCAGAGCGGGAAGGGAATCTGTGATCAGGTTGATCCACAAAATATGGCTGGACTTCAGGGGAGAGGAAAATCCCACAGTCACTGCCAGAAACATGGTTATGATCTCTCCAAGATTAGAAGACAACAGAAAAATAACTGATTTCCTGATGTTCTCATAGACTCCCCTGCCCTCCTCGATAGCCCGGCGGATAGTAGCGAAATTGTCATCCGTCAATATCATGTCCGAGGCCTGTCTGGCCACGTCCGTGCCGGACAAACCCATGGCGATGCCGATATCCGCCTTCTTCAGGGAGGGTGCGTCGTTCACCCCATCCCCCGTCATGGCCACGATCTCCCCCCGCTGTCGAAAGCCTTCCACGATGCGCACCTTCTGGGCCGGAGAAACTCTAGCAAATACATGGACATTCCCGATTCTCTCCGCCAGCTCCTCGTCTCCCAGCTGCCCCAGCTCTTCCCCCGTCATACACTGGTCAAAACGCTGGGCAATGCCAAGCTTTCTGCCGATGGCAAAAGCCGTGTCCACATGGTCGCCTGTGATCATCACAGTCTTCACGCCGGCCCTCTTGAAGTCCTCCACCGCCCTTGCGGCCTCCGGCCTTGCGGGATCCCGCATGCCCACCATGCCAAGAAAGATCAGATTTTCCTCGGAAATTCTATTCTCACCACTTGATCCCCGACCCGCGATACCCATGGCCACCGCAAGAGTGCGCAGGGCTTCCCCCGACATCTCCTCCACCGCCGCCTTCAATCGGGCGATCTGCTGCGCACCCAGCCTCTCGATCCCCCTATCGGTGCAGATCCGCGTGCATCTCTTCAGAACCTCGTCGGGAGCCCCCTTCGTATAGATCACCATACCGTCAGAGGGTAATCCCTCCAGCCTTCTCAGGCCGCCTCTGGCCCCCGTCTGCGCTCCATAACCGGAATACCCCACCATCTCCGCCGCCCGAAGCTCCGTGGAACGTCCCGCCAGACCTCTTTTTCTGTCTCCGCCACCAGCCCTTCCGTCCCTGACCCCTGCAGCTCCTCTGATACCTCCAAGGCTGCCTGAAAACGCCCCGGCTGCTGCCAAGGCCGCCGTCTCCTCGTCACGCCTATGCAGCGTGGACATCATCTTCCGATCCGAGTCGAAGGACAGTTCATCCCGTCTGGGCATTCTGGCCTCCAGACTGCTCTTTCTGATCCCCATCCCCTGCGCAAGGTCAAGAAGGGCCAGCTCCGTAGGATCTCCGGTTCTGCTTCCGTCCTCTGAAACTGCATCGTTGCACAGCGCCATCCCCATGAAAAAATCCGGGCAAAGAGATGGTGTACACTCCTCCGCTCTGCGTATACCACCTCCGATCCAGCATTTCTCCACCGTCATCCGGTTCTGAGTCAGTGTTCCCGTCTTGTCGGAACAGACCACGCTGACGGCTCCCAGCGTCTCCACCGAAGGAAGGCGGCGCACGATAGTATTCACCCGCACCATGCGGGTGACGCTCAGGGCAAGGCAGATGGTCACTACAGCGGGAAGTCCCTCCGGCACGGCAGCCACCGCCAACGAGATGGCTGTAATCAGCATCTCCGGCACATTCCGCTGCTGCAGCACCGCAATAATGAACAGCCCGGCACACAGAAGAAGGCTCAAAAGGCTCAACACCTTTCCCAGCTCTCCCAAGCGCTTCTGCAGGGGAGTCATCTCTTCCTTGGCCTCCGTGATCATGGCAGCGATCTGCCCCAGTTCCGTGCTCATGCCCGTGGCCGTCACCAGCCCTTCCCCCCTGCCATAGGTCACTATGGTGGACATATAGGCCATGTTGCGCCTATCTCCCAGAGGAAGCTGCGTCCCCCTCTCTCCCACGAACGCCGCGTCCTTCTCCATGGGAAGGGATTCTCCCGTCAGCGCGGACTCTTCTATTTTTAAATTAGAGGATCGGATCAGGCGCAGATCAGCCGGCACCTGACAGCCCGCCTCCAGACACACCAGATCCCCCCGCACCAGCTCCGCCGCAGGAATCTCCGCCCGCTTTCCCTCCCGGACCACCATGGCCTTAGGGCTTGTGAGCTTCTTCAGGGACTCCAGCGCCTTTCTGGCCTTGCCCTCTTGAAGCATGCCCACCACTGCGTTCAGCACCACTACCACGCCGATGATGACCGCATCGCTGACCTCTTTCAGCATAATCGACACCGCTGCGGCCACGATCAACACGTAGATCAGCGGGTCATTGAGCTGCTCCAGAAAAGACTCCGCCACGGTCTTTTTTCTTGGCGCCTTCATTTCGTTTCTGCCATCCCTGCGGAGCCGCTCCCCTGCCTCCTTCCGGTCAAGCCCTCTGCCGCCGTCGCTCTTCAGCTCCTCTACCGTCTCCCTGACACTGTATTGTTCAAACACGAAAAAACCTCCCCCAAGCTTGTTTCCATTGCCGCCTTGCAATGTATTCTATGCTTGGGGGAAGGAAAGTATGTCCCACCGCCAAAACCTGAAGAAACATAAAGCCGTAAAACAGCTCTGTCAGCCTCATTCGTTCAGATACAGCCAGACCCTACGCTGGATGATCTCAGCCGCCTCCTCTGCGCTCTTGTCCCCTGCAAAGTATGCGCCGGCCTCCTCGCTGACGATGCGCCAGATCGGGCCGTCCGATGGGTAGGCCACTCCTTTTTCCATAATCTCCATGTACTCCGGCAGGAAGGAGCTCCCGTCCGGCCTTCCGGCCAGATTAATGCGTCCGTTCTTCATAAACTGAAATCTTGGCTCTTCGGAGGAACCGGGATTCTCCACAACATAAGCCGCAAGGATGTCCCTGCGCACGGAAGAGGTGTTCATGGTTCTCCGCTGCACCCTATCGCTCATCAGGTACTGCAGGAAGTCGCAGGCAGCCTCATACTCTGCCGCAGTTGCAGTCACTGCAAGGCAGTCGTAATTGTTTATATAACTGCCCGAACCTCTGTCCGTCGGGTATCCTATGAATTTATAGCCATCTCCCAGCGCCGCCAGACGATGGCTAAAGACATTCAGATCTCCATATAGCTCGTATGCCAGCGCACTGCCATCACGGAGCTGAGCCGCATGCTCCTCCGTAGGCACATTTTCATAAGGCTGCATGGGCCTCCCTTGCTTCCTACAGAACTCCAGAAGTCGGACGAACTCCTCCGTATTGAAGTAACACTGCTTTTCCTCCCTATCTACCAGATCGGAACCTCCTATTTCTACGTCTCGGATAGCCAGAAAGTACAGCAATTGCCTTGAAGTCACATTTTGCCCGGACAGCCAGACAGTCGGCTCCCCGGCTTTCTCCCTCTCCTCTATCAGGCGCATCACGTCCCTATAGGTCCAGGTGTCCTCCGGCCACAGCTCCTCCAGAACAACAAGGGTGCTGGCGCCGGCTTCCGGTACAATGGCCCAGAGCCTGCCGTCATCCGTGCTGCCCTGCCGGAGGACGCCCGGAAAGATCTGGTCCAGCAGCTCCTTGGGCAGCAGCTCCGTCAGGTCTGCCAGCGCCCCCTGCTCCTGCAGTGTCAGCGTCTCATCCCGGTGCAGCACAAGGATGTCCGGATCCTCCCCCATGGAGATCTGGGCCATGAGCTTATTCATCGTGATCTCTCCCTTCTCCCCATCCTCCGGGAGGATCATCTCGATCCGGGTGCCCGGATGCTTTCTGGAGTATTCCGCCGCAGCCTTCTC
>ERZ808051.655-NODE-655-length-33129-cov-5.383154_pt1 | contig 33129 bp, 30 predicted proteins | sample MGYA00380199_ERZ808051 | MGnify/ENA primary metagenome ERZ808051 (study PRJEB31490, sample SAMN06133391) | mouse gut metagenome | isolation source: J11 | host: mice | place: China: Chengdu | collected 2015-05 ...
TAGGCATGGGTCTTCCCCGTTCCCACCTCGGCCTCACATAAGGCCACTTTCTCTTTCTCCATAGCTTCCAGCATGGCAAGGGAAAGAGAAAGCTGGTTCTCCCTCAAAACCAGTCCGTACTCCGGTAAAATATCATAAAAGATATGGGCAAGCAGTTCACTGGCTCCTGAACGGTCCTCCTGCATGGGTGGTATCCCGCCCTCTGACTGTGCCGCCATTTTCTCTATGGCTCTGCGGTATCCTGCCTCATTCAATGGTGTGGGTCTTGAAAACAGGCGCTTTGCCTTGAAAGTATGTAAGTCCACCATGCGGTAGCTGTATGCCTTTCCTGTAAAGTGTTCCAGTAATACACAGCTTTTTGTGGTCAGTACGATTCTTTCATCCGGCCGGAAAACCCCTGCCTCGTGCATCTTATTCCGTATGTCCGCTGTGCAGACAATCCATTCCTCACTCAATTTTTAGCCTCCTTTGAATCCTAAAGGAGCGATACATGCATGCGGCGGAAAACGGCAAAGGTTGGCTGTCTGTTGACAAAGGAGCCGGTTCCGCCGCATGGTATCTATCGCTCCGATAGAAGTGTGCAGGGAATGAAGATTTTCTAAAGCCGGAAAATACCCGGCTTAAGAAAATCTAAATCATTCCCCCAAGAATGCCAAAAGCAGGCATTCTTTCTGCATTCTGGTACGCCATATCGCTTCGTACAGCGTTCTCCAGTATGCTTATGCGTTGAGGATGTGGCTGACGTTCCGCTGGTAAAGGATGTATCAACCATCCCGCGGACACCATAAAAGCCGCCCCCTGTTCTTTCTCAAACAGGGGTGATGCGTTCTCCCGTTTTTCAGGGCTGCCGTTTTTCGGCAGAAGTACCATGATAAGTGACAGGGATCATCGCAATCCGCCCCACCACAGGGCGTCACTGCCACGGACGGAATCGCTCGGAGTATGCCTGTCATTTGAATCATCAGCATATCGTCTTGGCGCGTCCCGGCTTGTCGCTTCCGGTTTCCCGGCCTGTCAACGTGTATCCGCCACACCCGATATGAAGTTTTCAATGTGCGGGTGAAAGGATGCTCAAAAAAATTCCTTTCACCCAACGTGAAAAAACAGGGGGTGTGAGGGGTTATCCGTTATAAATTTTTTTCAGTTTTTTCTCTGCCCACATCAGGCTTTCCCATACGGTTTTCTGATTTACGCCTTCCAGCTTCGCAATCTGCCTCGTGGAAAGCCCATGAAAAAAATGAAGATAAAAACGTCTTTTCTGTATGGCAGTCAGCTTTCCGCTCTCCAACAGGCGCATGGCTGCTTCCAGCACTTTTTTCTCTTCATCCTTTTGAATCAGTTCCATATCAACAGAAGGAGCCGAAGCAACAATGGCATCTTCCATTCCACTTATGCTCACGTTCCGATGGCTTACACGGTATTCCTGTCTGTCCTGCTGGTAATAAATCTCATCCGACAGGGTTTTCAGCTCCGCAAAATCCGCCTCTGTTTTATCCGGGTTGTCCCGCAGATAGTCCTCCAGTGTCACTTCTACAACGCTGTCCGCAAATTTATAGACAATGCCCTGGCTGTACCGGTTCAGGGCGTAATCGCTGTCCTTATAATTTCTCATTGTCTTTTCCTCCGGGTTTGAATTTTCAGGTTCAAATCCGGAGAGGCGGACTTCGGCACCGCACTATCCGACAATATTCGACAAAAGGCGGCCGCATAAATCCTGCGGCCGCCCTCTGCTGTGATAGATAGGTAATTATTCTGTTGTCAGGTTCAGGATGTAATTGTATAAAAAGAAAACAGGCCGCAGCCCCTTGCATATAAAAGGCTGTGACCTGTTTATCGCTTTTTTCTGTCTTGTTACTGACCAAATGAATGGCAGGGTATCTGATTGTCGGAATTTTAATGGAATTGTCCCCCTGTTTTTAGGGGATTTCCCCCTTATCCTGGGGAATTTATCTGTCAATCCAATTTAAAACCCGTATACCCCACCTTTTTACAAGGTCAAGTATATAAAACAATTCTGATAGAACTTGTAGGTAATTCTAAGGTTTTTCTAAGGTCTATCTGAGGTTTTCCTTTGATTTTCAGCTTTATTACACAAACGGTAGCCCACACCATATACTGTTTCAATCCATCCTTCTCCCATCAACCGTCTTAACTGTCCTATATGATAAAAAATTATAGATTTATCATCCAGATACGCTTCTTTCCATACCGCTTCATAAATCTGCTCAGAGGTTAAAGTTCTCCAACGATTCTTTAACATATACAATAAAATCTCATACTCTTTATATGGCAATATTATCTCCTGCCCATCTATAGATACTTCCCTGCGTCCCATATCCAATAAAAGGGTTCCATAACAGATAATTTCGCCGTTTTTGTATGTAATATGATTAAGCTCAGTATACCGGCGTAATAATGCTTCGATTTGCGCCAATAGTACCTCAAATGCAAATGGTTTTTCCAGCACATTATCTGCTCCGTTTTTTAATGCAGTTATTTTATTTAAATTATTCCCGTTACCTAATAACACTAAAATTGGTGCAGGGCTATATTTCCGCATCGTAATAATTATTTCATCTCCGCAATATTTTAAAGAAGCTAAATCCAGTATGATCAAGCAACATTCATTTAACTGTATTTTATAAATTGCTTCCTTTATATTACAGATATAGCAAGTGTCCACTACTTGATTTTCAAAATATTTATCAATCTCATCAAACAATTTCCTATCACTACTGATCATCAAAATATTTTTTTCCACATTTATAGTCCCCTTTCAAGCAATGGATGACCTTTTACTGCATTTGAAAATCTGCACTACAAAATCAATTATTCTAAATAGCAAAAAGCAGCCATTTCTTTTTTAGAAATAGCCGCCCTCTTAATACGAATCTGTTTCTTATCAACAAGAAGCAATCACCCATTCTTCATAAGACAAAATTCCGTCCACCAGACGTTTTATCCCATCTTCCAGCCGGCTTCGGGGGCAGGCTATATTCATTCTGATAAAAAACTTTCCACTTTCCCCATACTGTCGTCCTTCTGACAGATACAACCCCGTATGCTCTCTCAGATATTGCGTAAACTCCGTGGCACATCCCTGCATTTTCCGGCAGTCCAGCCACAAAAGATAAGTTGCCTCAGAAGGCACCGGCCTAATCTGCGGAACCTCTTTCTTCAGGAAGTTCTCCACATGATTTTTATTTTCCTGAATATACGCTCTCAAAGCGTCCAGCCAGGCATCCCCTTTCGTGAAAGCTGCCACGGCCGCCTCCACTGCAAAGGAATTTGGTTCTGCCACTTCATCCGTATTCAGTCCCCGCCAGACCTTATGCCGCAGATTCGGATTGGGAACAGCCACTGCTGCTGTCTGCAGTCCTGCCAGGTTAAAGGCTTTTGTAGGCGTTATGCAGGTGATGCTGTGATTCCTGCAGCTTTCTGAAACCGAAGCAAAGGGAATGTATTCCTTGCCCGGACTGGTCAGATCACAATGAATTTCATCTGAAATTACCGTCACATGATATTTCCTGCACAGCTCACCCACCTGCCCCAGTTCTTCCCTGCTCCAGATTCTTCCCACCGGATTGTGGGGATTGCACAGAATCATCAGTGTAGTCTGGGGATCGGAAAGTTTCCGCTCCAAATCTTCAAAGTCCATCTGATAGCCATTCTCATCATATCGCAATGGATTTTCTATAACATTCCTTCCGTTATTCACTATGGAATTGAAAAAAATATTGTAAACCGGCGTCTGAACCAGCACATTTTCTCCCATCGTTGTCAGCTTACGCACCATACTGGAAATGGCCGGAACTACTCCCGTACAGAACACAAGCCACTCCTTTTCCATAGAAAAACCATGCCTGCGCTCCCACCAGCCCATATAAGCCTGATACCATTCTTCCGGCACCACAGAATAACCAAATACACCATGGGCAGCCCTTTCCTGAATTGCCGCCTGAATCTCCGGCGCTGTCTGGAAATCCATGTCTGCCACCCACATAGGCAGCTCATGCTCTTTTACATCCCATTTCATCGAATGGGTATCTCTTCTGTTGACAGGTTTATCAAAATCGTAAGACATACTGCACCTCCATATTTTCTGCTAAATTTTCCGTCAGTAGTTCAGCCAGAACACAGAGAGATGGAAAATCGTGCTTGCACGAATTTGACAGATACTCTGTGTTCTGAGGGAGCACCTGTTAATGAGCAAAAGAAGCTGCGTTAGCAGCGAAGTAGCGCTGAAAGCGCGGTTTTGCGAATGGTGCGTGCTGAACGGACGGTATCGTTTTCATCCGCAAACAACCTTATTCCAAAGAGAAAGTCACAGTTACATCTCCGCTTCCCAGGGCTTCCTCCCAACCGGTCAAATCGTCAATATGCCCCAGTCTTGTGTAGCTCCAGGAATTGGAGCCGTAAAAAATAACAATCTGGTTCCCATTGTATAAGACGATATCCCCGGCCTGTGTTGTGGTCTGGCTGTTGCTGGCGGGAAGGCTTGTTCCCAGAGGGCCTACCTTTTCAAAGCCGGAATAGTCACTCATCTGGATCACTACAGGACTCTCCCGCATCATTTCCACCAAAGCAGACACGGCTTCATTCTCTTCCAGTGTCGCTGAAAATACCACATCCCCAACCTGCACATTCATATTTGTCACTTCATTTTCCTCCGTATTATTCTGAATATCTGTTTCCGTACCAGCCGTTTCACCAAGCTCCGTTTCCGGCATAATTTCCGTCTCACTCATAACTGCTGATTCGGTCATGCTTTCTGCTTCATCAGAGCCGGCGCTCTCCGTCATAGTTTCTGATACAGTTTCTGTGGAATCCATATTGGCAGATGATACATCTACATTCTCTAATCCTTTAATGCTATCAAACTGTGATGCACTTTCTGCCACGGAAGATTCCGCTTCAGATAGCGAACCCCTCACCTGTGCATCATTCTTTCCGCACGCCGCCATGGAAAAAACAATCGCAATAAGGCATAGTAAAGTACAAAATTTTTTCACTGTTATCCGCTCCTCTAATGATATATTTCATGTTGGAATCGCCCGTATAAAAACAAAGATTCCAAACAAACTCAAAACCACCCCGAAAATCCGGTTCATCTTCCGGAGGTTGTCCGTCCGCTTCTTCTTTCTGGCCAGAGCCACCGCAGTCGTAAGCCCTCCCCACCAAAGGTAGGTTCCAATGAAAACGCCTAAAACCACCAGCCAGCCGTTTTCAGGCGTACTTCCTTCCGCAATGCCAAACCAGGAAAAGGCAAACAAAAAGGTCAGGATCGCCGCCGGATTCGTAATCCCTATCGCAAAAGAAGAAAGAAACATCCGCGCCCTTCCCGACACTGCCGGAATTTTGGCCGCCTCCCCTTTTCGGAAAAGCAGGCCGATTCCCATAAACAGGACAATGGTCCCCCCTGCCAGATGGATGGCAGTCTGGTATTCCAAAAGGAAATCCGAAACCATAGTCAGGCCGAAAGCTCCGATTGCAGCATAGATACAGTCCGCTATGGACGATCCCATTCCCGTGAGAAGTCCTGCCTTTATCCCATGCTCCCATGTCCTTTGTACCGTCATGGCTCCTACAGCACCCACCGGCACCCCAAAGAGCAGCCCAATCAGAATCCCTTTCAAAAGCAGGCTCATACCGCCTCCTTCCACTCTCTCCTGCAGATGATCTTTGTCTTTGCCGGATCTACCTTGTCTTTTTCAACAATCAGTTCATCAATACGGTCTGCACGAATCACGCCGCCGGAAGGGTTCATCACGCTGTCAATCTTTCCCGTGATGTCGGCATCCACCGTGGAATACTCAAAAGCCAGCGTGGTGTTCAGGAGCTTACAGTTCTTCATCACCAGATTGTCAATGTAGCACATTCCCTGCAGGCTCTCAATGGTGCAGTTAATCAGCGTCAGGTTCTTCGCATTCCATCCCAGATATTCGCCGGAGATAAAGGAATCGTATACAGTCACATTCTCGCTGTTCCAGAAAGCATCCTTGGAAAGCATCCGGGCATTGTGGATTTCCATATTCTTTACCCCGTCAAAGGAATAATTGCCCACCAGCTGGAAATCCCGCAGCACCATATTCCGGCTGTTCATGGCAAAATAATCACCCTTTGCCGATACATGCTCCAAGGTCACATCCTCACAGTTCCAAAGAGTTTCCGCTGCATTGGGGAAGTTCACATTGCGCAGATTTACCATGCGGCAGCGGCGGAAGTTCTTCGGGGCCTCGATCACGGCATCCTCCACCGTGATATTGTCCGTGTACCACACCCCTGCGCGGGCCATCTCAAACCAGGTACAGTTTCTGGCCGTGATATTCTTCGCATACCAAAAGGGATACTTCCACTTGAACATGCAGCCCTCCAATTCAATATCATGGCTCTCTTTCAGCGGGGACTCTCCATCTGCAAAGGTGCTGTCGCAGATTTTCAGGTTTGCCCCCTGAAACAATGCTCTTTCTCCTGTTAAATACTCCTGTCTGATTTCTTTTGCTTTCATGATGTTTCCTCCTTCATTATGTTCCGTAAAACTTTATTGAATTGCGCCTTTATACAATCACACTTTATGTCTGCCTACTCTTTCCTCCGGCTTGTAATAAGGATAGCAACGGCAGATAACATGCCGCTAACAAAAAGATAAACAATTTCTAAATGAATTCTTGCAGATTTCTCAACTCATCCAATAAATTTCCTTCCGAATCCTTTTCAATTTGCTTTATCGCTCTTGCCATAGAACACCTCCCATAGTTACACCAGCTGGAACATAAATCTTCCTAATGTTTTTCTTTATACATATAGTATAAAAAATCGGATAAGAGTAGTAAATATTTATACATAATATGTTTTTATAGCAAAAACCTATCTATCTACAACCGTATCCAATGAAAGACTGAATAAAATCCAGCAGTTATTCATCAAAAAGTTCTTCTAAATATCCCAGTATAAAATCCGTGGTTTTTTCCACATCATTGCCATAAAAGCCATGCCCGGCTCCTGATAAAACCTCAAATTGGACAGAAGGGTACACCTGAGCTGCTTTTTCCGAATAAGAAACCGGCACAATCCCGTCTTTATCGCCATGAACCAGAAGCACTTTTTTGTCATACTGGGGAATCACCTGATAAAAATCGTAGTCCATCAAAACTTCTGCATAGTCATGGCCAACAGTCACCCCATAAGGGAATACGTTTCGGGGATATTATGCACTGCCGATGTTACCGCCGATACTGTACATGATTTTCTGTCAAGCAGTAGAAAGCGCACTATGCAAACTTTCTATTGTCATGAATAAGAGCCGGCAATCCCAAAATTCATATGCCGCCTCTGTTCCCTCCTGTTATTCACTTCCCATTACTTGGAACGGTTTTAATGCTTTCCCCGATTCCTTTTTCCAGAGAATCATACCTCCAGGAATCACCAGCGCCTCTGCCAGCACAAATGCCCACCAGACCAATGACAGCTCCCCCAGATGTGAGACAGCTGCAATCAAAAGCACCGGCAAGATGACCTGCCTGCTTAAAGTAAGCAGCATACTCTGAACTCCCATTCCCAATCCCTGGAAAGCGGCAGAAAAGGTAAGGCAGACATTGGAGAGAAGATAGCTCACCGCCATGATCCGCAGCGCCGTCACTCCAATCCCAAGCATTTCTTCCGAAGCGTCAAACAACAATAACACCTGTTCCGGCACAATTTCCATAATGAGAAAAAATACACTGTAAAGCAGAACGGAATATAACATCGCCCACCGGCAGCCCTGATAAATCCTTTCCGGCTTTTTTGCGCCGTAATTGTACGCTACAATGGGAATCAGTCCGCTACCCATACCATTCACCCCAACCGTCACAAGCCCCTGTATCTTGACACAGGCTCCGTAGACAGCCACCGCCGTGGGTGTAATGGCCATGAGGACTGAATTTACATAAATTGCCAGTACAGAAGTAATAACCTGCACAAAGGTACTTGGTATCCCTACTTTTAAGATAGCCGCGATACACCCGGTATCTGCCTTTAAGGTAAAACAGATTGGAATCTCCTGGTTCCAACTGCGGTTGATGAAATATCCGGCAAAGCACCCAACCCACTGGCCGATAACAGTAGCCAACGCCGCACCTGCCGTCCCCATGGCAGGAAGCCCAAAGTATCCGAAAATAAGGATTGGGTCTAACACCAAATTGGTGATGGAAGCTGCGGAAAGTGTAAACAAGAACAAAGATGATTTACCGCTTGCCATTACAAAACGGTCAAATACCCACTGTCCCATCATACCCAGACACCCCAGCATACAGATCTGTAGATATGGGACTCCATAGCCCATAATGGTTTCGGCTCCGCCGGACTGCCATCTGAAATATGGTCTCATCGCCACAACTTCCAACAGTACAACCAATACCCATGCCAGAAATGCCAGCACCAGCGCCGCAGATGCCGTTTCCTTTACCCGTTCCCGGTTCCCCTCACCTAATGCCCTGGAAATGACCGCATTCAGCCCCACGGCAATGCCAAGCCCCATGGCAGACATGATAATCTGAACCGGAGCCGCCAACGATAATGCCGTCAATGCATCTTCCGATATCCTGGCAACGAACACACTGTCTACAAAGTTATAAAGAGAATTGATCAGCAGGGAAATCATCAGCGGCAATCCGGTTTTCAACACCAGGCCCGATATGTTTGCCGTTCCCATAGGATTCTCCATGGGATTTTCCACAGGACGGTTTTCCAGCAGCTTTTCTTTCATAAATAAAACACCTCCCTCTGGCAGAACAAGCATCAGGCGGTTTTGTAAGCCTGGGCGGTACATACCGCCTTCATTCCCTCTGAACCACAGACAATCACTTCACCTTTTGCCTGTTCATCATTCAGAATCAGCTCTCCCATCTCCGGCACAGAAATGCGTCCGGACAACGGATTTTTGATGCTGTCAACCTTTGTGGTAATGACTGCATCCACTTCCGATTTTTCAAAAGCAAGATCCGTATCCACCATTTCACAGTCAATCAGTTTCAGATTTTTGCAGTAGCACAGGGGCTGTGTACCGATAATCTTACAACGGATCAGTGTCAGGCCCTCTGAGTACCATGCCAGATATTCCCCTTTGATTATGCTGTCTTTGACGATTATGTTTTCCCCATGCCAGAAGGCATCCTTCGTATCAAATACGCAGTTTTCAAAAGTGGCGTTTTTGATATACTGGAAAGAGTATTTGCCTTTAAACTCCACGCCACGGAATACCAGATTCTCTGACCGCATCATAAAATACTCACTGACTGCCGTTGTATCTTCCATACGGATTCCCCGCGCAGACCATCCGAACTCCGGGGAAATAATATCGCAGTTTCTGACCACAACATCGCTGCATTCCCTGAGCGCTTTGATACCATGCAGCTTTGTATCCGTAATCTCCACATGGTCGGAATACCAGAGGGCCGCCCTGCAAAGTTCCGTCATTTCCGAATCCTGAATGGAAAGCCCATGGTCATGCCAGAAGGGATAGCGCAGGTTGAAAAAGCAATGCGCTGCTTTGATATTCCTTCCCTCTTTGAATGCGCTCTCCCCGTCCGCCGGACCGTCAAAAGAGCAGTTTTTCACCAATAGATCCTCACTCCCATAAAGGGCGCGCTCCATATCAAAGGTCTGATTCTCAATTACTTTCATCTTGTTTTCCTCCACTCCATTAAGCCAAATTTCTTTTTTACATGCTTCTTTCAAATACCTGACCGTTCTTCTGTCAACTGATTTTTGCAGAACTGTAGGATTGTTCTTATAATAAATGACTGAAATAATTGTCGTTGTCTATCATTTTACGGTCGTGAAATCTGGATAATCTTATTGCCCCATCCTTCCAACACCGGGTTTTCTTCCACTGCCGTTATAAATTCTTCTGTTGCATCAAATGTACCAATCTTTGTATACTCTGCCGAAATCTCCGCATCATGGTAAAATAATACGATTCGGTTAGGATCGGAATAAAATACGTCCCCCGCCTTTGCCTCTGTCACGGTTTCCGGGTTATCGGACGGAATCTCATACCTGCTTGGAATGTCATAATACTGCAGAACGCTGTAGTCCGCATCCGCATCCCTTTCATAGATGGGAAGTCTCCAGTCCGAAGTTCCCACATACTCTGCAATAGCCCCTGCAGTCTCATTGTCCAGGAGCGTCATCCTGAAAGCCTCTCCGTTATCTCCGAACCGGACTTCCAGCTGTGTACTGCCATTTTCAGCCGCCTGATCTCCACCAGACTGATTCTCCATACTGGCAACATCCTCTGTATCGGTACGGTTTTCGGAAAGATTCCCTGCTCCGTCATTTCCAGTATTGGTGTCATCTCCGACAACATTGCTGCCCTCAGCAACCGTATCTCTTGCTCTTTCGGTATCCTGACCGTTCTGTCCGCATCCCGCCAGAAGCATGGCAGAAAGTACCGCTGCCGCCATCATTCTCATTCCCCTTATTACCATAATTCTCCTGTAGCTGTTGTTTTTCATTTTTGTTTCCATCCTTTCTTATTTTTACCCATCTTTTACGGGCATCATGGTACACCCTTATGGTGTTTTTTTGTTATTTCCTGTTTTTTCAATTCTTCTTTCCATATGTTTTATGATTCCGCCGTCAGCACGTTCATGTCCTCCTTTCTGATCCTGCCTGATAACAGCCAGGCGAACCCAAAGAATAACAAGATTACCATTCCACCCGGAAGGAGAACACTTCCAAGTGTATTCCCCGATGCGAAATTGCTTATCCCGGCCAGACGCATGACAGTAGACACAACAGGGTCAGTGAACCCAATAGCCGCCATCGTCCCGAACACTGCCCCAGCCGCTGCCACCAGTCCAAAGCGGAAGGCAAAGGAGAGCCGAAGCATCCGGACAGAGCATCCGATGGATTTATAGATTCCCATATCCTTCCGCTCCGCATCCAGAATCTTTGTCCCTGCCATTCCCGTGACAATACAGATAAATACTGCGCTCATTCCATACAGGACAAGAATCATCAGATGCATGGCAGATATGATTCCAAAAAGCCCAGGCCAGGAATTTTCATGGACATGGACGTCCCCGCCATAGGCTTGTTCCAAAGCCTCGGTAATAGCCTGTTTCTGGGAAACGTCTTCCAGGAAATAATGGTAGCACCACAGGCGGCTGTCATCCTCTCCGATGGAGAGATACCCTTCCCTGCTCATTCCCAGATTTGCCCCCATATCGTTGGCACAGTGGTAGATTCCTGAAACCGTAAACTCCCTGCTGCCTTTATTTCCCCGGATGGTAACGGAATCTCCTACGTTAACTCCCAAGTCCGATGCCAATGCCTCTGTCAGCACTACTTGATTTGCCTCCATACTGGTCTGTCCTCTGCTGATATGGAAACGCTCCGGCTCCGTGATCACATTGGCCGTATAATTCGTTCCGTTCACGGAAACGCTTGGCATGGCCAACAGATAGCTGTCAGTGATATTGGTATAAGAAAGCACCATCTGCTCCACTTCTTCTGCAGAAAGCTTCCCCAAGACCTGCACGCCCAGGTCAAGGTCTGCCGGGTTAAAGGCATCCATCATTCCCTTTCCGTCCGCCCCCAGCCAGCCGTTCATCCTGCCTGCCAGGGATGCGAAGAACACCAGAAATGCCGCCACCAGACAGGTGCTGGCATAACGCCTCCTGCCCGTCAAAACCTGCCGCAATGCCAGATGGAACGTAAGCCCTTTTGCCTGAAGCTCATTGCGAAAAGAAATGGCTCCTGCCACGGATACCATATCCGATTCTCCCCGGATGGCTGCCATTGGTGCAATCTTTTGAATCTTACGGAGGCGCAGGATACAAAAGCTGACTGGAACCAACAGGAGAATGGAAAATATCCCCACACAGGGCAGAAGCGGAAAGCGGACCGGAAGCAGGACTCCCGTAGTGGTAACGTTCATCCGGCTCACCATCCCTGTCATTGGAACCGCTAAAAGCATCCCCAGAATGATGCCGACTCCCATCGTTACCCCATACTGTACCAGCAGCTGTCCGGAAAGTTTCCTGCCTGTAAAGCCAAGAGTTTTCAAAATTCCAAAGTTTTTCCATTCCTGCTCCACCAGGCCGGAAATACTGTGTCCCATTACCGCCATTGCAACTCCCAGCAAAACCACCGCAAAAGCCGCCATAATCGCACAAAATGCATTCTGGAGGATTGCCATGAAACCGGCAATCGTGTCTGCGCTGTGGATAAATTCCGTATACATGGAAAGAAGCGTATTCTCTGTTAGCTCCCTGTTTATTTCGGAGGCGGTCATGCCGCTTTGTGTTTCAATATGGATCATGCTCCCGTCCCTGGCCAGGGCGTCCATCCCGGTTTCCTCTATGACAGAGCAGATTTGCTCATAGGTCTGTTCTGCGATCAGAAACCCTTTCATCCCAATCATGGAGCTGCCCATAAAAGGATCTTCATAATAACCCGCCACCGTCAGGCTTAACTTACGCCCGCCTCTGGCAATGGGAAAGGTAATTGTATCACCAGGCTCCAGATCCATCATGGATTTCATGGAAGGGGAAACGTACACTTCATCTTCCCTGATTTCTTCCGGAGCTTTTGCATAACCGGAAAGATTATTCTGAAAGAAACGATACCTGTCCCCAAAGGAAGCTTCGCTTCCTTGAGAGTTCCATGGAATCATCTGCCCCTCGCTGTCAGATTCCATGCCGTTTGCCTCATATTCAGAAAAAACCAGTTCCTGAACCTCCGCTCCCTCTACCCCTTCCTGTTCCCGGATACTTTCCAGCAGGAATTCCATATCCGGCACATCCGATGCCCATGCGGTAAGATCTCCAAAACCTGCCCTCTCCATTTCTTCCCGGATATAGCTGTTTCCCACAAGCGCAATCATCAGTACCGTTGTCAGGGAAAGCGCTGTCAGGAACAAAAGGATTCCAATTCCGATATAACTACCCTTATGCCGTTTCATTCCCGCATGTATCATAATCTGATTTTCCAATATTTTCATCTCCTCTCTGACTTGCATCAGGCCGGAAGAACGCACACACTGTGCGTTCTTCTAAGCGAAACTTAGATTTTCTTAGGCGGCGTACTTTGACGCCTTAGAAAATCTTTTCGCTTTACCACCTGAGCCTGGAAAGCCACTGGCTTACATCTCTTTCCCGCTGCTTTTCTTCCATCTCGTTATAAGGCTTCAAAGCCAGTTCATCGCAGACCTTTCCATCCTCCAGATAAAGAATCCGGTTCCCTCTGGCTGCTGCCTGCAGGTCATGGGTCACCATCAGGATGCTCTGCCCTTTTCGGTTTAAATCCGTTAAAAGTCCCAGAACTTCACGGGTATTTGCCTGGTTTAATGCGCCTGTAGGCTCATCGGCAAACAAAAGTCCCGGCTTTCCAATCATAGCTCTGGCAATGGCCGCCCTTTGTGCCTCACCACCGGATACCTGGGAGGACAGTCTGTCCTTCGCCTCTTCCATATCCATCTGCCGCAGGAGATTTGCCGCCCTTTCTTTTACCTTTTCGGCACTGTCCTTTTTGCTCACATATCCCGCCACCAGCACATTCTCCAAAAGCGTCAGGTTACTGACCAGATGGGTCTGCTGGAATACAAATCCAAATTCCTCCGCCCGAAGCCTGGCTATCCGGTTTTCTGAAAGACCGCTGATCTCCTGCTCCCGGTAGAGCACGCGGCCTCCGCTTATCCGATCCATGCCGCTTAAACTATATAAAAGCGTAGATTTCCCGGCTCCTGACGGCCCCATGATAACGGTAAAATCTTTTTCAAATATTTTGATGTCAATTCCATCAAGGACTTTTGTTTCCGCCTTTCCCTGTTGAAAAACTCTGGTGATCTTTTCTCCCTGTAATATCGCATCTGCCATTTGTTACGCCACCTTTCCCTTTAAGATCAAAGGTTTTTTTCCTGTTCGGATGTCTGGTAGAATTTCATTTACAAAATTTACATAGAACTGCACAAAATCCAGTTTTTTCTCTGACAGGATTTCCCTCATCTGTTGCAGCATCTCCTGTCTGATTCTTTCTTTTGATGCTCCATGCTCTGTTTCTGCAAACATCTCAAAAGTATCTTTTGTAGTCTGCCGGAACTGGTAATCTTTCAGCCCTTCGATGCAGAACCCTTCAATCGCCAGCGGATGGAGAAATTCCCTGTTTCCCCTTCCGTCCTCAAACCAAAGGACATCCTCGTTCCGTCCCAGAAGCCCCACCGCTCTGGTGAACGGAAGCTCCCCTCCCTCTGGCGCTTTCAGCGTCAGCCGGTCAGAAAGGCGATACCGGATCAGCGGCTGCGCATAATTATAAAGGCAGGTAAGGTACATCACTCCGTTTTCCACCTCAATGACATTCATATCGTCAAACAGAAGCATCCCGTCCTTTGGGTTGGTTTCCACTCCAAGAGCCAGGGACTCACTGGAACCATAGAAATTGACCACCTGTGTCCGGAATATCTTTTCCAGATAGGTGCGTAAGTTTGTTCCCAACGGTTCTCCACAGGAGATTACCCTTTCCGCATCCAGACTGACTTCCCCATTCTCCATCAGCTGTGCCAGAATTTTGATAGCAGACGGATAGCCTATAACGATATTGGGCTTAAACGCTTTCAGCTGGCTGATCCATTCTGTGACCGGCGTTTTGATGTCCAGATAGAGCTGGCTGGCGCCGACTCCACGGGTCCCGTCTCCCACCGCCATAGCGCCTCCATATCTCCCGTCTGTGGCCGCTATATAGACAATTCTGGGACGTTTCATCAGGAGTCTCAAAATCTGCGGCATGGACATTCCCCAAAGAGCCGCCCGGATGATACCCAGAAGCATCTGGCTCCAGGCATCCCCATCATATACAAAGTATCCGGGTTTCCCGGTGCTGCCGGAGGAATGGACTACATGGTACTTTCCCTGATAAGGCTTTCGATCCGCCGCTTCCCTCGCATCAAATTCCCGCAGGTTTTCCTGTTTTAAATCCGGCACTGTGACCAGTTCATCAAAATGTTCCAAAAGCGCCTGTTTATCAATGGTTGGAAAGCAGGAAAGGGGCAGCGTATCCAACTGTTCTTCTGTAATTCCTGCACGCTCAAAAACTGCCCGGTAATAAGCAGAATGTTCCCATGCAAATCTGAGAAGTTTCCTCAGTTTTCCATTCTGCAGGGAACGCATTTTTTCAGCGCTTAATTTCATATTCTTTTTCAGTCTATATAAATCTGTTAAAGTCTTTAAGTAGTTCATTTTTCCTCCTCGTCAAAATTACTGCATGGCTTCACCTATTCAATCGAAATGACATATGCCGTTTTATAATCTTCCCTGTGATAATAAATCATTTCCTTTGTTTCCTGATTCATCACAATGCTCCACTCGGTTGATTCAAACTCACCAAAATTATCTTTGCTCACACTGTCCAGTGCATCCCGTACCTCTACCTCCGTCATCTCCCTGTGTTCTTCCAGTGTCTGGGTAAGGATTTCATACCGGGTATGGGACTGGGCACTTCCGATTCCCTGCTTCTCCCCATCCGCAAGGTAAAAGTTGGTAATAACCGGCGTCTCGGTGACAATCATTTCATGATCCACATATTCTACTGCCACGCTCCGACCGTCCGCATCTGCCAGAGCCAGATGCACCATCATTCCCATGGAGCTGTGAAAATCATATTGCCGCAAAAGCTCCAGCGCTTCTTCCACATTGGCCGCTTTATCAAGCAATAACCGGATTGCCGTGGTAGTGGTAATGTCAGGCTTTCCTGTATTCTGGTTGATACTTGCGGAGTCCTGGATCATATTCACAGAAACCGCCAACCCCTTTTCATTCATTCCATCCAGCGGGGCATACAGGGAAACAATTGCCTGCATCTGATTCGGTAATTTTAAAAAGTCAAGTCCTCCGGCCTGGACAAAATCCGTATTGACGGTTGAAACCGAAGCATATCCGTTTTCCGGTCTGACACTGACAATCAACCCGCTACAGGCATTCCAGTCAAAATTTCTTCCGAACAGATATCCGCCGTCCCGGTTTTTCACTGACAGGGTACTGCATCCAAAAGGATTTCCTTCCATATGGACTTCCTGTGCCAGCAACGATGTGATAAATGCTGCAACATCCGCGTCAGTGGCGGCGCCTCCCTGCTCTAAGAATGTGTCAAAGCCATAATCCCCTTCATATTGGACGGTTGACAGCCCTGTTTCCAGTTCCGTGATTTCAGAAGTCGGAGTGATTCGGACTGCATTTTCATCTCTGCTTTCTTTTCCGTTTTCTTCTCTCACTGCACCTTCTTCCTCTGTCCGGCTTTCCTGGCTTTCTTCACTATAGTTCTTTGTCCCTGTCTGCTCTCCGGAATCTTTTCCGCATCCTGACAGCAGCCCTGCCGCCCCCAGTATCAAAAGCAGACATATCAAAAAATCTCTTTTCACCTTTTTCACTTCCTTTTCTATGGCTGTATCTATGTGTATCCTACGAGATATACTTTAACTGCCCCGGATAACATCCACCTAACAGAAAAATAAACAATTTCTAAATGAATTCTTGCAGATTTCTCAATTACCTTTTGTTTTAGGCTTCTGTATTTATCTTAACAAGATGATATATAAATAGCAAATACTTATGCTTTATTTGTTTATATAGGAAATAATTATATAAAATTACAACTCAGTTCCCTCAGTTTCAATACAATCCCTTCCGCCAAACATAGTCGGCGCACACTCAGATTTCTGTCTGCACAAAAATACCGGTTTACCATGAGCAACAGATCTTATCTCTGTCATTCATGCCAAACCGGTGTTCTACATCTGAAATATTATATTTATTTTCTTCTGCATAGACATCAGGGATGGACCCTCTTATTTCTCAAAAATATATGTTCCTTCCGGAATGCTTTCAATATATTCCCCTCCGCTTATCACCTGTCCCAGTTCATATAGTCCATTGTATGAACCGAACTCTTTATAGAACATAACTACATCTCCCCAGGGAGCAAAATAAGCCAAAGTCCCCGCCTTTGCATCTGCAAGAGGTGTATCGGATGTCTCAATGCTCTCCGGAGGATAAAATATCTTTTCATCATCACTATAACCAGATACTTCTGCCTGAAATGGCAACTGCCCATACAATAATTCTGCTGCCGCACTGTCATTGAGTTCAAATACAATCTCATGTTCATCAACCATAATGCGCATCTGTTTCCCCATCCTGTGTCCCTCCTGATCTTCTGCTGACGATTCCAGCTTTTCCAGCGTTACTGTGCCGTCAAAACTTTCGAGGTACTCTGTTCCGGAGGTGCAGATGCCCAGACGGTGCATCTCATCTCCCGCATAGAAATCTTCATATAAAATGAACACATCTCCCCAGGGTTCATAATAGCTCAATTCGCCTTTTATCCCATCATGATAAGCCTCGTCAGCTGTAACAGGAAGGCTCTCTGGCGGGTAGAACATCCACTGTGCATTTCTGAAATTCTCTGTATCCAGCACAAGCGGAAGCTGCCCATACAGTTTCTCTGCAGCCTTTGTATCGTAAAGCTGAAAAACCGCTTCATTTTCTTCTGAACTGATTTTTATAGAAAGCTCTGAAAGATTTAAACCCGGACTTTCATGATTGCCGTGATTATCTACATGATTTGTTTCCAGCGATTCCGCCATATTTTCTACAGACAGCTCCGTTTGTTTCCCTGTGTCCTCCGAACAGATGTCTCTGTCTGTATTGCCGCATCCTGAAACGGACAGCAATATTATGGCAAACACCAGGAATAACCTTATCTTTTTCATATATCCCTCCAACTTTGCCCATGACCGCATATTTCTTCTGTCTGATACAAGGCTGCCATACTGCAAAAGGCAGCCTTTTCTGTGTTTTCATCTTCTTATTTTCAATACTGCCGATTCTTCATTCCATCGTTTTCAGCATAATACGCTCCTATAAGCATCATCATCCACCGCTTCCAGCCATTCGTTAGAGCTTTCTTCGGCAGGAACCTCAACAGCCAGATGGGAGAACCAGCTGTAAGGCGCTGCTCCATGCCAGTGTTTTACGCCTGCCGGAATATTTACTACATCGCCGGGGAATAACTCCTGTGCCTTTTTCCCCCACTCCTGATAATATCCCCGGCCGCTGACACAGATCAGAATCTGTCCTCCTCCGCTCTTTGCGTGATGGATATGCCAGTTGTTACGGCAGCCAGGTTCAAAGGTCACATTAAAGATGCCCACCTGCTCAGCAGAAACCGGTGCCAGATAACTCTGTCCGATAAAATACTGCGCAAAAGCTTCATTGGGCTGCCCTATGGGAAACAGCATGGAAGCTGCATGTGCAGATTTTGCATCCGCTTCGGAACATTCCTCTGACCAGATTTCTTTGGCCATCCGGAATGCCGCCCATGCCTTGGGCCATCCGGCATAAAAGGCTGCATGTGTCAATATTTCCGCAATTTCCGTTCTGGTAATCCCGTTCTTTTTCGCACTCATCAGGTGGAACTGAAAAGAAGAATCCACCAGTCCCTGAGCCATCAGTGAAACCACCGTTACCAGTGACCGGTCCCTCAAAGAGAGTTTATCTTCCCTGCTCCACACTTCTCCAAATAACACATCATCGTTTAACTGTGCAAATTTCGGGGCAAATTCACCCAGTGTGTCTCTGCCCGCTGTCTGTTTTACTGCCATCTTGTCCTCCTTGTAATTCCTATGATTTTCTCTGCCAACTCTATCCAGCCATCCTCTTTTTATCACTGCATATTCACTGTAAAGAAATCTGTCAGTCTGTCAAAGGGAATACGGTCTCTCCGGTCATACAGGTCGATATGCTCCGCATCTTCCACAACCAGCATATCTTTCGGTTCTAAAGCCCGCTCATAAGCTGCGTCACTGAAAAACCGGGAGTGTGCCCTGTCTCCAACAACAAACAGGATTGGGCGGGGAGAAATCTCGTCAATGAAATCCAACGGCCGGAAATTCATGATCGCCAGCTCACTGGTCGTAGTAAACCCGCCTCTGGCGCTCGGATGATGCCCCCTCTTCAATGCATAAAAACGGAACCACTCCGCCCCCGGCTCCGGAATATCCTCCGGCACCTTGTCGATTGGCTGCTCCGGGAATCCCGGCAGGTACTCTGGATATCCGTTTTCCGCATCAATCCACCGTTGATTTGAAAGGCGCTCCTTTACGCTCTGCAGTTCTTCCCTGTCCATATTTCCCCTGACTGCCACATTCATATCATACATACTCATAACGGCAACTGCACGGATTCTGGTATCACACTGGGCCGCTGAAAGCGCAAACCCGCCGGAACCGCATATCCCGATTACACCGATTTTTTCCCTGTCTACAAACTTCTGAAGCCCCAGAAAATCCACCGCCGCACTGAAATTCTCCACAAAAATATCCGGTGACGACACATTTCTGGGAAAGCCCCCGGATTCCCCCATAAAGGACTGGTCAAAGGTCAGCACAACAAATCCTTTCTGTGCCAGTTCATTGCCGTACACACAGGGGCCCTGTTCCTTCACCCCTCCATACGGCGCACCGATAATCAGCGCCGGATGCTTCTGATCCAGAGAAATTCCCTTTTCAAAGTAAAGTTCTCCTGTAATATCCAGCCCATATCGGTTCCTGTAAACTACTTTTTTCCTCTCCACACTCTGTGATAATTCTAAAATATGTCCGCTCATGTTCCATTCCTCCTTCAATTTTTTATTTTCTTTTGCGGATAACTTATTGTTTTTTCTATACCAGTACTGCTTTCTCAGGAACTGCCTGCCATAAAGGAATAATATTTCTGGTAGTTTTCCCTATGGTAATAGCGTGCCTCCCCGGTACTCTGATTATAGACAATGCTCCACTCCGTAGACGCAAAATCAGAATCAAAATTGTGCTTGCTCACACTGTCAAGGGCATCCCGTATCCCGTCCATACTAAATGGGAAACCGCTCTGCAGCATATCATCCAGCATGGCATACCGGATTTTGGATTCTTCTGTTCCGATGCCGTACTTTTCACCGGGAGACAGGTAATAGTTTGTGACAACCGGAGTTTCTGTTACCACCATTTCATTGCCAATATACTCTACAACCACAGAATGCCCGGCTGCATCAGCAAGGGCAAAATGCACCATCATTCCCGCCGATGCGTGCATGTCATACTGGGAAAGCAGCTCCAACGCTTCCTCCACATCAGATGCCTTATCAAGCAGCAAACGTACTGCCATTGTCGTAGTCAGATCCGGTTTCCCTGTATCCTGCTGGAATCCCGGACTGTCCTGGATCATCAGAACCGCCACACACAGCCCCTTTTCATTCATTCCATCCATAGGCGCAAAAGGCGCTGCCACTGACAAAAGACGCATCTGTGTTTCTTCCGGCATATTCAGTCCCAAGTTTAGGAAATCCATGTTTACGGTGGAAACAGAATCGTACCCTTCCGCCGGATTGGTCAGCACAATCAGCGCCGTACAGGTTCCCCAGTCAAAATTCCTTCCAAACAAAGCATCGCCCTCCGGTGTCCTGGCAGAGATGGTGCTGCACCCAAAAGAACCGCCCCTCAAATCTATGGGAAGCAAGCCATGGAACACATCCTGTATCACAAATTCCGCCACCGCCAAATCATCGGATGCACCTCCCTGCTCCAGAAAGCCGTCCAGATTATAATCGCCTTTATATTCCATGGAATACAACCCATCCTCCAGTTTCCTGACACTTGCGGCTGTCCGAATATTCCTTTGGAAAAGCAGTATAAAAGTAATAAGTACCACTGCCAGCAAAACGAAAAATGTATAAAAGATATATTTCAATTTTATTCTTTTCATCCCATACTCCTGATTGCCCCTTTTATTTTCCAAGGCCAAATACTCCGTTATTTGGCTCTCGCGGCATTCGCAAAGCCATGGTTCATGGCTTTATGCTCGTGCAAGCACGGCACTTAGGTCTACACTCCGTTCCGGTCCGTCCTAAACAAGCGCCACTGGCGCTTAGGACCATTGCTCGCGGAAATAGGCAGCAATCTCTTCCATTCTGGAAGTCTGTTTTACATGGAAAGGGCATCTCCTGTCACAGTGGCCGCAAGATACGCAGTCAGACGCTTTCTTTTCCAGGTTCCCGTAATGACCGGCTGCCATGGAATCCCCTGCAGCCGCCAGGTCATAATATTTATTGATCAGCCCCACATTCAGGCCCGCAGGACAGGGCTGGCAATGATTACAGTACACACAGTTCCCCACGGCCTCCCCAGGCGTAAATGTGCCAACAACAGAATAATCCCGTTCTCTGGAAGATGCCGTCAAAAATCCCAGCAGATTTTTTACATCCTCCACATTCCGGATACCCGGCAGTACCGTCAACACCCCCGGCTTATCCAATGAATACTGGATGCACTGATAACGTGTCAGCGCCCTGCCAAAAGGCGATGTCTTATCCTCCAGAAGCTGCCCTCCGGAAAAAGGTTTCATCACAGAAATTCCCACTCCGTCCGCCTCGCATCTGCGGTACATTGCCATACGCTCTTCGGTGCTGCCGTTTGCATAATCCCCATGTCTGTAATCATATCCGGGATTGATGGAGAACATCAGCTGATCCACAATTCCGGCATCCAGTACCTTTGTCACAAGGCCGGGCGTATGGGAAGACAGCCCGATGTGCCGCACCACTCCCTGTTTTTTTAATTCCAGAAGATATGCAAGAGCACCGCCTTCCTGATATGTCTGCCAGTCCTTCTCTTCATCCAGACAGTGGATAAATCCATAGTCTATGTAATCCGTTTGCAGTGCTGTAAGCTGGGCGTCCACGGAACGCCGGATTGTTTCCACATTCATAGTCCACCCATATGCGCCGCTTTCATAATTTGCCCCAAAATGAACCTGATAGAACAGATTTTTTCGGACAGATGAAAAGGCTTTCCCATAATAGATAAATGTCTTTGCATCGGCTGTGGCAAGGTCTGCGTAGTTGATGCCATTCTCATAGGCATATTCCAGCGCCCGGACTGCTTCTTTTTCCTCCGTCTCCGCAATATAGCTTGTTCCCAGGCCAATCACGCTGATACGGTCGCCTGTCCTTTTGTTTATCCTGTACTCCATGTTTTCCTCCAATCAAAAATAGATAAAATTCACCACTAATCCGCTCAGGAAAGAAAATACCATTACATACGCCAGATATAGGGCAAACCGTTTCATTCCTAATACAATCTTTACTGCCCCCAGATTTGTGATTTTCGTAGCAGGACCGGTAATCATAAAAGCCGCCGCGCTGCCCAGGCTCATACCGTCCATAAGCCACGCCTGCAAAAGCGGTATGGTTCCTCCGCCACAGGCATAGAGGGGAACTCCAATCGTTGCCGCCATCAGAATGCCGAATGCCTCATTTCCACCAAACACCCCTGTCATTACATCTGTCGGCACATACCGCTGAAACAATGCGGATAATGCGATACCAGCCAGAAAGTACCACCCGGTAGCTTTTACATTCCTCCCCAGGTTTTTAAGAAATCGAAACAGCAGATTCGGATCTGTATCCCTGCTCACCGGTTCTTCAAAACCGTGAAAATTAAAAAATGGCTGATGGTTGTAAAAAATCCGGATCAATCCTCCTGCAAAAATACCGCATAAAAAACAGGACAGGATACGCACTGTTAAGGCCGGCACGCCCAGAGCCGCACTGTAAATAATCAGCTGTGGGTTCAGCAGGATGGAACTCATCATAAAAGCTGCCAGCCAGTCATCCCGGCAGGCTCTATCTGCCGTGCAGGAACCATCCGCCGTTATGCCACTTTGGGAAAAAGATGCAGCAATCGGTATGGTTCCGTACATACACAATGGCGATGCAATCCCTAATGCGCTGGCAATGACAATTCCCACAATCCCCAGCCGCTTTTCTCCCATAGAACGGAATGCTCTGTGAACAGGCTCCTTCAAAAACACGGAAACCAGACTCCCCAGCACCATTCCCGACACCCAGTATTTAAAAATCTGCTCCAGCTGAACACTGAAATAGTACCAAAGATAGACTGCTTCACGGCGTAATAATTCAATCATCTATATTCACCAGCTCATATTCCCGGCTTCCCAGGCCGATCTTTTCCGCCTGCTCCAGCGTGTGCAGACCATTACGAGATTCAATCCTGTCAATCAGAGACTGTCCATCCTCCGCCCCATAGACCAAATCCACACAAGCCTGGTCAAGGGCCACCGGGTCGTAGGATGCCAGAATCCCGATATCGTGCATATCCGGCTCTGCCGGGCTTCCGTCACAGTCACAGTCCACCGACAGGCGGTTCATCACATTGATATACAGGATCTTCCCATCCAGATAGTCCACAACAGATTTCCCGGCCTCGGCCATGGATTCCAGAAAAGCATCCTGATCGCCGCCCCACATGCTTCCACCCGTGCCGCCGCTGTGGATATGGGATTTCCCCTCCGAAGATGCGATACCGATGGAAATGTTCTTGATAGCTCCGCCGAATCCTGCCATAGCGTGCCCTTTGAAATGGGACAGAACCACATAATAATCGTAGTCCGCAAAATGTGCGCCCACATAATTTTCTGTCAGATTGTCCCCGCCTGTTACTGGCAGCGTCATGGAACCGTCCTCGTCCATAATATCCACGTCCGCAATGGCTGTATAACCATGATCCTCCGCCACCTGATAGTGCATGGCTGTATTGGCTCTGGAACCTCCATAGGCAGTATTGCATTCCACAATAGTCCCCTCCAGAGACTCCACCAGCTCACCAATAAGTTCCGTCCGAAGGTAATTGCTGCCCGGCTCACCGGTAGAGAGTTTTACCGCAATTTTACCGGAAGGAGATGCCGCCAGCGCCTGGTAAATCGTCATCAACCCATCTGAACTGATATCCGTTGTCATGTATACGACAGGGGTATCCGTTTCTCCACTCTGTCCATCTGCGGCGGATGATGCTGCGGCGTTTCCCTCAATATCTTCTGGTGTACTTCCAGACGCAGAGATTTCTTCTGTTCCAGATATTTCTACATCACCGCCTTCCGCTTCAGAAACCAATTCCTCCTGGCTCTTCTGTGTTGTTTCTCTCCCGCTTCCATCGTTTTCCAACCTTTCCGAAGAGAAATCCTGTGCCTTTTGCCCACAGCCGGAAAGCATCAGTGACAGTATGAGTATAAACGGAAACAAACATTTCTTTTTCATCAGAACCACCTTTCCTTCTCCTTTGGCCTTAATCAATCCGGAACCGGTATCCCGCTCCCCATACTGTCTCGATGAACTGATTCTTTGATTCATTCTTTCCCAGCTTATCCCGCAGACGGTTGATGTGGACAGTCACGGTTGCCGCATCTCCCAAGGAATCCATCCCCCATACCCGGTCAAACAGGGTATCCTTTGAAAATACCAGATTGGGATTTTCCGCCAGAAACAGCAGTAATTCAAATTCTTTATTAACCAGTATAACTTCCTTTTTATCCAGATAAACCCTCCTGGACTTCGGCAGGATGGTCAGATTCCGATAGGTGATCTCTGTCTCCTGCTGTTCCTCCTCTTTTTCTGCAGAAGAAAGCAGGTTATGGATATAGATGTGGGATTTTACCCTTGCCACCAGTTCCGCAGGGCTGAAAGGTTTTACCAGATAATCGTCTGCACCTAATCCCAGTCCCCGGATTTTGTCGATATCTTCCTTTTTGGCTGTCACCATGATAATTGGCAGCCGCAGGCTCTTTCGCAGCTCCCGGCAGACGTCAAATCCTGTCTTGCCGGGGAGCATCACATCCAACAGAATGGCATCATACTTTTCTGTTTTTGCTTTTTGTTCTCCGGTAATCCCATCAAAGGCCAAATCGGTTTCGTATCCGTTTGCCTCCAGATAATCACGTTCCAATTCCGCAATTAACTCGTCATCTTCTATAATCAGTACCCTTTCCATTACAGCTAATTCCTTTCCTTATCCTTGCCCGTATTCCAAGGCATAAAGGTACACCCTTGTGGTGTTTCCTTATTTCTGCCCGTTTTTCAGGGCATAAAGGTACACCCTTGTGGTGTTTCTTCTCTCAATCTATAACCGGGATGCCGACAATCACTGCCAGCCCTCCCCTGTTCTCGGCCTTTATGGTTCCCCCATGGCCGAGGACGATTTCCCTCACCACCGCAAGCCCGATGCCGCTTCCCTTTTCTGCACTGTTTCTGGAATCATCCACCCGGTAAAAGCTGTCAAATATCTGTTCCAGGCATTCTTCCGGAACCCCAGGACCATCATCCTGAAATACCAGTTCCAGATTGTTTCCCTCCAGTGTCCGTTTCAGGGAAATCATCACTCTCGAATTTTCTTTTCTCCGGTATCTCACCGTATTGGCAAACAGATTATTAAAAATGCGTTTAAATTCTTCCCTGTCCAGCCGGACCAAAAAGCTGCCTTTTCCGCAGAAATATTCAGTCTGCACCTGCTGGTTTTCCATATCCGAGCGCACAAGTTCCAGATACTTTTCCACATAATCTCTGAAATCCGTTTCTTCCATATGATACCGGAAACCGGCATCCAGCCTGCTGTATTCGGAAAGGCTGTCCACAAGGCTGACCAGATTCCCGGTCCTTGTCTTTATGGCCTGCAGATACCGGAGCCTCTTTTCCGGGGTATCCGCAATGCCCTCCAGAAGTCCGTCCAGATACCCCATAATAGTAGTCAGAGGCGTCCGAAGGTCATGGGAAATTCCGGTGATCAGATCCCGCCTGCGTTTTTCATCCTTCAACCGCTGCTGTACGGATTCCTGCAGATAGGCACGCATCTCATCAAAATCCCGGCATACCTGGCCAAACTCATCCTTTTTCTCATACTGCATGGGCGTATCCAGATTCCCCTCCCGAATCTCCTTTGTGCCAAGGCTCAATTTTCCAAGGGGCTTTAAAATACTGCCGGAGATCCACCAGGAGAGGATGCCGTTGATACACACGGTCAGTGCCACAAAAAGAAGCAAAATTCCGGCCAGGTAACGCAGAATAACGCTTTTCAGGTAATTCACCATGGTTCCATCGGTTTCCTGGGGATGGACAGCCGTAATACAGAAAATACTTTCTCCATGCCAGAAAGTGCTTTTGATGACAGATACCTCATAGCGGCTGGCTGTCAGCATTTTCGCATAGTCAATGGCATCCCCCGCCACGGACCGTGCCGTGTCGAAATCCGTTTCAGACAGATTGGAATAGATACTTTCTCCGTCCTTCGTAATCATAAAGCGGTATCCCAGCCCGGACAGCTTGTTTTCCAGATGGGTCATTTCATCACTGTGCCGAATCCCGGTCTGGCAGTCATCCATTTCCGGGCAGTTCCCCCAGTTGTTTTCCCAAAGCTCCTGCTGATAGTTGTAGATCATGCTCTGGGCAAACTGGACGCCGTTTTCATCGCTGTACATATCCATAAAAGTATGCCAGTAGCTGCCCAGAGAGGTATTCAGACACACAATCAGTACGGTTGCCGTAAATAGAATCGGTATCAGAACCATCATGATATTGGATAATCTGATTTTTTTCTTAATCGTCACTTGCCCGTTCTCCCTGAAAATCTTTTATCTCACCTGTAGCTTGCTCCTCATGATAAACGAAAGTGTAACATGGTGAGATAAAAGATTTCACAAAGATATCTAAACAATTTCTAAACTTTACAGGCTCGTTTTCAGCACTGCTTCGATATCCTCAGGAGCCATCACTTTATAACCGCCCGTCATGGGCAGGGTTGCCGCTACGATTCCCGGAATCATTTCCTCTGTCACCCCAAGCTCCGTCAGATTCATGACTACGCCAATCTCTCTCATATACTTTTCCATTGCCAGGAGCCCTTCTTCCGCAACCTGTTCCTGCGTCTTTCCATCCGTGCTTACTCCCCATACATTCACTGCATATCTTGTAAATTTCCCAAGACCGTCCGGCATAATATACCTGTAATATGGTATGGATACAGCAGATAATGTCATGCCATGCGTGGCGTTGGTATAAGCCCCCACAGCCTGGCCGATCATATGTACCATCCAGTCCGTGGATTTTCCCTGGGCTGTCAGAGTATTCAACGCCCAGGTAGCCGTCCACATAATATTGCTGCGTGCCTCATAGTTCTCCGGATCATCCACAGCGATCCTCGTGCTGTGAACCAGCGAGCGCAGAAGCCCTTCCATAATGTAGTCGGAGGTGTTGTCATCTTCCCCTGAAAAATATTGTTCCAGAATATGGCTCATAATGTCGAAAAAGCCCGCCCGCATCTGGTATCCCGGTAAGGAATAAGTAAACTTCGGATTCAGGACTGCAAACTTCGGGAATACATTCTCCCCGAATACATGACCAATTTTCATTTTTGCTTTCGGATTGGTAATCACCGCTCCGCCGTTCATTTCAGAGCCTGTTCCAACCATAGTCAGGACAACTCCCACAGGGATAATCTCATTTTCCACATCCTCCATGCGTACATAGTATTTCTCCCAGGGATCTTCCTCACAATATGCGGATACCGATACGGCTTTGGCATAATCAGCCACAGAACCGCCGCCTACAGCCAGTATCAGAGCCACATGATTCTCCCTGGCAATCTTACATCCCTCATACAGCTTTTCAACAGTAGGATTGGGCATCACTCCCCCATCCTCAAAAATCTGCTTTCCATGCTCATGCAAAATAGCTGTCACCTGATCGTAAATTCCGTTTTTCTTGATGGAACCGCCTCCGTAAGCCAGCATGATATTTTTCCCATACTTGGGAAGTTCCTCACGCAGATGGGAAAGTGCATCCTCTCCGAAATATAATTTTGTAGGATTACAATAACTGAAATTTCCTAACATTTTAAATTCCTCCTCATTCTTCCTTATGATTTTCTTCTATATTTTTCAGGCTTTTTCCAAATCGCTTCAATTCTTCCAGCTTTTCTTCCGATTTGTTCTGTTTGTCATATGCTGTAAAAATTCCCATATCCTCCAGTTTCAGATAATCCAGAAATGAGTTCTGGTATTCATAAATCGCCCCATCATAAACCTTGTCGCTTCCAGAACTTAAAATCAGCGCCGCTTTTTTCAAATTTGCCGGTTTATCCAGAGCATAAATACGATTGATGGCACATTGCAGTTGTCCGGTAAAGCTGTGGTAATACACCGGGGATGCCAGCACAATCATTTCTGTCTCTGCGAGAACCGGGTAAATCTCCTGCATATCGTCCTGCTGGATACACCTGCCCTCTCCTTTGGTATGGCAGTATTCGCAGGCCAGACAGCCCGCAATCTTCTTTTGGCATACCGGCACTACCGTAATCTCATGCCCGTTTTCTTTTGCGCCTTCCACAAAAGCAGACACCAATGCTGCCGTATTCCCGTTTGGGCGGGGACTTCCGTTTAAGACTAAAATCTTCATACCTGCCTCCCCATCTCATGGGCTTTTTCCAGACTGCCATGTTCCTTTACTGTTCCCGGAGCGTCCACACCGCCTGCAAAGACGCAGCCTGCAAAACGCGCCCTCTCAAAACAGGCTATGAATCCCTCCAGACCTTTCTTCGCCCCATCTATGGCATGTTCGTCCTCGTCTGCCGCTGTCGCCAGAAGATACACATCCCGATACGCATAATCTGCCGTATATAAAGAATTTGCCCGATCAAGCATGGTTTTCATTTGGCCGCTCATCTCATAGTAGTAAATAGGCGTGGCAAATACCAGCACATCCGCATGCAGCATCTTCTCCACGATTTCTCCGGCATCATCCTGAATCACACAGCTTCCTGTTTTCTGGCAGGCCAGGCAGCCTTTACAGAACCCGATGGATTTGTTTTTCAGGCTCACTTTTTCCACTTCATGCCCCGCTTCTCTGGCTCCACCCACAAATGCCTCTGCCAGCATATCCGAATTGCTGTTTGCTCTCATACTGGTCGAAATCACTAATATTTTTTTGCTCATTTTTTCTTTTCCTCCTTTTTGCCCGGCCTTTTGGGCATATAGGTACACCTGAAGGGTGTTCCCTCTTTCTCTTGGATTTTATCCTATTTCTTTCCTGTCGGCTTTCCCTGAATCTGATAGATCAGATAATCCAGACAGGAAATCCTTCTTTCATCCGTGTGTACCCTGCCAAGCAGATATTCCCTCTGATGTTTCAGCAGTTCCAGCTGCTTTGCCTGCTGTCCTTTATCAAACCATCCCATAAAATCCCTGATCAGTTCCGTTTCACATCCGGCATCCTCCAGATTCTGTATGACAGATTCCCTGCTTCTCATGGCTACCATTCCTGCACCCCCTGACATATTTGATAACTACACATCTTGCTGTAGATTTTCTGACTTAACTATAAATCCACGCGCAGAAAATAGCAAATATTTATATATAATCTGTTTTTATAGTTGAAACCTATTGAAATTTATGATAGAATTTTTTTAACTAAAATAGGCGATAAGGAGCGAAACCACCCTGCGGGTACAAGGTGAATCGGCACGAAGTGGCAAGAGAAAGCGGCCTGGGCCGTCCTAAATGCCCAAAAAACAGGGCAAAAAGGAGGAAATATGGAAATACGGGTACTTCAATACTTTCTTGCCATCGCAAGAGAACAGAGCATCATACGGGCTGCAGAGTCCCTTCATCTCTCACAGCCTACTCTTTCCACACAGATTAAAAATATGGAAGAAGAATTAGGAAAACAGCTCCTGATTCGCGGCACAAAGGGTTCCCGCAAGGTTACGTTGACGGAAGAGGGAATGATCCTCCGAAAAAGGGCTGAGGAAATTCTGGATCTGGTAAAGAAAACAGAAAATGAGATTACCTGTTCCGATAATGTGGTTATCGGAGATGTCTATATCGGTGCCGGGGAGACAGATGGTATGCGTCTGCTGGCAAGAGCAGCCGGAAGTTTAAAAAAACTTTATCCCGGAATCCATTACCACATTTCCAGCGGCAATGCGGTCTTTGTCAAAGAGCAGCTGGATAAAGGACTGATTGATTTTGGAATTATATTCGGGACGCCGGACACAAAGAAATATGAAGTATTAAAACTCCCGTCAAAGGATATCTGGGGTGTCTTAATGCGGAAGGATTCGCCTTTGGCGGAAAAAGAATCTGTCTCTCCTGAAGACCTGTGGGATCAGCCATTGCTGATATCACAGCAGGAAACAGAGGGCGGCAGAATGTCCCAGTGGATGAAGCGCCGCCTCTCGGAACTGAATATCATTATGACTTATAATCTGCTGTTCAATGCTTCCCTGCTCGTGGAAGAAGGGTTGGGGTACGCTATCTGTTTTGACCGTATCATCAATACTTCCGGTGACAGCAGACTTACGTTTCGCCCCCTGTCGCCGTCCATCGAGATTGAAATGTATATGCTCTGGAAAAAATATCAGGTCTTTTCCAAGCCTGCGGAAAAGTTTTTGATGATGATGCAGGAGAATAAAATATAATTGATTATCCTCTACAAAATATAAGTTCCTGATATACTACCTTTTTTTCGCTATTTCATATCTGTTAAAATGAATAGTTCAAGGGGGTCTCAAACTGACCCCCACTCCCGTCCACAAATATAAAAGAAATTTGCTTTGCCTTCCAGAGAATATAATCTGTATTGTTCTCCCCCTGTCCTGCACTATTAGAGGAAAACCGCTTCCCCCATTCCCCATTACGAAAAATCGTTTTACTGTCTGACCGGGGGTGCAGGAGCTATGAACCTTGCTCTCCTGCCGGATCTCCTGATAATCTTCCTCTCGGACAGCATCTTCTATATTCTCCTGCACCTCTTCCATTTGAGTTTCCGGAATCTCTTCTTTCTGTCTCTTTAATGTGTCAAAGCTGATATGCTCCACCTGGTACATTTCCGTTTCTGTCCCGTCCGCCTTCTCCTGTAAAGTCTCCGCAGACATTTCAGATTCTGCCTGTTTACCTGAAGCAGAATCCTGACCGCCATCCGCTGTCGGCTGCCCTTCCAACAAAACAAGCGTATACAGGTTGCTGGTCTGTCCTTTATTCTTCTCCCGGAAACGGGCGTCTTTCTTGATATATCCGGCATCCAGCAGTTCATGCAGGGCACGCTTCACGGTAGATACAGAAATATGCAGCTGCTCCGCCATGGTGGGAATAGCCGGAAAGCAGGTCAGTTCCTTATTGGAGCGGTCAATCAGATAAATCAATACCGATAATGCACGGCTTTTCAGCGTACTTGCATATGCCTGTTTTTTCAGTTCCGCCTGTTTTGTCATCATTCCAAATTCCTCCTGCTCGAAATCTCTTTCATCCATATGGAAGAGCCATACCGGTATCTTTTTACCCTGCATGGCTCCCCTCTTGCTTCCTGTTACAGTAAAATCAGCATGTTCTGATTCCTCGTTTCCCTCAAATCCACGCACTGACCTTCTTCTTTCAGCCTGCGATATATCTGGCAATCAGATTCTTATACTGCTTCGCATTACAGGCACTGTCCGTCAGTTCCGGCTGGTACTCCGAAAACATCACTTTATGGTAATCATTCTGCAGGGCATCCGCCAGATCGTTCTTCATTCCCTCTGCCACAAAAGGACAGAGCAGGTATGCATAGATTCCCGCAAGGGATGCCTGCAGGCGAACAGTCAAGCCTAACTCATAAGGCTTCGTACCGCATACCAGCAGTTTGATATCTGCTCTTTCCACCAGTTCTTTCTTCCCTGCAAGGTCACTCCCCAGGTCATACACCACAAAGTTCACATCTGCCCTCGGCTCCATCCTCCGGTAATGTACCCCTTCAAACTGCCAGCCATCTTCTTCCGCCTCCATCTCATATCCACGGGCCAGAGCTGCCAGATGGCCGCCTGCATGGGCCTCCACATAGCACACGGATGCGCCCACACGGGCCAGCCATGCGCTCAGTCCCACGGCTGCGGTGGTGGTTCCAATCCTGGACTGGGAGCCAATCACGGCCACTGCCACATTTTTGCAATCAAACCGGTAATTCTCCTGCCCTCCCGCTCTGGCCGGCCTTTCCTTTGCCGCATACCGTGTCATGCCCTGACCGCTCAGACACTCCCTGATCTCCTGCTGGATCTCCCCAATCTCCGTATCGCACACGATATTCCCCACACCGCTGTCAAGCAAAGCCTGAAACAGCGGGTCAGCCTGTGTAAGCCCCTCGCAGATCACTGTCACCCTTGCGGAGTACATGGTGAGAAATTCCTCAATAGCCTGTGCAAATTCCTCGTCCGTATCCCCGAAAGCGGGACGGTCTAGCACCACATCTGTAAAGTGGGCAAAACTCCGCATATCGTAGACCACAAACTGTTTCAACACGAAATTCCCCACCATCTTCTTGACGGGCATCTCGCTGTCCGGCTCATAGAAGCCGGTAAAGTCCAGCAGATTGGTGTGCTGGGTGGATGATAAGTATAAAATCATATCCTTCTGCCTCCTGTCATCTTCCGATTGCCCAGTAAGGGCCGCCGGAACCTGCCGCCTTGTTGGATTCATCCATGATGATGGATAAATCCCATTCCTGTCCGCTCCTGCCATAGCTTGCCGGGTCTGCCACCAGAATCTTCCCTCCACTGGTCACACCCCGCAGGACAATGAAATGCCCTCCCCTGGTGAAGTGGCCTTTGCTCATAATCACCACCACCAGTTTCCCGGAAGAAAGGGCATCCACTATCCCCTGGGCATCCAGGTTCTTCTCACAGGACAGCCCGTAGGCGGCTGCCGCTGCCGGAATCAGGCTGTGATAAGAACCATTGCCCTCGCAGCGGTGTCCGTTTGCCACGGACCACCGGGCCAGCTCCACCGGGTCATGGGCCTCCCCGGTCAGGGTGGATATTACAATCGCCATGGATGTGGGGCCGCACCCGCCCTGTCCGATGGTACTGGATGTTCCGTACATGATGTCTGCCCACCGCTCGTCCAGCTGGTTGTAATACATCACCTCCATACCGCCATCTGTGAACACCACGCCCTCATAAGACTGACCGCTGCCATTGACGTAATCTGTATCATAGATACCGATATTCTGGTTATAGCCGTATTCCTGCTGAAAGGATTCAATGGCTGTGATCTCGCTGTCCCCCAATGCCCACTCCACAAACAGGGAGATGGGGCTGGTGAGCAGGTGAACGATAAAGGCGATGAAAAGCAGCAGAAACAGGACAGGCGCCAATACAGCGATAAGCAGACGTTTCCGCGCCTGCTTATCTGCTGCTGCCTGAACTGCCAGCTGTGCCAGTATTTTTGCCATTACCGGGTCAACTGCCAT
>ERZ808051.656-NODE-656-length-33031-cov-10.704406_pt1 | contig 33031 bp, 38 predicted proteins | sample MGYA00380199_ERZ808051 | MGnify/ENA primary metagenome ERZ808051 (study PRJEB31490, sample SAMN06133391) | mouse gut metagenome | isolation source: J11 | host: mice | place: China: Chengdu | collected 2015-05 ...
CCCGTCCGGCAGTCAGCCGGACAGGGAACGGCAAAATTTTTTACACTTCTTTTACTTCTTTATCTCACATGAGCAAATTCTTACGGAATATATTCCCTTTCTCTCCCGGATTCTTCAGGAGAACTGGACGATTCAGACTCCTATCAAAACTGTGATACGGAAAGGGAAAGAGCATTTTGTCTGTGATGAGAGATTAATGCAACGAATTGTTGCAATCGAAGAAAAAAACAAAAATGCGTTGCAGAAAGAAGCTCTGCTGTCGTTAAAAGAACATTATGATATGGACGAAGTATCTAATTTAAGTGGGTTTGACCGAAGAATGGTGAATGTACCCAAGTTCTGTTCGGGAGACTGCCCAAAAAGAGACTCATGCAGGTATCAGCAGTATTTGGAGCGTTCCAGAGATAATGAAATGTTCATTCAGATTTGCAATCACAATTATCTGCTGGCTGATGGTTATCACAGGCTGCAGGATTATCGTCCGTTATTAAAAGACTACAGGGCATTGATTGTCGATGAAGCACATAAGCTGCCAGATGCGGCAAAGCAGATGTTCGGCAAGAGTTTGTGCAATGACGATATCCGGGAAGTCTGCTTTTATCTTGGGAAAGAGTACCAAGGCCCGGAGATAAGAAAACTGTCTGGGACGATCCGTATGGTGCTGGACATCATAGGAGAAAACCACAGAACCAGATATGGGATAAAAGAAGAATTCCACATGACAGAAGAGTGTGCAATGTATTTATATGAGGGGATACAGACCATGAATAAGATCATAGAAAAATTAGAAAAGAAGATTCCAAAGTGGATCAGAAACAAGCTGGAAGAAACCAGAAGTGTGTTGGAATGCTTTTTCCATCAGGATAAGAAGTATGTACTGCATCTGAAGCAGAACCATGATCACAGGATTATATTGTGTGCATCCAGCAGACGGATTCCACAGTATCTGGACCAGATGTTATGGAGCAGAGGAATGGGAGCGATTCTTACAAGCGGAACTTTAAAAACCGGACAGGGATTTTCCCATATTCGGAAAATGACAGGACTACAGGGAGTGCGGAGAGTACGGGAATATGTGGCAGACTCCCCATTTGAATATCAGAAGAACTGTCTTTTATATCTGCCCAAGAATTTGAAAAAATGCAGAAGAGGAAGTCAGGAAGAGGCAGAGATAATAGCAGGCCATATCCATTCACTGATCTGTTCGACTTACGGACATACGCTGGTGCTGTTCACATCTTATCATTTGATGGGAAATGTTTACCAGATGTTAAGGGATGAAATTCCGTTCCCGATGATAGAGGTGTGGAGACATTCACCGGAAGAAATCACAAGATTTAAACAGATGGATAATGCTGTCCTTTTTGCAGCCGGCTCCTGTTGGGAAGGAGTAGACTTCCCTGGAGATATGGTATCTTCGCTGATCATTGTAAAACTGCCCTTTGCTGTTCCTGATCCCATCAGCGAAGCACAGAAAAAGGAATATGCCAGCCTGAAAGATTACATTCAGGCAGTGATTGTTCCAGACATGCAGAAAAAACTAAGACAGGGATTCGGACGGGCGCTCCGCACTGAGACAGATACTTGTGTCGTGTCCATTTTAGACGAGCGAGCAGGAGAAGGCGGCAGGTATCATGAGGAAGTGATGTGTGCGCTTCCGAGCTGTAAGTTGGCAAAAGATATCAAGGATGTCCAGCACTTTATCCGAAACCGGAAAGGCGTGGAATACTACCTGTAACCGTTCGTGGTTCTGCTACAGAAAAAGCAGATTTTGCACGAAAAGTTTGGTGGTATTTCAAGGGCGTTTTCGGTGGGATTGTTGGTATTGATGAATAGCTATTTCGGCATGAAGTGGGTATACTGTGTATAGCGTTAGAGGAAAGGCGGTGAGCAGTATGAAACGATACAAAGTGGAAACACAGAGGGAAGGCTCGGTAAAATATTTCTTTATCCGGGATATGGAATCGTTGGAAATCGTGTTGCTCCCAAGCAAATATCTAATGCATCAGGTCAGGGCGAATCGTTCTCCGAACACGATACGGAGAAATGCATTCGCCCTTGCCTATTATTGGGAATATCTGCTGGAAAACGAAAAGAAAGCAGAAGATATCTATGCGATGGATTACGAAACACAATATGATTATTTCGCAGAATATCTGAAATGGCTGAAAGCCGGAAAGCATACCGACAATTTGGAAAATGGACCACAGAATAAAACCTGTAACGCTTACTTAAAAGAAGTGTTCAGATTTTATTGTTTTTTAGAAGCGGTCAGAAATAACGGTTCTTATTTATCCGTTCTTTCTTATAACCAGCCTATTACAAAAGCAAATGCCATCGGAGTCAGAAGAACACTGCGTTCCCGCTCTTTTAAAGGATATCTGAAAGAAGAGGAACGGGATGTGAGAGCAGCCGAAAAGAATGAAATTATTACGATTCTGGAAGCCTGCACGAACTGTCGGGATCAGGTATTGATTCTGCTGACATCAGAACTTGGATTTCGTATCGGTGAAATCTTAGGAATTGATTATACAAAAGATATCGACTACGAAACCCATGAAATCAGGGTGAATTTCCGAGAGGACAACGAGAATGATGCAAGGGCAAAAAATGCAGAAGAAAGAAGAGGACGTCTCAGCGATGACACCTTTGAATTCCTGCTTTATTACATCGGAGAATACTGGGACATCCTGCAAAAACAGGAATATCTGTTTATCAACATCAAAGGGGATACGACAGGAAAACCAATGAAGGTAGACAGTGTTTACGATATGTTTGAGAGGATGGAGAAAAAGACCGGAATCAAGATCACCCCACACATGCTTCGGAGATATTATGCAAATACGAGGTGGGAAGCAGACTGGCCGCTGGAAATGATCAGTCAGGCATTAGGGCATAAACATCTGGATACAACCATACGATATCTGAATGTTTTAGATGACAAGCTAAGGACAGCAAGTCAGGAATTTTACCGCCGATATTCCAATCTTTATAATGTCAATCAATTTTTGGAAAGCAGGAGGTGAAAATAAATGCCGGCAAGATTGTATGCCTTTGTGCCGGAAGAGCAGAACCTATCCAATGCAGAGCGGGAACAACTGATTGAAGGACTGGAACGGGAATTAGATGAATATTATGAACAAAAATGTGGAAAAGGCAGTCTGGAAACATATTTGATTCAGAATGAGATCTGGCACTTGTCAGAGATCAATTATCAGGTGAGAGCCGGATATCAAAAATATCTGAGAGAATATTATGTGGATTCGACGGTGCGTAATTATCTGCTCGGAATAGATCGTGTAAAGTTGCGGCTGATCATAGAAAATGCGCAGACCTTAAAAGGAAAGTGGAATGCCCGGAATCATCCGGAGCTGCTCCATGACATTCTGTTCCTGCGGTATCATCCCAATCCGGCGATTGCAAAACGATATGAATATACGACAGATATTAGTAAGCTGGTCTGGAATTTCAGGGTAAAAGGTTCAGATATATGCAAACAGCAGATTTTAACGGTTCTGGAAGATATCGTGCAACAGAAAATAACAATGAAAGAATGCACCAGACATCTAAACGGATTGAAAAGTGTATATGAATTTTGCATGCAGGAACAGATTGAAGATTTCAGATATCTTACACAGAAGCAGTTCGACAAAATTGAAAACTATGGGGACACGGACTATAAAAAGAAATGCGCAAAACAGGAGCTTAGAGCGTGTCAGGAATATATTTTCTGCCATGCAAAAAATATTGCATGGGATTCCACGGTCTGGTTTATGGAAAGACTGTATCTGGAAGAATACCGGGTGAATCCGTCTAGTCCTGTAAAAACGATTTCTTTTATGAATATAGAAAAGAAGGATGACCGGGAACTGGTTCAAGAGTATATGAAATACTGTCTGGGTATTACCCATCTGGCATTGCATGTAATACAAAAGGAGTTTTACAAACTTCAAAGTTTTGTTATCTGGCTGGAAGACACAACCGAAATCAGCTTGAAACAGGTGTCAGAAAATGAAATAAAAGAATATTTTCAAATAATTGACTACAAGGAAGCAAGCTATTTCAATGATATTATCATAGCAATCTATCAGTTTTATGAATATCTGCAGACGAAAAATATCATAAAAGAAGTTCCTTTTAATTACCAGTATTATCTGAAAAAGGAAATCCTGCATCATAATGACCGGAGTGTAGAACAGGAAACCTATGAAAGTATTTTAAAACATTTAAAAGATTTTCCGGAAAAGCCGAGATTGATTTTACTGCACTCTATGCTGTTAGGACTGAGAATCAGTGAAGTATGCTGCCTGAAAGGGAATGCTTATTACTGGCAGGGGAGAGACGCCTGGATACAGGTATATCAAATAAAAATGCGGACATATAAGCGAATCCCCATCCCGGAAATTCTATATAAAATCATGAAAGTATATATAAAAAAATACGGGATTGGTGCCGAGGATTATATTTTCCAGAATCAAAAGGGAAAAGCATATCATTACTCCAGTTTTCGATGGAGTATGAAGAAAATATTTAATGAAAATCATGAGCTGTTTCAGGAATATAATTTCAAATCCCATGATTTCAGGCATACGATAGCAACCATGTTTTATGAAGATGGAGTGCCACTTCAAAGTGTCAGAGATTATCTGGGACATGATTATGAAGAAATGACACAGCAATATGTGGACTATATGCCGAAGAGAATTTCCAAAGCAAATCAGGAACTTTTCGCAAAAGAAGGAAGCAGTCTTGCTTCCGGAATAAAGAGGTGCAAGCGTGGAAAATAGATTTTATATCAAGGAACTGGATTCTTATCAGAAAGCAAGTGATCTCAGCAAAGAACGTATGGGAACAAACCCCAATTATGATCTGGAACTTCTGCCGACAAAGCAGATGCAGGAAGAAATGTGGGAGTTCCTGCAATACAGAGGTAAAAACCTCGTAGCAGAAAAATTTTATACAGAACGAAGATTTTACCATCATTTATGCAGGATGTTGAAAGAAAAAAACAACCGGCCGGAGAGTTTTCTGGACTGGGATAAAGAAAAATGGATGCAGCAGATGAAAATCTGGCTCCTGCAGCAAGGATTGTCCCTGACAGCACCATTTAAAAATAAGTGTGGCGGAAGAGGAACGCAACGTGCCAGAACACTGGGGTATATAGAATGCCTGATTGATTATTTTGCAAGGTTAATTGGACACAAAAGTCTGAAGAACGTAAAATATTATAGAAAAATGAGTAACCAGATACTGCCAAATGACACAAGAAAAGCAAGAAACAGGTTATCGCAGATGGTTCTGGAATGTCTGGACGGATGGGAGGAAGAGTATGAACAAATACGATATGATGATAGCTTGTAACAGGAAAACAAGTGAGGAAAAAGTAAACCGCGCAGTGACAGAAATCCGACAAATGCTCACGGACAGAGAAAAGGTAACTGTACCAAAGTTAGTAAAGCGGACAGGGTTATCCAGAGGATTCTTTTACAAGAACGAAACCGTCAGAAAAGAAATGGACCGGGCATTAGAACAGCAGGCCGGAATGATTGATCCCAAAAGATACATCGGGGACATTGTGATGAAAAACCGAATCGAACTACTGGAGCAACAGGTCCGGGAATTAAAACGAGAAAAAGAACAATTGGAAAAAGAGAACATTAGATTGCAAAAAGCGTTGAATAAAAATGACCGCGCTGATATTTTCCCTGATCGTCCACCCTGTCATACTGACTTTTCTGGGTGTGCCCATCAGTGCCGCCGAGTTTGCGGGCGCTGCCACCATCGGCATATTTCTCTTTGCCCTCTACACCGTTTTCCAGCTGCCGGGATATTACAAACTTGGCTCTATCAAGGGCAGGGTGTTCATGTACATCCCGGTTGCAGGGTTTTTAGCCACACTGCTGCTCATCGCTAAACTTCCCGCCGGCGAGGGCAGGCTGCTCTCTGCAGTCATCCACTTCCCTGTTCTGCTCATGCTGTCTGCCGTGATCTTTGTCGTTGCAATGTATGCCATCTCCATATTGGTATCTATTAAAATCTTAAAAAACAAAGAAATGTGAGGTGAAGCTATGGATCTTACCGTTTTGATCGTGGGACTTCTGATCGGTATCGGCATACCGCTCAGAAACAAGGCTGTCAGGGAATATCAGAAAAAAAGGGAACAGGAGCACAAACATTAAAGACAGACAAAAGCGTAAAATGATCCGGCAGACAGCCAACAATGGATCCGTCATTACCGGGAGCAAGCGTATCACATGCCCGCTCCCGGTATTTTTATGCACACGAGTACCCGTCAGCAAAAACTGACAGATGACGGCGCGGCGAACAGGGAAAGTCTTCCCTGCCCGATTGCGCAGCCCCGTACAGAGAAACTAAGCCGCAAAGCGGCGAATCGTAGAGAAAGTCGTTCCCCTGTTCAATTATTTCAAAAAAAAATGAACCGCAAAGAAAGTCATGGCGAATATGAGGTGAAACAAATAATTTCACCATGTTGATCTTCATGTCCGACGCCGCGGCAGACGAAAGATAAAATGAGTGAACGCACCCGCTGCTGCGGACACACGGGAGTTTGGGTGAACAGGCGAGGAGGTGAGACAGTGAACGCAAGTGAGGTAGAAAAATGTATTGATGATTTCGGTACGGATATTTATCGGTTTTGCCTGAAGCTCTGTGCGGACAATGCAGATGCCGAGGATCTCTATCAGCAAACTTTCCTGAAAGCGCTGGAAACGGAATGGACACTTGACTGGGAGCGCAACCCCAGGGCATTGTTTTTCTCTTTGGCACATAATCTGTGGAAAAGCGACCGGAGAAAACAGGCTCGCCGGAACACGATCGCTCCCTGCAGCAATCTCGACGACAGCGCGGAGACGGCACTGCATTCTGAGGAAAGCATCGAGGAGGATTATCTTCAAAGAGAATTGATCGCGAAAGTGCGCCAGATCATTCAAACGCTCCCGGAAAAATTCCAAGTACCGCTGATATTATTTTACCTTTCCGACTGTCCCGTAGAACAGATCGCCGCCATTATAAAAAAACCGCCCGGCACGGTGAAAAGCCGATTGTTCAAGGGAAGAAATTTGATCAAAAAAAGATTGGAGGATGCTGGTTATGAGAGATGATCACTCAAACATCGAAAATATCGAAATAATCAATAAAATCAAGATAGAACAAATACAACCAGAACAAATGCAGCTAGAAGACCTGATCCGGGATTCCATGAACATGACAGACGTCCCGGCTCCGGAACTGAACAATAAACTCAAAGCGGCGCTGTATCAGCAGGAAGCCGCCCTGCGAAAACAACCCGCGACGCACAAACTATCGCTGTGGTATCTGCCGATGGTCCTGAACCTGATCACTTTTTCCCTGCTGGCTGTTCTTGCAATGATCATGATCGAAAATATTTATCTGTCCTGCTTTGCCGCGGGTATCTGCTTCTATGTTGTCGTGACTGGTATATTGCTCACGCTGGTGGGCGTAAAACGGACGAACATAAAAGAGGATCTGGCGATCCGCATTGAGAAACGAGGTGTATTGGCATGAATACTACGAAGAAGAACAATCTTTTGCTTTACATTGGCATTTTAGCAATCGTACTGTTGATCTTAGTACGGTTCGGTCTGTATTATATGAGAAGCGACGGTTTCAGCGGTCTTTCCATGCTGCTCCCCGCCCTGCTCCTTTGCTTTACCCTTTTTGCAGTTTCCACCTCCGCCTTTTTTGCGGCATGGGTCTGTCAGGATTGCAAACGGCGCGGCGAGGACCCGGTACTGTGGGCGATCATCGTTTTTCTCACCACGCCCTTTATCGGGCTGCTGATCTATTTTCTGCGCCGGTCGGAGATCAAAACAACATGTCCGGCATGCGGACAGCGCATCTGCGTCAGTGCAAACTATTGCGAAAAATGTGGAACACCTGTCAAAAAGGAGGAACATACTGTTATGGTAAAACAAGGAACGCATCACTTACAATTAATTGTCGCGGGTATCGCGAGTATGGCGCTCATGCTGGCATGTCTGACCGGCTTTATCGTCAGCGCGGTCTCAGGAAACGGCATCAACACAGATGCCGCCTCCGACGACCAGGTATGGAACTTAGGTATCATCAGCATGAACTATAACGCTTATCACAACAATGTCTGGAAGCTGGATTTCAGAAGTGCCAGCGAAGGATTTCTGGAAGAACAGGACATGACGATCTCGGACGCAGACACACAGCTGCTTTGCGCTGACATTTCCTGCGGCACCGTGCCGGACGGCGCAACCCTTGTCCTGTGGCTGGTGCAGGGAGATGTCGCAAGATCCATCGATGTCACGGATCTCTCCGAGCCGTTGGCATACCCTCTAAATGAGTTTCAGAACGGAAAAATTCGTGTCCGGCTGCAGATCAACGGTGTGAAAGATACTGTCTCAGAGATTTATATCCAGTGATAACTCAAATGGCTGTCGGAAATCCCATCCGACAGCCATTTGTGCTAAAAAGACAGTTGTCCCTCCCTACCGCTCCGGCATCTGGAAGCCTGCGAGCGCACTGTTGAGATAGTCGTTAAAGGGCTTCATGATCCGGAAAAGTTCCGCCGCCTTTGCGAGGAATGCCTCCGCATCGCAAAGCTCCTCGTCGCTCAGCGGATATTCCAGATACCAGCTCTTGTATTTCAGAAATTCCGCCTGAGGGTGCTCTTTCTCATATCCTGCCGGAACGTTTTTCAGCGCCGTTCCCTTCACCGTGAAATATTTCTCAAACGCCGGATCGTGTATGATCGTTTCCAGCGCCCTGCCGTTCCGGGAAATATGGTCGCGTATCATCGTTGTGGCGTCCTTAAACATGTCCGCAAACAGGCCGCCGCCCAAAAAGGACTGGTTGCCGGGCTTGATCATGAGATAGTAGCCGACGGGGACGGGCAGCTTCCCCTTCGAGGAAATATGGGCGCGGAACGCGGGATTATACGGCGATTTGTCGTGGCTGAAACGGGTGTCCCTCACCAGCTTGAACGTGAGATCCTTCGGGTCATTATGTACGATGCTGCTGTCAAATCTGCCGATCTCCAATATCAGCGCCTGCAGAAACGCCTCAAACTCAGCGTTCGCTTTCTTGTATTCCGCCTTGTTCGCGTGATACCATTCACGGTTGTTGTTCGCACTCAACGCCGTCAGATAATCTAAAATGATCTGTGTATTCAATGTTGTCATCTCCTTTACGAATTTCGAATAATGGAAAACTGCGTGGAATCCAAAAACTCCTGTATCAGATGGCGCGTGTGCTCCGGAGACTGATACGGCTTGCAGAACGAGAACTTCTGTGACAGATCGTCAATGTCCTCCATCGCGCTCTTGACATCCACCATGGTCTGCAGGGGGATCTCCGAGGCTGTCATGAAATCCAGCTGCTGCGGGTTCAGGCGGTGGCTCTGGATCGCATAATTGAGCCTGTCCCTGCACCTGCACCTGCCGCTGCCGTACTCACCACAGTACTGTCCCAGAAATTCCGCCATCTTTTTTCGCACCCTGGAAAGCCGCTGGCGGTACGCTTCCGGCGTCATGCCCAGAATGTCGCCCGCAATGCGGCTGTCCACTTTGAACATCGTACCCAATATAAAGATGCATCTGCTCTCCGTGTCAAGGCACTGCAGCATCACGTTGGTGCACGACATTTTCAGTTCCTCCGCCAGGATCCCCTTCTCCACATTCTGTGTCAGATCGGGCAGATCCTGCACTTTCGCATTTTCGATGTCGCTGCCGTAGTACTCAAAACTGAGCGGAAATTGTGCAAACATGTGTTTCTTGTAATCCTTCAGATGATTGACGGCAATGGAAAATACCCACGTAGTAAATGCGCTCTTCCCCTCGAATGAGGACAGATGCGTGATCATTTTGAGCAGGATATCCTGCGTGGCGTCCTCCGCGTCCGCAAACGTGCCAAGCATCCGCAGGGACAGATTGAATACGATGTCCTGCACCCCTGCGACAAGTGTCTCGAGGGCTTTCTTATCCCCCGCCGTGGCTTTTGCGACCAGATCCTGTAACGCTTCATTTGTTTTTTTATCCATAAATTTTTACCTCCTATTTATTAGACTGCATTTCTCTGCCTGTGTGACAGAATTTTTTGATTTTATACATTTGGAGCCTTTCTTTCATATTACATAATAACGGATCGATTGTAAATCCCGCGGTTTAACGGCGCAATGGTGCGATCCATCAGAGCGTGTTGACAATACTGATAAAAATAGATAATATATAATTGTGTGTACATTTGCGGCGAGATAACAGTATTGCACGGTCAAACAGACTGTGATCTGAAAAGGAGTACGATATGGCGCAGAAAGCAAGTGAGATCCAGAAACAACGGATTCAGGAAATAGAAATGAAGGCAGACGAATTAGTGAAAAAAAGCGAGATCATGTTCGTCTCTTCTGTTAATGAGAAAGGTTATCCGAGAACCTGCTGTGTCAGAAAATTGCGTGACGAAGGTTTTCGGGATATATTTTTCGTGACTTCAAAGCGGAGTGAGAAGCAAGGGAAGGCAAAGCACTTTGAAACAAATACAAAATCAAGCATTTGTTTTCAACATGAGGGAGATTCGTTGACTTTGGTGGGTGATGTTGAGATCATCACTGATCCGGCAGCGATGCAGCAATTATGGAGTGAGCACGAGAGGGCATTTTTTCCAAAAGGGATCGATGACCCTAAAATACGGTTCATACATTTTCATACTATTGAAGCCACCTTTTGGATTGAACAAAAGTTCAGAACTGTAAAGTATAAATGAGATACCAGTCGGCGGAAGAAGGTTTTACGCTTGAATTTCTGGAACCGCAGCATGCAATCGATGTGAACAGAAAGACGATCGTGGATGATTTCAGTCAGACCATGCCGGAGCGGGAGGCGCTTGTATTGGAATTGCTGATCCAGGAGGGATATTTTGGAAGTGAATGACATCATGACAGGCTATTCCGTCATGGATAACGCTATAAGACAGCCAGTTATACACATTATGCATCTCAACCACTATGCTTTCTCACGGACTTCGCAGCGCAGTGCGAAGTCCTAAGTTGAACTGTTACGAGGATTTGCATTGCCATCAATGGCAGTGTTGACAGCGCACAGGGCGACAACGATTTTGCGAATGGCTGATGAGGGCTCTCAGATCCCCTCCCCACGAAGGATTTCCAGCAATCGGTCAATGGACATGCTTCCCAGATCACCGGCATCTCTCTTGCGGACTGAAACGCTGTTCGTTTGAACTTCCTTCCCTCCGATCACAAGCATGTAGGGTATTTTTTCCAGCTGTGCGGTTCTTATCTTACAGCCTATTTTTTCAGCCCTTTCGTCCACTTCGCAGCGCAGCCCTGCTTTTTTCAAAATCATTTCAATCGCTTTTGCGCAGTCAATGTACTGATCCGAGATCGTTAATATTTTCACTTGCACTGGCGACAGCCACAGTGGAAATTTTCCGGCAAAATGCTCGATCAGGATCCCGATAAACCGCTCAATCGAACCGAACACAACCCTGTGTATCATAATCGGCCGATGTTTTTTTCCATCTTCCCCGATATACGATGCATCAAAACGCTGCGGCAGCTGGAAATCCAGCTGGATCGTCCCACATTGCCATGTCCTTCCGATCGAATCTTCCAGATGGAAATCGATCTTCGGTCCGTAAAATGCTCCATCCCCCTCGTTGACAATATACGGCAGTCCCAGATCATCCAAAGCGTTTTTTAAAGCGTCTGTCGCCATTTCCCAGTCCTCGTCACTTCCGATGGAATCTTCCGGTCTTGTCGACAACTCTACATGATATTGAAATCCAAAATCGTTATACACCTCGTCGATCAGGCGGGCGACACCTTTGATCTCATCCTGTATCTGCTCCGGTGCCATGAAGATGTGGGCATCGTCCTGTGTGCAGCAGCGAACGCGCATAAGGCCATGCAACGTACCCGACTTTTCGTTCCTGTGTATGAGTCCCAGCTCACTGATACGCATAGGAAGTTCCCGATAAGAGCGGGGTTCCATCTTATATATGAGCATACCGCCCGGACAGCTCATCGGTTTTATGGCGAAATCTGCCCCGTCGATCGAAGTTGTATACATACAATCCCTGTAATGTTCCCAGTGCCCGGATGTTTCCCAAAGCTAGCGGTTCAGCATGATCGGCGTGGATATTTCCACATACCCTTCTTTTGTGTGCAGCCTTCTCCAGTAGTCGATCAGCAGATTTTTTAATATCAGTCCCTTGGGAAGGAAAAAGGGAAATCCCGGTCCTTCTTCAAACAGCGCAAATAAGCCTAATTCTTTTCCTAACCTTCTGTGATCTCTCCTTTTTGCCTCTTCCAGCCGGTTCAAGTACTCCGCCAGCATATCCTCGCTCGGAAAGGATGTGCCGTATATCCTGGTGAGCATTTTATTTTTTTCATCACCGCGCCAGTATGCACCTGCAACAGACAACAGCTTAAACGCCTTGATCGCACTGGTGTATGCCACATGCGGTCCGGCGCACATTTCCAGATATTCTCCCTGCTGGTAAAAACTGATCTCCTCATCTTTCGGAAGTTCCTCCAGCATTTCGACCTTATAGATCTCATCGCTTTCTCCCATAATCTGCATCGCCTTTCTGCGGTCTGCCGTAAAGTGCCTGAGCTGCAGATTTTCTTTTACGATCTTTCTCATCTCCGCCTCAATCTCAGCAAAATTTTCTTCCGAAAAACGGAAGGCAAAGTCGAAATCGTAGTAAAAACCATCTGCGATAGACGGACCGATCGCACATCTGGTATCCGGGTACAGTCTTTTTACTGCCTGTGCCAGGATGTGTGCAGTCGTATGCCGAAATGCGTTTTTCCCCAGTTCCTCCTCAAAACCAGCCTCCCGGATGGAACCGTCTTTCATTTTGATCTTCATTTTACCATATCCTTTCCTGAATAAAATATTTTTCGATCAACATAAGAAAAGCACTCTCAAAGATACCACAGTATCTTTAAGGGTGCTTCTTGCACGGTTCCACCTTAATTTTTTACTTCAGATTCCAACAAACCCTAACCTTTAACGCAGGTGTACGGTAATACTTACATCTACTTTCAGTATTACAGCTCAAGAATGGTTTTCACATACGCTCCACATAAACATCTTCCACCAAATGATGCTCTCTCTGTCTGCAATCGATATGCTACTTGTTTCCGTCATCGCTTTTTCCTATGCTGATTTATCTAACATAATAGCACTCACCTTATGGATTGTCAATAACGAAACGATTGATTTCATAAACATCCTGTCTCCTGTCCACCGCATAAAATGTACGTGCATACAATGGCATTTTTAACATCGCGGTATTCCACAGAACCAGGAACTCTTTCGTGCTGATCTTTCTGTTGTACCCGCGCTCGCCGCAGTTGGCAAACCCTGCCGCCGAGTCCGCCAGATAGAGATTGTCCTCGTCAAAGCCGACGACAGGGACAAAGTGCAGCCATTTCCGGTCCGCCCTGGACTTTATGAACACTATGACGGGTGCGCCCTTACATACCTCTCTCTTTAGTGCGTTCAGGTTTCCGGCGCAGTATCTTGCCCGAAACCCGTAGCTTTCGAGCACCTTGCGGATCCCCTTGGGCGGAACGCACCCGTCGGAGGCTTTGAAGGGCATCTTTTGGTAAATCTCCGCTCCGTCTGCCGGGATATCATAGTGGCGCAGGAGATACGCCGTGGCATAGCCTGCGCACTCATTTCCCTTCTGTATGTCGATGCGGTTTTCTTTGCGGACCATATATCGGGAAACTTCGCACGGCGGCGCGATCTTTAACCGATAACTCCCCATCACTATGATATCCACGATCGTCGTAATGACAAGCGCGCTGATGCCTGTCTCCATGATCCACCAGATCATCTCTGCCATCGCCTCACCTCCGCCCTGTTCTCCATGATTTTCATAAGCTATTGTCTGTCACATACCCTGCAGGCAGCGGCGCAGTCTCAACATGACCGCCACCTTTTCCGATAACAACATACTATCACATATACCCGCACAATACCACGATCAAGTGAGAAATTTTTCTGCCCCACTTCAGCCGCGGATTGTAGTACTTGTCACACCCCCGCAGGTGTGATAAGATAGGATTATCATAGACAAAGGAGTGGATCGCACCATGAAATTCGATCTGAATTGCGATATGCAGGACGGATTCGTCCTGATCGATCAGGGGTTTTTGAATGAACTGGACAGTGGATGGAAAAAACTTTTGAAATGACGCTCCCGGAAGGCTGGTATGCAATCTCCGACGACAATATGGATCGAGTGAAATACTGCCTGCGGGAACCTTCGGGCACGATATTTGACAACATTCAGGAGACATGAGCGTCAATTCGCTGTTCACTGCGTCTGCGGAGGTGTAAACAGCAATGACAGTGAATGCACTGAGGGCTTGATGCTCTTGAGACAATGAAATGATATTATGATTTCAAGGGAGGGAAAACCGATGGGAAACTGTATGGTCTGCGAGCGGATCGAACTGACAAAGAGCGGCAGGAATCCGTATTTTGTCAAAGAATTGAGCACGGGATATGTCGTGATCGGAGACCACCAGCGCATCAAAGGATATTCCCTGTTCCTGTGCAAGGAGCACGCAACCGAACTGCACTTTCTGGAGCCGTCTTTCAGGGATCGGTTTCTTCATGAAATGGCGATCGTGGCAGAGGCCGTCTACAATGCATTTCAGCCGGACAAACTCAATTATGAGCTTCTGGGGGCAGGAGACGGCATGCATATGCACTGGCATATCTTCCCCAGGCGAAAAGGGGACACGGAGACGGGCGGACCTGTCTGGAAACTGGGTGCGGAGCTGGTGTCTGATGAATTTTTGCCGACGCCGGAGGAACTGGAGGACTTAAAAGCCCGTTTGCGCAGCGAATTGGAGAAATTGCTGGAAAAAGAAGGACAGATTTGAAGGGCGCTTGTCACAGCAGTGGCGGGCGTCTTTTTTGTGGTGATTTTCTTTATAATCATTCTCACCGCTTTCCTAAATTTTGAGGAGCTTTTTGAGGAGTTTTTTGATGCGCATGGACACGTTCGATTTGTATATTACCATGATTGTAATGGTCGCGATGGCTGCAACTGCAAGTTGCCCAAAAGCACTTTGATGTTGGTGGTAATTCGTATTGTTATCCTGTATACTATATATGAATGAGGAGGCGTGACAATGAAATTATCTGAAAAAATCATACGGCTCAGAAAATCAAACGGCATGACTCAGGAAGAACTTGCATCCATATGCAATGTCAGCAGGCAGTCCATATCCAAATGGGAAGCTGACATTGCATTGCCGGAGACAGAAAAACTATTGATACTGGGAGAAGTTTTTCAGGTATCTATGGATATTTTGTTAAAAGATGCATTGACCCTCAATGAGATCAAAGAGGTTCATACCTGCGGCAATAATGCGATCCAAAAAAGGAAACAGGAATTGTATGAGGGCATATTGATTAAAGAAAGCATCGTGGATGACAGTATTATTGATTGTCTCAATATTCATAAAATCGAACTATGGAATACCGACGGGAAACCGAAATATTGGACTGTGCTGTTCTTTTCAAGCGACAGGAACGATTTCCCGGAGCAGATCGCCAAAGTCATGCGGTCCGATCCTGATACAAATCAGCATTGGTTTGTTGATTTTAAGACAGGAAACGTCAAATACATCGTGTTTAAAGACAGGATCTTAAAATATCAGATCGGAAATCAGACTGAAAAAGAATCTGTGTGCGATGAGTGCCGGCGATTCGGTATCTCCGATGAGCAGATGAACTGGTCAGAATAGGAGGATAGAAACATGAGGATATTAGTAACATCAGCGGGGTTAGAAACTGAAGAGATCAAGGAGTGCTTCGTGGATATGGCAGGGAAAGATATGTCTGCGGTAAAAGCCTTATTTATCCCTACCGCAGCAATAGATGCCGATGCGATAGCAGTTCTGCCAAAATGTATGAATGATCTGCTAAAGTGCGGTATTTCAGACAAGAATATTGACGTATGGGATCTGCACGCCGGGATGGCGTTTGAGAAGCTGCAACAGTATGATGTGGTATATCTGTGTGGCGGAAATACACGTTATCTGCTTGAAAGGATCAACGACACCGGGTTTCATAAGTCTTTGACGGCGTATATCAACGACAATGGCATGGTAATAGGGGTAAGCGCCGGAAGTATCATTTTTGCCAACAATCTGGAAGGCAATCTGGGATTGATCGACACCAGGTTAGACGTCCACTGCGTAACAGGAGAAAAAAGGGGAAAACTGCCCTATCCCTTAAAAAGTAATGTACGGCTCACAAATACATGCGCACTTGTTATCCGTAATCTTCCGGACGACATGGCAATAATCGGGGAATAGCGAGACGACTATAAATGAAATGTATTTCATGTTGAAGGAAGCACTGTCGCAGAGCCGCCGAGTCATTGACATCTCTGCGACAGTGGGTATGGAGTGTTTTTTATTCACTGAGGACTTTGTATAATTGGAAAAATTCTCCTTCTTTTTCCATCAACGCGTCAAACGTTCCGCTCTCCACGATCTTGCCTTCCCCCATCACAATGATCTCATCGTATTTCTGCATAAGTGTTTTATTGTATCTGTGGGTGATGCTGATGATCGTCATATCTTCATCCAACAGTCTCTTCTCAATCTCATAAGCGGTGGCATTGTCAAGCCCCGATGTGATCTCGTCGAGAAAGGTCATTGCTTTATTTCTCAAAAACAGTCTCGCCAGAGCGATCCGCTGCAGTTCACCGCCCGAAAAATTCTTCCCGTTCTCCTGGATCTTTTCATCTACGCCATCCGGAAGTTTCCGGATCGTATCGTAGATACCTGCCTTCCGCAGTGACTCGATGACCTCGCCTTTTGAGAAATCCTGATACAAGGCTACGTTGTTAAATACCGTGTCGTTGAATATGTAGGTCTGCTGGTAGCAGACCGGGCTTATATGCATGATACTTTCCCTGTTCAGTCCTGAAAGCTCGCGCCCGTTGATCAGAACCCTGCCTGTGTAGTCCGGTCCGTACTCTGTCAGCAATTTTATGATGCTTGATTTTCCGCTCCCGCTTTTGCCGACAATGGCATATTTCCTTCCTTTCTCAAAGGTCAGTGTCAGTTTATCCAGCGAAAAAGTCTCGCTGATCTTCTGGTCGACATCTTTCAGACAGATCTCCTGTATCGCCTCTTCAAGGTGCTCTTTGTTGTCGTTTTCGCTCTCCTGTCCCAGCAGATCTTCCAATTCAGCCGTCACCTTCTCCATCGCTTTTAGCTGGATCATTCCGTTGGAAATAGCCCTGCACGGCGTCAAAACGAAATTCATCATGTTTGTGATCGCCACGATCTCGCCGATCGTGATCCTGCCTGCCACGGCAAAGAACATACAGCTCCCCAAAACGATCAGGAAAGCTCCGTTGTTTACAAAAGAAGCCAACGCCTGTGCCCAATACATCGTCTGGCAGGAATACTCGTTTTTCCTGCACACAAAATCGCTCAGCTTTTGCTGCTTTCCCAGAATCTGCTTCACGGCGTCAAAGGTTCTTACGACTTTATGACCTCCCAGATCACTTTTCACTCCGTCCAGATAGACCTCCAGGGCTTCCGTATACTCTTTTCTTGAAGAGGCGATCTTCTTTTTCAATATGCCCGGGACCGCAAACTGCACCGCACTGACTACGGCTACGATCAGCAGGATAAACGGTTCCACGCAGAGCAGGTAGATGACGGCGACAACCCCAAATACAACCTGCATGATCATGCCGTATATATTGTTGACTCCGTCATTCAATACGATATTGATGTCTGTGGTAAATTTTGAAAGGTAATATGCGAGCCCCTTTTTTTCAAACTGATTGGCAGAGATGTGAAACAGCTTGTGCATCAATCGATCGCGCATATCTTTTTCAATATCCCGCACAACGATCGCCTGGCTCTTCTTGCTCACCCACTCAAAGATGAACACCCCGATGCTGAAAACAGCGGCGATAAGGCATTTTTCCAGCAGATCCCTGTAACTTGAAGAATCGATCAATAGCTGCATGATATAGGAACGCATGGGCGCCATGATCCCAACGATGATCACCGGGATCAGGCTCAACAAAAACTTGTATCTGTTTTTTTTGAAGATTTCCTGTAACATTTTCCTTCTCCTCCTTCTATCGGTTTTTACCTTACCGTTTTATTTTACCACTCCCTGCCAAGCGCAAAAAAACTCGTGCACGAATTGCTATTTTTCGTGCACGAATCTGTCACAGAATTTGATCAAAAAGCCTTTTACAGTGCTCCCTAATGTGCTATAATAGCCGTGTTGCGCCACAGCAGTGACATGATCTCTCGTGTCCGCTGCTCTGGCAAGGTACAATCTCACAAAAAGGAGTGCTCGCATGTTAAAAAAGTTTTTGGAGGAATTCAAGAAGTTTATCAGCAAGGGAAACGTGATGGACATGGCTGTCGGTATCATCATCGGCGGCGCCTTTACCAGCATCGTCTCTTCTCTGGTAAATGACATCATCAACCCGGTTCTCGGTCTGTTCGGCGGCATGAACTTCGACCAGCTCGCGTGGAATATCACGGGCGATGTCACACTGTACTACGGCAAATTTATCACTGCGGTGGTCAATTTCCTGATCATGGCTCTGATCGTTTTCCTGCTCGTCAAGGTGATGAACACGGCTATGTCGCGCATCCACAAGGAGGAGCCGCCCAAAGCCCCCACCACCAAGACCTGCCCTTTCTGCAAGTCCGAGATCGCGCTTGCAGCCACCAGATGCCCGCACTGCACATCGCAGCTTGAGGGCGAAACGGTCCATAAGACAGAACAGATCGAGCAGCATTAAACTGCTCGATCTGTTTTTATGCACACGGGCACCCAGAGGAAAAATGTCAGCAAAAGCTGACGGGTGCCCGGCTGTGCGATCACAGCCGTTCTCCAGCCAGCAAGTCTGTCAATGCCGCAAATTCCCGGAGCGTGAGCGCCTCCCCGCGAATCGCGGGCGGCAGTCCCATCTCTTCCAGCGCGGACTGCACCCTTTCTTTTTTGAGGTTCAGTCCCGCGGCATTGCCCAGCCCGTTCACAAGTGTTTTCCTGCGCTGGTTGAACGACGCGCGGATCACGTCAAACATCATCTTTTCGTCCGACACGGTCACGGGCGGCTTGTCGTGGCACGTCAATCTTATGACAGCGCTGTCAACATTGGGGCGCGGCATAAAGCAGCCTGCCGGCACGGTCATCACCACTTCCGGTTTGGCGTAATACTGGACTGCCAGCGAGAGCGCACCGTAATCTTTGGTGCCCGGTCCCACCTGCATGCGCTCTGCCACTTCCTTCTGCACCATGATCGTGATGCTGTCGAGCGGCACATGGCTCTCAAAGAGCCCCATGATGATCGGTGTCGTGATATAATACGGAAGGTTTGCCACGACCTTGATCGGGCGACCGTCATTTCTTTCCCGCACGACCGCATTGATATCCACTTTCAGGATATCCTCGTTGAGGATCGTGATATTGTCATAAGATGAAAGCGTATCCTGTTCGAGGATCGGTATCAGCTTTTTGTCGATCTCCACTGCGACAACCTCCCTCGCGTTCTCACAGAGGTACTGCGTCATCGTGCCGATCCCGGGTCCGATCTCGAGCACACAGTCATCTTTGTCGATCCCTGCGGCGGCAATGATCTTTTCCAATATATTGGCATCGATCAGAAAATTCTGCCCGTATTTTTTCTGAAAGTTAAAATTGTATCTCTGCAATACTGCGATCGTGTTTGTCGGATTTCCAAGCGTCGCCATATACCACTCTCCCTCTGCCCTTCCTTTTCTGGAACTTGTGTTCGGCTATCATCTGCATATTATTTCATTATCATCTGACTATCATCTAAGTCTCTATCCGATACATCTGTCTCGCATTCTGTTCGGTCACTGATACTACTTCCTCGCAGGATATTCCCTTGATCTCGGCTATCCGCTGCGCGATGTATGGTATATGGAGCGACGAGTTTCTCCTGCCCCGGTTTGGTTCCGGCGCCAGGTACGGGCTGTCCGTCTCGAGCACGATCCGCTCGATCGGTACCGCCTCCACCACTTCCTTGAGTTTCCTGCCGTTTTTGAAGGTCACTACGCCGCCGACTCCGATGTAAAATCCCATTTGAACATACGCCTGTGCCATCTCTGCACTGTAGGAAAAGCAGTGGATGACACCGCCAATCTCCTCCGCGCAGTGGGCTTTTAACATATCATACGTGTCCTGTGCGGCATCTCTGGAGTGGATGATCACCGGCTTTTTGACCGCGCGCGCAAGCTCTAGCTGGCGCGCGAACCACAACCGCTGTGTCTCCTGCGAAGGCTCGTCCCAATAGTAGTCGAGTCCGATCTCTCCCACTGCCACCACCTTTTTGTGAAGGCACTGCGCCTTGAGATCCGCAAAATTGTCTTCGTTCAATTCCGCTGTCTCGCTCGGGTGCACACCCGCCGCCGCATAGACAAAAGGATATTTTTCTGCGAGTTTGATACTTGCCAACGTGCTTTTCAGGCTTGCGCCCACATTGACGATCCCGCCGATGCCGTTCTCCTGCATGGATGACAGTAGCGCGTCCCTGTCGTCGTCATATGCCTCGTCATCATAATGGGCATGTGTCTCAAATATCATGATCCTATAACTTCCCTTTCTTCCCGATTTTCTCCTGCTTGATCCAATTCCTTTACCGCTTTTGCACCTGATGCCGGGTTTTGCCCTTAGCGCATAACATGTGATCCCCTTTTTTCCCGAAGTATCGGCAAGCGGCTTCCAGAAAGGAATACACAAATGGCAATCCATCCGGATATTCACGTTCCCCGTTAAGCTTTCTGCTGGTTTCGAGGACAGTTTTTTCTAGAAGGGCAACGTCCTGGAGAATGCCGTCCCGTGCAGAAAGGTCAAAATCCTCAAAGGAAGGGAAATCCCCCTCGGTAGAAACTGTCTTTTCAATCAATTATAGCACTTCACCCCGCCGTTTGGAAGAGTAATCTTTGCAGTATATTCAACCACAGGTTTCTTATCGTTACTGTTCACGCCCACTGTCATTTACTTAAGAAGCCAGGCCGGTCATCTGTGTTGCCAAAAACTGATAACCGTGAGCACTGTATGTCTGGATTTCAGCAAGGGAATGCTTAAGTAAATGACATGATGCTAGGGTCAAAAGGGTATTTTTGAAAAATGAGTTGTGCAAGTTCAACTAAAAATAACCATTGAAAGTGTTGATTGGAATAGATTTTCAATTCATTTGTTATGCAATTTCACAACAACTATTTTTTGAATTGACCTTTTGACCCCAGCATCATGACATTGCGAGTGAGCAGTAACTTCTTATCATCCGGATGCATTTCCACTATTAACTGAAAAATCCAACCGCACAGCTGGAAATCATTCCTGTATCCAACAACGGAAAAAGCATTTTGACATCTACTTTGAAAGCAAACAGGAGGAAACTGCGGATTGACTTTTTACTATCAGGATGATAATATTTTCATATACGCAAACAGGAGGAAAAAACATGACGGATAAAATTATGGAGTGTATTACAAACCCGGTAAAATGTAAATTGCTGCTTGAAATATATTCGCAAGGACAAGCAACCGCAAAACATTTATCAGATACTCTTGGTGATATTCCACAAGCTACTTTATATCGCAATTTGAAAAAGATGTTGAGCGACGGTATTTTGAAAGTAGTCGACGAAACACAAATACGCGGCACAGTAGAAAGAACGTATGCGCTTGCCTTTAATCTTAATGAAGATTTTGAAGCAATATTAGCTGAAAATTCTGGCACTCTCTATATGCAGGTATTTACACAATATTTTCTTGGATTTGCAAAACAGTTTCGGGAATACTGCAAATCTCCGAACATCAATATCAAAAATGATATGTCGGGATTCTCTCTTTCACACATTTACTTATCAGACGAAGAATTGAATGAACTTATGAAAAGCATTTCAGGCGTAATCCATGCTGCGGAAAAGAACGAACCAAAAGCAGGGCGAAAATTGCGGACGATTGGGCTAATTGTTTCTCCACCAGAAAATTCTAAATGAATGATTTACCGCTCCCCCTAAAAAGGGAGCGGATTTTTATTGACTTTATGTTATCGTTATGATAATATTATCTATATGAGAATTTGCGGGTCGCATTGTACTCAAAATGATAAAACTGAAAGGAGCTTTTTTATGAGCACAAAACAAAAGGGCATTATGATTATCCTCACTTTAGTTACGCTGATTGGCGTACTGGCAGCACTTTCCTTTCTGCCGGACACAATACCTCTGCACTTTGGAGTAACAGGAGCAGGCAGCGTCGCAAGCAAATACTGCCTTCTCATTTTCGTACCTGTTCCGGCTATCCTGTATTGGGCAATTTGCCGCAAGACGAAATAATGAGGAGGAATACTATGCAAGCAGTATTGGAAATCAAGAATTTTACAAAAGAATATTCGCAAGGAAAAAAAGCGGTTGATAACCTTTCCCTATCCGTTATGCCCGGAGAAATTCATGGCTTTATCGGGCATAACGGAGCCGGAAAAACAACAACTATCCGGGCTGTTGTTGGTGTTATGGGCTTCAATAAGGGAGAAATTTTGATAGACGGACATTCTGCAAAAAACGAACCTGTTAAATGCAAACTGTTGACAGCATATATTCCCGACAACCCGGATTTATACGACTATATAACAGGTATTCAATATCTGAATTATATGGCGGATATGTTTTCCGTCGATAGGGAACATCGAGAAGAACGGATAAAAAAGTATGCGGAGCTTTTCGGTATCACTGACAGTTTGGGAAATTTGGTTAGCTCTTATTCTCATGGTATGAAACAAAAGCTGGCGTTAATAGGGGCTTTTTTACATGAGCCGAAGCTACTTGTGTTAGACGAACCCTTTGTGGGGCTTGACCCCGAAGCGGTTTTTCATCTGAAACAAATCATGCGGGACTTGTGCAAACAAGGAAGTGCTATATTTTTTTCCACTCATGTTTTGGACGTTGCAGAAAAGCTATGTGATAAGGTTTCTATCATCAAACAGGGAAATTTGATTATAAGCGGGAGCATGGAAGCGGTGCGCGGTTCCGGGAGCCTTGAAGATGTTTTCATGGAGGTTGTGGAAAATGAAAAATAGGTATTTACTTCTTTTGAAAATGCAGCTTTATAATTTGTTTGGCATTAACCGCATACCCAATTCCCATAGTAAAAAAGAAAAACAGCGCAGCATGGCTTTAGGCGGGCTTGTAATCTTCATTATTGGACTAATGATTGTTTACAGTACAACTATCAGCATGAGTATTGCGAGTATGGGGGCTGTAAATATTCTGCCAACAATTTCCGCACTGATATGCTCTTTAATTACATTGATATTGACTTTCCTAAAAAGCTCTGGTGTACTTATTGGGCTGCGTGATTATGATATGGTTATGTCGCTTCCAGCGAAAAATTCTTTTTCTTTCTGCCTGTAATTCCTATGATTCTTTCTTTGGGGCTTGGTGTTTTGATTTCTGCTATTTCTTCCCGGTCAAAACACAAATATATTCTTTCACTGGTATTAAGTACGCTTATCGTATTGCTCATTGTGGCAGCTTCTACCAAAGCGCAGAACATGAATACTGATGAAATTTTGAATATTGGGATTTTGTTTTCTGACATGACAAATGAAATCTATCCCCCGGCTGCGCTTATTTCAAAAGCAGTTGAACAACAAAACTGGCTGTACTTTTTAGTCTTTGTCGGCATGTCCGTTTTAATCAGTGTCATTTTTGTAGGGATAGTGGCTCATTTTTACCAGAAGATGAACACAGCTGCATTTCATCATTCTGCTGCTAAATTTGAGGGGAAAATTTTACAAGTTTCCTCTCCACTTAGAGCAATGTATAAGCGAGAATTTGAGCGATACTTTTCTTGTACAATTTACGCACTTAATACTACGATTGGAATGGTGTTATTACTTGTTGCAGCTCTGCTGCTCCTGTTTATGAGCCCCGAAGCATTGGAACAGCAAAGCAGCATAATCGGTCTTAGCCAAATGCTGCGGCAGATACTTCCGTTGGTTCTTGCGGTATTTATTACTATGACCTCTACCGCTTCTGCGTCCCTGTCCTTAGAGGGTAAAAATCGTTGGATAATGTGTTCTGCCCCTGTACGAGCCATTGATATATTCAACTCTAAAATAGCAGTCAATCTCACTGTAATCTGTCCTTTTGTGCTGAATACCTCCTTCTTCCTCCCGGCTCTTGTCCTTCTTAAATCTTTTCCGTATAATCACATACATAAAACTGCTATTGCTAACTATATTATATCTTATAACCAAAAAAACTGTTAGGAATATTTAATCACTTATAGTATTTTTTCATTTTTTTCCCGAATACAGTCAGAAAAAGCAGCGTTGAAAAAAGCAAAGAGTATGATATACTGAAATGGAATATATGACAATAGAAAGTTCACTGTCCCTAATAACCTACAGCAATCTCACAGGGTAATAAAACGATGGATTTAGAATTATTTAGAAAACTTCTGCACAATCTCCTAACTGCAGAGGTCATAATACACGACAATGATATCAGAACACTAGCCGCTTTTGAGGATACCTACTGTTTCCAGAAAGCGCTGCAGCCGATGTTTACTGTTAATTCCCTCTCCTATTTGCTGGATTCCATGAATGACACAACCTTCTATGAAATCGTGGACAAACTCGATGTATGCCTGTTTTTCTTTCAGTTTAAAAAGAGGATTTTCCTGATTGGCCCCTATGTAAGGGCAGAGTATTCCGATGAAAAAACGCAAAATATCCTGATTGAAAACAAAATGCCCGCGTCTTATGCAACTTCCATCAAGTTATACTATACTGCCATGCCACTGCTTAGCACCTATCAAATCCAACGCACCGTCACTGCGTGTATGGTATCCTTTGATCCGCTTTTGCAGAAGTATGCATACCGAAGACTTCTGGGATTTCAGGAAGAACCGAAGACGTATCGGCAGGATTCCATTGACTACAGTGCAGTCTATCACCGCTACCATGTAGAAAACCGCCTTTTAAAACTAATTGAGAAAGGTGAGGTTGAAAGTATCATTCAGGCTTATGACGAGATGCATGACGAATCCGCTTCCCTTGCTGATCTGTTCCGCAGTCCAGTCTATCAAAGCCCCATTTCCATCCTGCGCGCACTGGCTCGAAAAGCAGCGGAGCATTTTGTGAAAGTATTCAAGAAGATAATGGGTAATACGCCATCAGAATACAGGGCATCCACATAAATAGCCCCTGCCTGCGGGAATAAGACAAGGCTGCAGATCCGCCACTGCGTAGCAATACCGTCTTGCGTCAAGTTACTATTTGTTTCTTTTTCATTTCAAAGTAACCGTTTTGTTTTCCCTGCAATACCTAATCCAGTACACCAACATACACAACAATCCATACAGAACGATTGCTGCCCCCGACTTCATGTACCCTGTTACAGATTTATCACCATAAATGTCCGATAGAAATGAGAAACAAACTGTAACCGGATGCCAGTAAGCCGCCCTTCCATTTACTACAAACACTCCGGATACACCGACGAGCATGGAGAGTATACTTCCCCATATATATTTCCCGCCATTCTTTCCAAACCACAGAATCACAGGCAATATGCTTAACGTGATACAGATATTATACGCAAGCGCTTTCATACATACGCCTGTCATCACAAGCGCGGCAGGACAGTTCCTTAACAGAATACCCGCAGACAAAAGCAGAACCATTTCAAACAGCGCAACTCTGATCATCAGCAAAAACAAGACTGCCACTTTCGCTTTTATCGCATCCTGCCATCTGACCGGTATCACCAGCAGGTTTTTCAGCGTATCCCTTGCATATTCCTGGTCTATCATGTATCCCCCGATCAAAGATACTGTAAACGGCAAAAACAGCATTGCATTGTTGTAAAAAAACATTTCTGCAAACCCTTCCCATTCAGGCGCTCCTGCATTAATCCGCATTTGCTGCGCAAAAGTAATGATAAACGAAAAGAGTATGCTGAGATATCCAACAAAAATCATTTTCTGTCTTTTCAATTTCTTTAATTCTGCCCTGATCAATCTTTTCATCATACATCGGCCTCCTGTCTTTTATAAAGCCATAAACTAATTACAAGGGAAGTTGCCGTTGTTGCCCCCAACAAAAATATTCCCTTGTTCATTGGATAATACAGTGTGTCCAAACCAAGCTGCAAATTATCCGAATATTCAATAATGCTAAAGGGATACGTGATGCGAAATGCTACCAAAACAGGCAGATGCATCTCAAGGCAATGAAACATGGTCAACTGCCATACAAACAAAAAATCAACGAGTATAAAACAGTTAATCGCTATCATCGCAATCAGGTTCCTTTTGCGGAGCAAAATAATCAAAAGCACCACAGGCATTGTCGCACAGACGCTGCACAGAGATATTATGAAGAATATACCGAAAATATGGAAAACATCCGGAATATAATTCCGCAGAAAAATTCCTCCTGCAACTGTATAAGCAGTAATAATTCCCGTAAATACCACAACAATCACAAGAGCAGCGGCCAATTTGGATAAAAAAATCTTCCATTCGGGTATTCCAATCACCAGAATGTTTTTCAATGTATGATTCCTCTCCTCCAGTTCAAACAAGTTTAAAAGCATGGCGGAAAAGACAAATGGAATCACAAGAAAACTTCCAAACAAGACATTCGTACCGACCAAATTTCTAAAGGGATAATGGTTTTTTATACAGAGCAGTGTGCCAAACGTAGGTATCAGGATGCCAACTGCCCACAACATCCGTGCTGTCTTCTGACGCTTTAGTTTCTTCAGTTCATTCAGACATATGCTAAGCAATCCCCTCACCTCCGGTTATCCTTTTAAAATAATCTTCCAGTGTATCACTGCATTTGTTAATAGCATCTACATAAATATTCTGTTCTGCAAGAAACTTGACGATTTCCTTTGTCTGTATCTCTGTGTCAAAAATTTGAATACAGCCATTCCCCATAATCCGATAATCTCCGATATGAAATTCTTCTTCCAGCATATGGATAACTGTTTCAGTCGGATCTGCGGACAACAGAATATAATGCATACTTCTTTTTTTCAATTCTTCAAAAGGGCTTTCTTCCAGCAGAATCCCTTTGTCAATAATTCCAATCCTGTCTGCCAAAAGCTCAATCTCTGACAGAATATGGCTTGACAGCAGAATCGTTTTTCCATAATTTTGCGAAAGCTCCCTGATAAAATTCCTTGTTTCCATTACCCCAATGGGATCAAGCCCATTAACCGGTTCATCCAGTATCAGGACTTCCGGATCATGGATAATGGCAGCTGCAATTCCAAGCCGCTGCTTCATTCCGAGGGAAAATTCTGAAAAAAGCTTTTTATCTTTATAAGGCAGTCCAACCTTCCCCAAACTTTCTTTTATAGCATCCCGTTTTATATATCCCCGCAGATCGGCAAGAATTTCCAGATTTTCTGTTGCCGTAAGGTTTGGATAAAATCCCGGTGTTTCAATCATGACACCTATCCGTCCCAAAAATTCTTTTTTATTTCCCTCAAAAGGCTTTCCGAACATATGGACTGTTCCTTTTGTTATTATGGATAAACCTAGCAGCATTTTCATGATTGTGGTCTTTCCAGCTCCGTTCCTTCCCAAAAGAGCATAAATTTCACCTTTTTTTACATGAAGATCCACACCTTTCACTGCGGCAGTATCCCCATAATATTTCGTCAGCCCTTTCGTCTCAATGATAAAATTCTCCATCACACCATCCCTTTCTTCGTGCGCTATAGTAAACGAAATTTATAATGTCGTTAACTATATATCTAAATATAAATACATCTGCCTACTGTTTTATATTATCACACTTTCTCTTCCAGAACCTTACGAAAACCTTGTAAAAAAACTGCCCTGCCTTACGGCAGAACAGTTCATTTCTAATTCTCTAATATGGGAAATTCCATGACAAAACAACTTCCTTTCTTTCGGGGCTCTACAAAAATATTCCCTCCCTGTATCAAAACCAGTTCCCGTACGATTGCAAGCCCCAGACCACTTCCTTTACTGCTACGGGCATCATCTACCTTATACAGCCTATCAAAAACAAATGGAATTGCTTTCTCAGGAATCCCCACGCCATTATCGCAGATTTTCACAACAACCGTAACGCCAGTCTGCACAATTTCTATCCAGATCTTAGAGGCTCCGCTATGCTCCATTACATTTTTAAGCAGATTATTCACAATGCGTTCATAAAAAACTCTGTCCATGCTGGTCTGTATCTCGTCCATGTCTGATATGAAATCATAGGAGATTCCATTTCGTTCAAAAGCTGCGACCCAATTTGCAAAAACTGCCCTCGTTTCCTCTACAATATCCAATGGCTCCATTTCTGCTTTCTCTTCTTTGGAATTGAGCTTGAACCACTGAAACAGATCGTCCAGATAATCCTTTAGGACATATGCTTTTTCCCTTGCCTGTCGGACAGATTCTGCATTCATCTCCCCATGGATATATTGATAATGAACGGCATCCAGGTGACCGATAATGGATGTAAGGGGAGTCCGGATATCATGAGACAGACTTGTCATGAGCTTTTCATTCCTGTGTTCCTGCCGCCTTGTCTGTATGATACGTTCCCTATTATCCATCATAATCTGGTTGATTTTATAACAGGTATCCGACAAAAGGGAATATTTTCTTATCAGGATCCTTCTATCCGTTTTCCCCTCTATGATTTCATCTAATACCTGGTTGATTTTTTTAATTTGCCTCCAGATACCTGCCAGCAAAAACATTAGCCCCAGACAGATTACGATAAGTGCTATCATTCCCATATCCATTTACTGCCCTCCCCCGAAGCGGTAGCCGACTCCCCTGACTGTCTGTATTATCTTTGGATTTTCCGGATCATCTTCTATTTTCTTTCTTATCTTACTGACCAATGCCATAATGTTGTTATCGTCATAGACATAATCCTCCTTCCACACAGCCTTATAAATCTGCTTTTTGGTATAAGCGCGCATTGGAGATGAAGCAAGAAAATACAACAAGTCAAATTCTTTTCCTGTCAGCAGCACTTCCTTGTTTTCTTTCAAGATTCCTTTCATCTGCGGAACAATGGTAATCTTATCGAAACAGAGCTTTTCCTGTGGTAAAACTCCATTCTTTAGCAGGGTATTTCTTCGAATCTGAGACGCAACCCTCGCCAGCAACTCCTCCATATTAAATGGTTTCGTTACATAATCATCTGCGCCAATTCCCAGACCACTTACCTTATCTGACGGGGATTTCTTTGCCGTCAGCATAATCACCGGCACCGCATACTGCTGCCGTATTTTCCCTAAGACCTCAAAACCATTTTCGCCAATCAGCATCACATCCAGCAGTACAAGATCATATTTTGTCTGTGACAGCTTATCAAGCCCCTGTCTTCCATTCCATGCCGTATCCACTTCATATAAGCCGTGCATACAGTTTTGCAGCAGTTCCAAAAGAGATTTATCATCATCTATAATCAAAATTTTGTTCATGATTTACGTTCCTCCGTTTTTCAACCCTCATACCGCGGATATTCCATACAACCACACTGCAATTATATGTGGAAATTCGGACTATGACAAGTATCTAAAATACAACTCCTACCGCAAATAAGACGTTATTTATTTCACACCAACTTCACATCAACCTCACACCAACTTCACTTCATTTTCTTAAAGTCATATCACCAAAGGACAGGAAGCCCAAAACAAAGGAGGACTATTTATGACATTTTCAGATTTGGAATGGTATTGGTGGCTGCTGATTGTGGCAGTGGTGATAATCGCTGTCCCTTTCAAAATCAAGTTTATGAAATGGTGGAGCACACGCCAGCAGCAAAAGAAAAATAATCAACAGGGAAAATGGGGGGATGATGAATGATTGAAGTTAAAAATCTGACGTTCTCTTATGGAAAGGATAAGCAAGCCCTGCACGGCTTGGATTTTACAGTAGGGGACGGTGAAATTTTTGGATTTTTAGGACCCAATGGTTCCGGCAAATCCACAACGCAAAAAATCCTTACAGGGATTTTGAAAGGACACGGCGGTAAAGTATCGCTATTTGGAAAAGATATTGCTGCAGCGCATACACAGGACTTTTATCAAAAAATAGGCGTTTTATTTGAGTTTCCCTATCTCTATTCAAATTTGAGCGCTGTTGACAACCTCAAATATTTTTCCTCATTTTATCCCGCAGAGCAATTGCGGGATATTGAAGAATTGCTGGAAGCGTTGGAATTTAAGCGCGATTTCCTTAGAAAACCGGTTTCTTCTTACTCGAAAGGTATGCGGCAGCGCGTAAGTATGGCAAGAGTGCTTCTAAGCAATCCGAAACTGTTATTTTTGGACGAACCGACCAGCGGACTTGACCCGTCCGGCGCAGTTTTGTTCCGCAGGATGATAGAGGAAGAACGCAGGAAAGGTACTACAGTATTTTTAACCACTCATAATATGCTGGATGCCGATTTGTTATGTGACCGGGTAGCTTTTATTACAAACGGGAAAATTGCAGCATTAGACACGCCGAAAAAGCTGAAAGAGAAAAACAGCAGAAAGCGTGTTAAAATCTGCTACCTGTATCAGGATAAACGGGAAGAAAAAACAATCGAAGCCCCGGAATTAGAAGCCGGTATTCCCTTTCCCCATGATGAGATTATCAGCGTCCATTCGGAAGAACCGACTTTAGAGGATATGTTTATTCAATATACGGGGAGGGGGCTGTCTTAATGTGGAAAAATTTTATTTCTCTATTCAAAAAAGACTGTCAAATGATGACAGCCGGAAAATTTTTTCTGCTTGCGGTTGGTTCTCTTCTCCTTTACACATTGTTTATTAACTTCGGTTACATAAAATTTATGAAAGCTGAACTGTACCATGTATATTTATATGATCCGCAAGGTACACAGCCGCAGGCGTCTGACCTGGTTTATCCTGTAATATCATTGGAGGAATTAGATCAAGCTCTTGTTACAGACACAACCGCCATAGGGATAGATGCCGGTTCCGGCACGCCCAATATCATTTTTTATTATGGGAGTGAAAAGGTTGACAGGCACCGCGCTGACTATGCACGCTCACTCTTGTACCCGGATAACGGATATACGGCTAAAACAGTAGGGGCAAATACACCCGAATTAAAACAGCGGAAAGAAATAACCTGCGAACTGCTGTTTATTGAGATTGTTGCTGTTGGATTTTTGGGGATTGCATCTGTTCTGTTCAAAGAAAAGCAAATGGGAGTTATTCGCGTTCATGCTGTTCTTCCCCTGAAAAAGAGTCTGTTTATTTTGTCAAAGATTATTATTTTTTTATTAGCAGACTTAATATTTGCTGCATTGATGACTGTATGCAACATAGGGGTTGCTGATACAATCCATATTTTACCCGCTGTATTAGTACAGACTGCGATCTTGTCCCTTGTTATGGCATTGGCGGGTTTCGGGTGTACGATGGTGCTGAATGATTTCAAACAATTTTCACTTGCTTATTTGGTCATTGCTGTTTTTGCAGCCACACCCGTATTTCTGGCAGCGAATACCTCTATAAAAATGGCATGGATAGGTTGGCATCCGTTTTATCAAATTTATATGGGATTAAAAAATGCTTATTTTGGAACACCTGTAACTGACCCTGTTTATTACATTTGCTCTGCTTGTGGAATTGCCGCCCTGTTTATCATGATTCAAATCGCGTTTCGGAAAGAAATGGGAAAGGAGGGCTGATAGTGAGCGGATTGATTTACCAGCTAAAAAGTGTTCGGAAAGATAAATTTTGTATCATGACTTTTCTTTTGCCGCTGATCGTTGCTTTTATCCTGAATTTTATCGGAGCTATTGATTTTTCCACGCTAAGTGAATTTCACTTTGGTGTAATACAGGACAATTTGCCTGCCGGAACAATCTCATGGTTAGAGCGATATGGGGCTGTAACCGAATATAAGACGCAGGAGGATCTGATTGCCGCCGTCAATGATCCCTCCACAAACTTTATAGGTGTGGAAGCTGACGGCAACGGTATTAAAACGATGCTGTCCGGTGATGAAATGGATCTATGGCGGCAAACAGCAGATACACTTCCTGCATTATACAGAGATTATGAAAACGCAGAAGAAATAACGGTTACAGTTTTAGAGCGTCCCGACCCAATGGAGGGATTTCAAAACATATTTATTGCCGCAACGCTGATTGTTGCAATGTTTATGGGATGTACTTTCAATGCAATGAACATCATAGAGGAAAAGGAAAGCGGCGTTGCACTGGTCAATCAGATATTACCAATGACACATAGCCAATATATCATTCAAAAAATTTTTGTTGGCTTTGTCTGCGGAGGTCTGTCGGCTGTCTTCACAGCCTGTATATGTTTCCGATTATCAATCCTAAGTGCGCTCTTTATGTTGGCACTGATTATTCTTTCGGCATTTGTAGCTGCATTGATCGGGCTGTTTATAGGAGAATCTGCGGAAAACCTTATGGTCGGAGTTGTTTATATCAAGGTAGTCCTGATCATATTTATTGCCGTACCATTATTATCCTATCTGCTGGGAGCAGACGGTTTCGCTTTGATATTCTGCAATCTTATTCCGTCCAATGCGACTTTTGAGGGCATTATGAGTTTGGCAGGCGGCACTGAACAAACAATCACAAAGGATATACTTATTCTTATGGCACATTGTCTTGTCTGGTTTTTGCTTTATCTAACAATCGCTGAATGGAAGAAGAAAAACAAATAGAAATATATACTTACAACCTGCCGCACGCGTTTCTTTTTTTATCTCCTCAAGGAATGTAAGGTGATAGCGCCGATGTGCAGGGACGCTTTCCACCGTCTCAAAGGAGTAAAAGCTATGTTTGAAGTGATGTTTGAAAATGTCAGACAAAAATCCCCCCTAGTACAGCATTGCCTAAATAACAGTGAAAAACAGTGCCTGATATTTGTGACAGGGCAAGGCGGAGGAAGGAGG
>ERZ808051.657-NODE-657-length-32947-cov-13.387740_pt1 | contig 32947 bp, 28 predicted proteins | sample MGYA00380199_ERZ808051 | MGnify/ENA primary metagenome ERZ808051 (study PRJEB31490, sample SAMN06133391) | mouse gut metagenome | isolation source: J11 | host: mice | place: China: Chengdu | collected 2015-05 ...
TGTTGACTGACGACAACGCAGTACTGGTGCAAATAGCAGGTGCTGTATTCACTGTTATTTGCGCAATGCTGTACTAGTCCACAATATCACCAACTATGTCACCGTCAACGACTGCGCCAATATGCTGCTGGCCTGCGGCAGTTCCCCCATCATGGCGGACGAACAGGAGGACGCCGTGGAGATCACCGCGATTTGCGGCGGGCTGAACATCAACATCGGCACCCTGAACCGGCGCACCATTCCCGCCATGTACGCTGCCGGGAAGCGGGCCAATGAGCTGGGCCATCCTGTGGTTCTGGATCCGGTGGGGGCGGGAGCCTCCACCCTGCGGACAAAGACCGCCCTGGGACTGCTCAAAGAGGTCAAGTTCGCCGTGATCCGGGGCAATATCTCGGAGATCAAGACCCTGGCTCTGGGCAGCGGTACCACCAAGGGGGTGGATGCCGATGTGGCGGATCGGGTAACGGAGGAAAACCTGGACGGAGCGGTGGCCTTCGCCAGGGATTTTGCCTGTCGGACCGGCGCGGTAGTGGCTGTCACCGGGGTCATCGATATCGTAACGGACGGGGAGCGTGCCTTCTGCATCCGCAACGGCCGCCCTGAAATGTCCGCCATCACCGGCACCGGCTGTCAGCTCTCCGCCCTGACGGCGGCCTTCGTCACCGCCAACCCGGACAGGCTTCTGGAGGCCGCTGCTGCTGCCGTGTGCGCTATGGGGCTGTGCGGCGAGATTGCCTACAGGCGCATGACCGAGCTGGACGGCAATTCCTCTTATCGGATCGACGCCATGTACCGCCTGACGCCGGAGGTACTGGAGAAGGAGGCAAACTATGAAGTGCGATAAAAAGCATCTGCTGCTCTACGCCGTCACGGATCATGCCTGGGTCGGGGAGCAGACCCTGTATCAACAGGTGGAGGCGGCTTTGCAGGGCGGCGTGACCTGTGTGCAGCTGCGGGAGAAGAATCTGGGGGAGGCGGATTTTCTCCAGGAGGATATGGCTGCGGGTGAAGTCCGCCGCAGGGTGGGCGGGGATATGATTTTAGGCGTCTCCGTCCACACGGTGGAGGAAGCCCGCCAGGCCGTCCGGGACGGTGCGGACTACCTGGGCCTGGGGGCGGTATTCCCTACGAACACCAAAACCGATGTGGAGCAGATGCCAAACGAGACTCTGTGGGCCATCTGCGAGGCGGTGGACACATTGAAAAGCTGTCTGCTTCCCCTTGTAGCAGTGGTCACTCCCAACATTCCGGAGGCGGAGATTTTGTCCGGTATGACCATCCGCGGTCAAGCGGACATTGAGAACGCCGCAAAAAAAATCAGCGGCGCATACGGCTGTGCTGTCCTGCTCAAAGGCGGGCATAACATCAATGACGCCAACGATTTTCTCTATGCGGACGGTACGGGGACCTGGTTCTGTGGAACCCGCATTAATACCCCCAACACGCACGGCACCGGCTGTACCCTGTCCAGCGCCACTGCTGCCAATCTGGCAAAGGGCTTTGACCTGCCCACATCCATCCAGCGGTCGAAAGATTACCTCTCTGGTGCGTTGGGGGCTATGCTGAACCTGGGGAAAGGCCGGGGACCTATGCAGCACAATTTCAATCTGACCGGCGAATATGCGAAGGTGGCAGAGAGATGAAAACCACAGAACAGCTTTTATCCGCAGCAAAGGAAGGTTGAAGACATCTCTTGCTGTGGGTGCCTTGAGACTCAGTGGATCGGAAAGTTTCAGGAGGTCTTCACGAAGGTCATCTGCCCATGCCAATGGTTCTTCGGTGCGGCGCATGGTTTTTGCTGCCGTGTCCGTGGCAGCCGGTATCATTTCTTTTGTCCCATGTATAACCCCATCATGGTTTCTGGTTACGATCTAGAGCGTGTTTGAAAAATGCCGACCCGAACTATTCTCATATAATACAATTGAATGCGGATCACAATAACGCAGTGATCGAAATCAATGCAAAACTCACCCTGTGGTTGAATAGGGGATGCTGCACAAAAATAATTCGTGATCCGTGTCATCAAAATGAATTGGCAATATCCGTGCGTTTGTGATAAGATTATGACATTGGACAACGCGACAGATCAGCAATGGAAAGGAGGCTGCATATATGAAGAATTATACTCAAGTCTATGTCAGGAACAGTATGGAGGCAGCAAAAACATACTGCAGGGCATTTGGCGCGGAGATAACACTTGAAATGAAAGACGACAGCGGGACTGCCTATGAACACTGTGAATTGTCAGTGGACGGCGAGGGCTTTCTGGCAGTAGCGGAAGCCCAAAATCCCTGCGATGTAGAATTCATTCACAAAATGAAGTGGGAGACGATGACTTTTAACGTCTTTGAGATGGGAACCGAGGAGAAGGTCCGCCGCGCATTTGATGTTCTGCGCGACGGCGGCGTTGTTATCGATGCGATCCATGAGCTGCCATGGAGCAAATGCTGCGCCACGGTGATCGACCGGTATGGCGTATGCTGGTGGATCGCTATTTGACAGGTGGAGAGAGGGGAGTATAGAACATGACACAAAATGAGAAAAACGGGTACAAAGAGTACCCGACCGATGCGCTGATCAGGCGGTTTCTGCCGTATTTTAAGCCGTATCGGGGAACACTGTACGCAGATTTGTTCTGCGCGGCGCTGACCACGGTGTGCGAGATCGTACTGCCGCTGATCATACGCAAGATCACGAACACGGCGCTCGAGGACGTGGCGCTTCTGACGGCGCGCATGGTGATCGGGCTGGCGCTGGTGTATTTCGTGCTGCGGATCATCGACGCGCTGGCAAATTATTTTATGGCGGACATGGGACATGTGATGGGGGCAAAGATCGAGACGGATATGCGGCGTGATGCCTATGCGCACCTGCAGCTGCTGTCCAACACGTATTTCAACAACACGAAGGTCGGCCAGATCATGGGGCGCATCACGAATGACCTGTTCGAGGTGACGGAGTTTGCGCACCACTGCCCGGAGGAGTTTTTCATCGCGGCGATCAAGATCGTGATATCGTTCATCATTCTGGCGCAGATCAATCTGCCATTGACGCTGATGATCTTTGTGTTCGTGCCGGTCATGACGGTCGTCTGCCGCATCATCAACAAGAAGATGCGCCGGACATTCAGCGAACAGCGCCACCAGATCGGTGAGCTGAATGCAAAGATCGAGGACAGCCTGCTCGGGCAGAAGGTTGTCAAGGCGTTCACAAACGAGGCGCTTGAGTCGGCGAAATTCGAGCAGGGCAACCAGGAGTTTCTGCGGGTGAAAAAGCACGCGTACATGCTGATGGGAATGTTCAGCACTTCCACGAGGGTCTTTGACGGTCTGATGTATCTCACCATCATTATCGGCGGCGGATTTTTCCTGATGGACGGGGAGATCCTTCCGGGTGACATGGTTGCCTACGTCATGTATGTGTCCACACTGATCGCGACCATCCGCAGGATCATAGAGTTTGCCGAGCAGTTCCAGCGCGGGATCACGGGGATCGAGCGTTTCCTGCAGATCATGGACGCGGATATCGAGATCTTTGACGAGGAGGGCGCGGTGGATCTCGTCGCGCCGAAGGGTGAGATCGAGTTTCGCAACGTCAGCTTTGAGTACCCGGACGACCACAACAAGGTGTTTGCAAATCTCAACCTGCAGATCCATGCGGGGGAGAAACTTGCCATCGTGGGACCCTCCGGCGGCGGGAAGACGACGCTGTGCAACCTGATACCGCGCTTTTACGATGTGTCCTGCGGTGAGATCACACTCGACGGAAAGAATATCAGGCAATTGACGCTAAAGAGTCTCCGCCAGAGCATCGGTGTCGTCCAGCAGGAGGTCTATCTGTTCTCGGGTACGGTGTATGAAAATATCGCTTACGGAAAGCCCGGCGCGACGCGCGAGGAGGTCATGGAAGCGGCAAAGCGCGCCGGGGCGGACGAGTTCATACAGAATCTGAAGGACAAATATGACACGTATGTCGGTGAGCGCGGCGTGAAGCTCTCCGGCGGGCAGAAACAGCGCATCAGCATCGCCAGGGTATTTCTGAAAAATCCGCCGATACTGATCCTCGACGAGGCGACCTCGGCACTGGACAATGAGAGCGAGTATGCGGTCGCAAAGTCTTTGAGTGAGCTTGCGAAAGGACGCACCACGCTCACGATCGCCCACAGGCTGTCGAGCATCAGAAATTCGGACAGGATCCTGGTGCTGACGGACGAGGGCATCGTGGAGGAGGGCGACCACGGGGAGCTGATGGCGCTCGGCGGGATCTATCATCATTTTTATACGATGGCGAACGAGATCAAGTAATCGATAAAAAAAGCATCACCTTAAAAAGGAGAATGAGGGATCAATGACAGAATTAGAAAAAAATCCGGATCCGGAAGTCGAGGCAGGATCAGAGATCGAGACAGAGACAATGGCGGAGACAGAACCCGAAAATCCGGGCGAACAGCAGGATGAAAGTTTGCAGGAGTCCGACAGGACGCAGGAAAATGCGCCGGGATCCGACGCGTTTGACATCACCAGGAAATTCAAGCACAACCGAAACCAGATCCCCACTCCGAGACAGGCGGCACAGGACCCGCAGCAGGAGCGTGAAATCCCCAAAAAGCGCAAGCTGGTGGGTGTGACGGACAAGAAGGTCGAGACAAAGCGGATCCTGTATTTTCTGGCGCTGTGCTTTGGCGTGGCGTGGGTATTGGAGATCTTTGCCATCATTCCGATGTACCATAGTGACAATGTGGAAGTCGTGAAACAGGCGGTGGACATGATCTCCCAGCTGATGCTCACGCCGGCACTGGCGGCGCTGGTGATCCGGCTGGCGACGAGGGAAGGGCTTGTGAAGTCCGGGTTTCAGTTTAACTTTTTCGAATACAAGGCACTGTTTCTGCTGGGCTGGTTCGGGACGACAGCGCTCACATTTGCGGGCGCTTTGATCTACTTCCTTGTTTTCAGGGACAATTTCGATCCGAACATGACAGCGTTCGTCGCTTCCTACAGCGAGAGTGCGGCGAACGCTGGCGCGCAGATCGACGCGGTCAATATCATCGCCGCCTACAAGACGGATCTGCTGATCAAGGTGTTCACGGCAGCAGTGCTTGATTTTATCAACAGTTTCGGGGAGGAGTGGGGATTCCGCGCGTATCTGCTTCCAAAGCTCTACCGGAAGTTTGGCGCGGTTCCGGCGATGATCCTGAGCGGGCTGGCATCGGGGCTGTGGTATGCGCCGCTCGTCGCTGCAGGATATTACTACGGGACTGACAATGCGGGATTTCCAGTGGTGAATATCCTCGCCATGTGCGTCTTCGGCGCTGTGACAGGTGTCATCTATTCTTACCTGTGCCTGCGGACGGGCAGCATCTTTCCCGCCGTGTTTGCGCACAGCGCAGTCAACGTGCTGATGTCGCAGGCGGCATTGTTCACAGTTGACGGCGGCAATTTCTTTGTGGGACCGTCTCCGACCGGGATCGTGTCGGGACTGCCGTTTATCGCGGCGGCAGCGGTCTGCCTGTTCCTTATGTACAGGAATCCGGTCAAGCCGGGCGGGGAACAGGCCTGATCTGTATTTTGGATAGTGTTCGACTCAGTAAATTAATGAGAAAGGAAGAAAATCAAATGAAAAAAATGAACATGCTTGTAAATCCTATTGACAGAAAAAGTCATATCAACAAGGAGATATACGGTCACTTTATGGAGCATCTGGGACGATGTATCTATAATGGTATCTATGTCGGTCCGGATTCGTCAATACCTAACACAAAAGGAATCAGAAATGATATTATCGAGGCGTTTAAGCAGATAAGAGTTCCTGTACTGCGCTGGCCGGGCGGCTGTTTTGCAGATACATATCACTGGAAGGACGGTATCGGACCAAAGTCTGAACGGTCCCATATCACTAATGTGAACTGGGGGTGTGTGGATGAGGATAACAGCTTTGGCACACACGAGTTTTTTGACCTCTGTGAGCTTGTGGGTGCGGAGCCCTATCTTGCGGGAAATGTAGGAAGCGGATCAGCGCAGGAACTAGCCGACTGGATCGAATATATTACATTTGACGGAAAATCACCTATGTCCGAACTGAGAAGAAAAAATGGCAGAGAAAAACCGTGGAAACTCAAATACGTCGGAATCGGCAATGAGAGCTGGGGATGCGGCGGCAATATGCTGCCCGAACAATATGCAGGAGAATACCGCAAATATTCAAGTTTTTGCCGTAATTACAGTGACAACAAGCTGTACAGGGTCGCTTGCGGAGGCGATGATGAGTGGAATGAAACGTTACTTACAAAACTGAAATCGGGTGCAGCTTTTGATCTTGTCAATGCCGTAACACTCCATTATTATACCATTCTTGGAAATGACTTTGCCCATAAGGGCAGCGCAACAGATTTCACGGAGGATGCGTATTATCAGAGCCTGAAAAATACACAGGGGATCGACAACTCGATCTCGCGAAGCATAAAAATGCTTGATCTGCATGATCCCGATGAGAGACTCGGTCTGATCGTTGACGAATGGGGATGCTGGTACGATGTTGAACCCGGCACAAATCCTGGGTTTCTTTATCAGCAGAATACGATGCGGGATGCGGTTGTTGCTGCGTTGTATCTCAATATTTTTAATTCGCACAGCCGCCGCGTGGTAATGGCGAACCTTGCTCAGACCGTAAATGTTCTTCAAGCCATTATACTCACAGACGGAGAAAAGATGATAAAAACGCCTACCTATCATGTAATGGATCTGTTTAAGGAACATATGGACGGAACATTGCTTTACAGTTTTGTTGACAATGACTATGAAAACGGTATTGCCTGTATTTCGCAGTCTGCTTCAGTTGATGATAAAAACAGAATACACGTTACGATTGCGAATATGTCTCTGCATCGAAGCTATTCTCTCTGCTGTCAGCTTCCATATATCAGGATCAAAGAAGCTGCTGCGAGAATTTTGACTGGAGAGGTCCACTCCCACAATACCTTTGATGAGCCGGACAATGTGATCATAAAAGAACATGCGCTCAAGCATAACAGTAATGAGATTGAGATCGAGCTGCCTTCTTGCAGTGTTGTTTCTGTCGAGATCATTCCCGAACAGCAAATATAGCAGAAGGAATCGTTGCTGTCAGCCCAGAGTGAATCCGGGAACTATAAGGAACGGTTCAGAGACAGACAGAGCAAATGCTATTTCTGAACCGTTCCCCAATCTGACAGGTTCGGCGTTTAAACTGCAGGTATTTTTTTGTCCGTGTAGAGGATATGGTTGATCAGCCAGCCGAGCAGGAACTCCAGCAATTCCTGCAGATTTTCCTGCGGATTCGCGTCGATCTGGTCGAGACTGATGTTTTCGAGTTTGTCGACGAAAGCCTCGTGTGCGCGTTTCTGTGCGCTCAGACCTTCATATTGGATTCCCTCCATATATTCCTCTTCGTCTGCGAAGTGTTCTTTCGTGTACTCTTTCAGTTCATTCAGGATCTGCATGATGCTGTCATAACCGGAGAGGCTGTCAAAGTTTTTGACCAGCTGGTTCGCCTTGTCGACGATGCGGAAGAGTTCTTTGTGTTCGGCGTCGACAAGCTCGATCCCCGTCAGATATTCGTCGGTAAACTCGCAGGGATTCTCGCGCACCATCCACTCCTCGAGCGGCGGCAGCTTGCCGATCAGGATATCGCTGCTGAGGATATGGCGGTAGAGCCATTTTGCGAGAAATCTGACGAGCTCCGTGAGCACCCGCTGCTGTTCCTCCTCGTTGTCGATATTGACAAATTCGTATTCCCGCACCTTATCGCGGAAAAACGCATGCTGGGAGCGCTGGCGGATCAGCTCCGGATCACGGATCTGCACCATGTATTCCTCCTCGTGGGCAAAATGCGTCTCCGCATAGAAGTCAAGCTCCTCGAGGATATTTTTCAGCTCCTGGTAATAGTCGCTGTGATAATCGGTGCATGCCATATTGTAAGCTTTTGAGAGCAGCGCAAAAAGATTGCGGTGTTCATCATCTATCGTTTCGATACCGGTAATGCAGTCCTGCGTAAATTCAAATGTCATATTTTTCTTCCTTTCCTGTTTTGTAGTTATGTATGTTCTTTTAACGCCTATTATAGCACATCGCTGTGGGAAATACCACTGTGCAGTGTTTATTTACGACAACTGATTCCACGCGTCTATTTTCTACAGGTCAGGGACTTTTAGAAAAGAAGAAACCTTTACATTGAGAATCTTTCTGGCGTTCTCCTGAATGTAAAGGTTTCTATACAAGGGTCTTGATTTTTTACGTCAATCCTTTTAAGGTCTGCATTCTCCCGGCTATGTTCTGTTCGAATTCCTCGTCAGAGAACTTGGGATCTCTGGTTGCTCTCCAGATATCACAGGGTGCCTTGCAGCATTCGCCGCAGTCTTTCATGTTTTTTTCGTGGACGACACACTGATAAATGGAACAGACTCCTGAACAATGAAATACGTTTCCTTCGCAGGTATTGCAGCCGCTGCACATGCTCCCATAACAGTAGCAGGTGCTGCAGTCTGTTCCGCAGACGCTTATGCTGGATCTTTGGTACTTCTCAAACCATGTCTGAACGACATTGACCGGGTGCTGTGTCAGCCGTGCGGTCTCCTCGACGTTTTTCCCCTGTGCAAACTGTCTGCATGCCACGCAATACATGCTTTCCGACACTTCAATTAAATGTCCGTCGGGATCAAAGATGCGGATCCCCCGCTGCAGCCATGGGAATGTCTTCGGTTCATGGAGGCGCTCCACATCGGGATGTTGGTCTAACAGCGTGATGAACGCATCAAAGTCTTCTGTTTCAAAGTAGAGTTCCATCGTATTGGAGTGATATTTCATCGTGTCTGCCTGAAATCCGGCAAGCTCATCAAAATGTTCCTGCAGAACCAGTCCGCAGTCCAGCGTCTTGTTCCACCCCAGGTCGAGTGTCACTTCCTGATGGAACAGATCCTTGTAAAAGCGCAGTGAGTGTTCCATGTTTTTCACGGCAATCAATGTACTACAGTATTTCATATGGGGTTCCTCCTGACCGTATTTATAAATTTTTTTGCTGTATACACAGGTATACTCTTTTCGTTTTGCTTTCAAATATAGTTTACTGTGATCCGGAGGATTTGTATTGTATATTTCCGACATTCTGCATCGCAAATTTTCTGGCGTCTGATATACTCATGGAGTGATATTTCCTGAAATCATGGCATAAATGCGCCTGGTCCGAATAGCCGTATTGATACGATGCGTCTGCGATAGTAAAGCTGTTGTCATACATAAGTCTGTTCCACAAGTACTGATAACGGACCATCGATGCCAGACTTTTGGGGGACACGCCGATGTATTCCAGATACAGGCGTTCCAGCTGTCGGCTGCCGATGAGGACTTCCCGCTCCAAATCTGTCATTGACAGCGTTCCCCTAGTCTCGAGTATCCTGGATACGGACTGGAATATCACTGGATTTTGGTGCTCCTCGCGAAGATGGTGCAGCAGGATCGCTTCTGTGACCGGTATGATCTGGCTGATATCATCGATGTCAAACAGGCGTTTCTCAATTTCCTGTTTGATTCGTGGAAAATGACAGTCCACATCAAAACGCGTATTCTTCGTACTCCGCATGGACTCTTCCGCAAACAGGGCTGCGCCCCATGCGTAGAAGCGAATCGCAAAGCGGAAAAATTTCTTTCGGGCTCTGAGATATTTCCGGGCAGCGAAAGCCCGGTCGTCAATCCCGCAGAAACAGCTGTCAATGGTGTTGTTCGTATAATCCGCTGTAAAGATAATGTCCATGCAGGTGTCCGGGGTGACGATATCCGTCTCGGCATCGGTGCACGCCTCCTGCACGACGATTTTCTGACTGCCCCAGAAACACCGGATATAGGGCTTTAGGGCGTCGCACGGTGCAAATTCCATATATTCTTCTGTACACTTAAACGGTGTTGCCGTGATCGGATGGTAGATCTTGTGTAAGTTCATGTTTGGGAAATCTTTCTGTTATTCGGATTCTGATTGGCGTGGTTTCAATATATTGGTTTCGATCCAGTCTGCCACGCCGTCCTCGTCATTTGACAGCGCAATGCAGTTCGCGACAGCTTTGACATCGTTGACGGCATTGGAGACAGCGACGCCGATCCCGCAGATCTGGAGCATCTCCATGTCGTTTGTGTCATCGCCAAAGGCTGCGATATCACTCAGAGGGATACCGAGCAGCGCTGCCAGGGCGCGGATCGCCTGTATTTTGCCGGAATCTTCGGGCAGGAAGGCGTACCAGTTCTCACCGCGGTAGCTCTGCAGGCGACAGTGGTATCTGTCTGCGATCGCTTCTGCGGTTTTGCGGTCGGAAAGCTCTGCCACGATCTTATTGACAGGACAGGTTAATGGTGCGCTGTAGTCGCTGTAGACGGCTTTGTGCAGTTTTTCGGATTCCGATATGTGGCTGCTGTTCCAGAATACCTGCTGACCGGATGCCACGGTGATCTCTGTTGCCGGGTCGTGTTTTAGCAGATCCTGTACGATCTGATCCGCATCTTTTGTGTCCATGCTGAGGCTGTACAGCTGTTTTGATCCTGCGTTGTTGTCCGGAGAATCATGATCGCGACAATGGATCAGCGTCCCGTCGGTGGTGATCTCATAGTCCGGCTGGATCTCATTTATGTAGCGCTCCGCACCGATCCAGTAACGGGCGGTGGCAATCACGACGAGGATTCCGCGATCCTGGCATCTTTTCAGCACCTGTTTTGTGTGGTCCGATATGCTCGCGTCGGATCGGAGCAGCGTCCTGTCGAGATCCGTCAGTATCATTTTTATGCCCATGGTATCACACCTTTCTCCGCTGTGGATCAGGCAGTTTAATCCATTTGGACCCTGTCTGTCGGAGCGTTTTTGGATCTTGTACTTTGATATGTGACACTCAAATTGTAGCACACCCACCCGTTCGAGCGCAACTGTTAAACTTTACTCCCCTTCTCAAAAACGGTCAACGGGATTATAATGTGCTTTGGAGGATAGCAGGTGGAAACAGAAGGGGGAATTTCCAGAAATTCCCCCATAGATCAGAGATTTGAACACAAGTGTTTCGTGCCGCGATCAGTACGTACGCCAAAAGATATTGGATTCTGGATAAATAAACTGCAGTATAAAGGAAACGACCACAACAAAACAGATAAGTATGCAGCTGCCCACGAGAAACCACTTTAGTCCTCTTAGGATATTTTTTAAACTTTCATTTTGAAGAACCGAATCCACGTCCTGGGAAACTCGATAGATGGAATCGATCTTCTCATTTGTAAGGGACTGCTCCCTCACTTCCTGCACGTCAATATCCTTCACAAGTTCATCTAAGGTCATATTAAAGAAATCACTTAGCATCACCAATCGGGTAAAATCCGGGTACGACTGCCCCGCCTCCCACTTTGAGACAGTCTGCCTCGATACCTGCATTTCCATGCCCAGTTCCTCCTGGGAAAGTCCCTTTTCTCTTCTGAGTTTTAATAGTTTTTCGTTGAATTTCATTTTATAGTTCCTCCTTCTCTCAGCCCGCAATGAGTGGCTTTTTTCAGCCCGCAATGAGTGGCTTTTATTCAGCCTACAATAAAATTGCTTTGGGTTCAAGCAATTTAGGTTGTCAATTTGTCAATTTTGGCTGCCATTTCGCGGGTTTCAGACAGTTTACATTGTGTCAACAACGCTTAACATGTCTATGCAACATTGTCAAGTGATGAATTTAATTTAATTTTTGCCCCCAAAATATTGCAAATTATTTACAGCTATAGTATAATCCCGTTTTAAACACTTGACAAAATAATAAACGGCTGAAATCCTTTGTTTATGGGAATTTCAGCCGTTTTTGCTTCTTCGGGTTTGTTGTATGGAAAACCTATCCTGAAATTTTTTTAATTTTTTTATTTAATTCTTTTGGCTGGTAATACTGCCTGTCCAGCTGCAGGCCGAATACTGCGTTCAGGGCGGTGAGAACCTGCGACCCTGTATAAATAGATTTGTAGCACATATCTTCAATATTAGTTACCGCCATGTTCTGCATGGTTTCTATGACTGGCCCAATGGGGAAGTGCATTCCTTTGTCATCCAGCTTCTTTTCCAACAGGCGGTAAATCAACAGTGCGGTGTAACAGATCATAAAGTGTGCCGTGATATGCTCTCTGGTATGATGGAATACAGGCCTGCCGGAGAAGTCTGTTTTCATAATTCGGAAGCAGTCCTCTATTTTATAGCGCTGTGAACTGATGCTTACAATCTCTTTTGCACTTTCGTCAAGGTTTGTGGCTATGGCGTAGTAGCCGTCGTATTTTTCCTCTTCATCGATCCGCGCCTGGTCAATGCCGTATGATTTCTCTGTCTTTCCTTCATCAGAACTGTTTTCAATCCTTTTAATAAACCGTGTTACATCATTGGGGCCTTTTTTATAGGTTTCAGGATCCATGTTTTTTAACAGCTTCTCCGCCCGTTCTATCTGACGGTTCCGTATGGTTCTCTGGTACTCCATCATTTTGCGTGAAAAGGTGATAATGACTGACTGGGGAACCATGGCAGGTGATTTTACCCGTTTCTTTTTCCCGTTCTTTAAAATTTTTTCTTCATAAAATCCCAGATCTATAGCCTTGTCTGCGGGAATGGTCTTATATGCCCTGTCAAGGTAGAGGGGCCTTTTGTCCGGATCGGATTTGTCAAACTCTTTCAGCGATCTGACGGACACAGGGGAGTCGTCTGATAAAAGGCGGTAGTCATAATCGTTAAAAACTGCCTGTTTTAAATCAGCAGAAAGCTTTTTGACTGACTGGGTAACAATAAAAGCCCTCCCGCCCATGGAGTTGAAATTTCTTATATTCAAGGAGCCAAGCCCCGCATCAGCACAGTAAATGAATTTTTTGCCATGAAGCATTTTTGTAAGCTTCTTTTCCAGGGGGACTGCGGTGGTCTGTTCATTGTCAGATCCGGAGGCAAGGCACATCGTCAGGGGGATCCCGTCAGCGTCCATAAACAGTCCCATCTCCACTAAGGGTGCGGGCTGATGCTGTTTGGAGATTCCGTATTTGCGAAAACCCTTTACCAGTTCTCCCGTAACTTCGTCAAGATAATCTTCATCCGGCGATTCCGTCTCAAAATAAAAGTTGGTGCAGTCATAATAGCATACCGAAGTGTTTCTTCTGACGATGCCGCAGCTGGAATCATACAGACGGGAAATGTATTCGTCATAATGGGCTGCCATAATATCCAGCGTGCGGTGTATATGCTGATAGTCAAAGGAGGGCTGCTCATAATAACGGTTAAGGTGCTTGAGGCTGTTAAGCTTGGATCCGGGATATAAAATGCGGTCATAGACAAGAAAGCGGTTTACAAGGTCAGGGTCAAAGGTGATCCTGGAATCAGCGGTGACCTCTTTAAAAAAGGAGCCAACAGCCAGCTGGTGGTAAAGCTGCTGGAGAAAAAAGTAGCCAATATTGAGGCTGGAGCTGGAAGAAGCAGAATTATTGGTGATTTTAATTTTCTCATTAAAATCAATTTTAACCTCCATGGAAACCCTGCCTTCTTTTTCTTCCCTGTTATATTTGGCGACCTGTTCCCTGGCATAAGCGAGAGGATCATCCGTAATCATAAGCAGTTCAGAATGTTTTCCGATACGTGCAATATTTTTGGTTGTTGTCTTAGAACCGATACGGAAACCTTTCTGGATAAAGTATGTGGGGTCTTTTGATTTTTTGTCATAATTAAGTTTCATGCCTTTATTATAACGCATTCTGTGTGTGAAGTCAACACCGTACATCTCCGTACAACAAATAAATTTCAAAATTTGACAAAAAAATAAGCCTTGACTGGCTTAAATAAAGGATTCTATAAAATTTAGATATTACGTAAATGTTTAAAACCCGGCATAGACAGTAACAGTATATACTAGATACGGTTCAGTCGTCAAGCGAAGTCGTGAAATTTGCAGAAAAACGGTAACAGTTCGTTACTGTACGACAAACACGCCCCAGACTACATATTCAAAAATTTTTGTGGACTTTCACGCACTGACATGCTATAATAAACATCGCAAAACTTCATACAGACAGTTCGAGACCATCCTGTCTATAAACAAAACTATGGATTTTGGATCTGACAGATTTTTGTCGGATCTGCACATTTATTGTGAAATTCGGAGCTTTGTGCTCCTTTTGTTTTGATGGGAATTTGTATTGTATGCAGGTTCCTTTTTTATTGCCTGCACTAACCCAGTCACCTGTCCCGCCTGCAACTGCGCGCTGCACAGCTGCAAAACATGCTTTAAGCATATGTTTATCGTCCATAAAACACTGACGGACAAGAAAGGATCGATACTCTATGGAAAATGATTCACTGACCAGATACGCCGAGATCACCGAAAAGAACAGGCGCGAGATCGTGCTGCTGCGCGGCTCGGGCTGCAGGTGGCGCCGCTGTACTTTCTGTGACTATCACCTTGATTTCAGTTTGGACGAGGGCAGCAATTTTGCGCTGAACCAGGAAGTCCTGGAACATGTCACCGGGAAATACGGCAGGCTCGAGGTCATCAATTCGGGAAGCTTTACGGATCTGGATGACAGGACACGAAGACGGATCCTCGACATCTGCATCGGGAAAAAAATCACGGAAATCCATTTTGAGTGCCACTGGATGCACAGGGACGCGGTTCCTGCGCTCCGCAGGACCTTCGAGGCACACGGAATACAGGTAAAGCTCAAAATCGGTGTCGAGACATTTGACGCCCGATACCGCGAGCAGGTACTTCACAAGGGGATCGACGAGACATCCCCTTCCAGGATCGCCGCCAATTTCGATGAAGTCTGTCTGCTTTTTGGACTGGAGGGTCAGACCGAAACGTCGATGCGGTATGATATCGAGACTGGTCTGGCAAACTTCGAGCGCGTCTGCATCAACATCATGGTCGAGAACACCACCAGGGTAAAGCCCAGCCTGTCCGTCATAGACACTTTTATGAGAGAACTTTATCCTGTCTACAAAGATAACGTACATGTAGACATTCTGCTCAACAATACGGATTTTGGTGTTGGGTGAAAATTTTTTTGATATTTGGAGGTATAAAACATGAACAACGAACTACTATTGATCCTCAGTCTGGTACTGATCTACACCTGCGTCGTCCTTTTTTACCGCTTTCTGGGCAGATCCGGTCTGTACTGCTGGACGGTGCTCGCGACAATCGCGGCAAACATCGAGGTCCTGATCGTCGTGGACGCCTTTGGCATGGAGCAGACACTTGGCAACATTTTGTTTGCGTCAACCTTTCTGGTGACGGATATCCTGAGCGAGACCGAGGGAAAGCGCGCCGCAAACAAGGCAGTCCTGATCGGGATCCTCACTTCCGGCATATTCATCCTGATCTCTCAGTCCTGGCTGCTCTACACGCCAAACGCCAGCGACTGGGCTTCGCCTGCGATCGCGTCCGTCTTTTCCAACACGCCGCGGCTGATGCTCAGCAGCATTGTCGTCTATGCCATCGTGCAGGCGTTCGACGTCTTTGCATACCACGCAATCTGGGCGCACACGACAAAACGGTGCAATGATTCCAAAAGATTTCTGTGGCTCAGAAACAATGGCTCCACGCTCGTCTCACAGTTTTTCAATACACTGCTGTACACCTTTGCGGCATTCTGGGGCGTCTACGAATTCAAGACTTTGATGAACATCGTGCTTTCCAGCTACGTGATCTTCATTTTCACCAGTCTTCTGGACACTCCTGCAGTCTACATAGCAAGAAAGCTGTCTCGTGACAGCATTTCCTGACACAGTTGTCGCAGAAGCTGTCTCATGACAGCAGTTCCCAAGCCAGTTATCGCAGCGGATACGCCTGGCAAAATACCTCGCCTCAGTCCGCTGCGACTACACTTTCTGTCCGATGGCTATCACAATCGAACCGTGAAGAAATACCACGCGCGATCTGTAACCGTTATTTTTCTACAGTTTCTTAGAGAAATACAGCACCAGGTCATCATCATTGCAACAATCCTCGTACGGTCCGCAAACCGCGTCGCGATACCAAACGCCCGTGCCATCGGGAATATATCCGCGCTTTACATACATTCTCTGGGCACTGCCATATCCGGAATGAAGCCCCACAGTGAGACAGACCGTGTCCGAGTACACTGATGCGATCTGCTCTGCCACGTCCATCAGTTTGCTGCCGATCCCCCTTCTTTGGTATTTCTCCAGCACTCCGAAATCAACGATCTCAGGATATCCCTTATCCGCAAATGCGCCCTGCTTAGGATCAGGATAAACATTGATATATCCGGCAACGTTTCCCTGGTATTCCACTACCAGCGGGACCGCCTTTCCCTCGGACTGATCCCGAAGCCTCATTTCGTACTTTTCCGCACTGGCATGCCAGCCCTGCGCGATCTCCTCGTCGGCGATCACCTGCGCGTCACTCTGTCTCATATTGCGTATCAAAATATCGTCTTTGTCATAATATATTTTCATCTGATCACACCTTTCATCTGCTTCCTTTTTATCTCCTTTTTCTTGTCCTCTCCATTTTGCGCGTCAATATCAGCGCCCTTCCCTGGCGTACGTTTATCTCCTTTTTCTTGACCGCTCCATTTTGCGTGTCAATATCCGCTGTCTTTCCCTGGCGTACGCCTCCTCCTTCTGCAGGCTCAGATAGGTCTTCCAGCGCCTCTCGTCGAGTGTTTGGTCCGCCAGCGCCCTCTTGACAGCGCATCCTGGTTCCGTCTGGTGTCTGCAGTCGGAAAACCTGCACTGAAGCACAAGCTCCTCAATATCTTCAAACGTGTGTTCTGTACCTTCCGCGCCCTCTCCCATGATCAGCTTTCGCATACCCGGCGTGTCGATGATCCTGCCGCCACCTTTTATGAAACGCTGCCGTTTTCAATCTTCCGTATGTGGTTTCCGAACCAATGCCCAATTCATAGCGGTCCCTGTGAACCGCCGTGACGATCGCTGTATTTTTCATTTCGTCCATTTCTTCTTTTCCTCTTTCTCATACAATCTTTGCTGTTCCATGCGACTTCTCTGTTCATATCATTTTTTAATCCGATTCTTCTGCTCTGTGCCATAAACATCTCTCCTTTCACAATCTGCACCGTCATACTTCCTCGGTGTGCCCGTGTGCATAAAAAAATCCCAAAGACACCATTCTATGCCTTTAGGATCCCTAAACCTTCTATATGCATAAAATCGCGGCATCAGACGATACCGCGACAAACACACCTTTTTTATCTGCTGTTTTTCGGGGTAATCGCACGCTTTATGAAATTATCTTCAATAACATTATTTCTGCTCATCATCATCGATTACCTCCGTTTCTTTATAATAGACTCTCGAAGTCTCTCTCGCAATCGCAGGTAGAGGAAATATTCGAAAGGCTATTCTAAATTTCATTTTCTATAATAACAGGTTATGCTACCCGTGTCAACAGGCATAAATTATGTTCTCACAGTAATGCAATGGTTCAGTTACTGTTCACTCGTAAGCCAAAACTACTCCGGCATATGGCGATATTGTCCCAGATTGAGGCTGTCAAACGCATCCATTCCGGCTTCGCACCGGACACCAAGTTCCTTAAGCAGTCTGTTTATGGTTCCTTCACCACTGCACGGTTCAATAGAAATCTTCCCATTTTCAAAAAAACACCTGCCTGTGTTCCCATACCGCCGCTATAGTCCGTTTCACAGTACACAAGCTTCGTGTGGAGCGAATACCGCCGCAGGAATTGCTCAATCGCCACAGTAAAATAATCCAGCCCGAGATCCCTCTCCTCATCAAGGACATCAAAAAACGCTGTAATGTCATCAAAAAGTGAACTTGTCAAAAACACCATTCCATATCCCTGAGGCAATACAATCTCCCGTGCAGAATTCCAATTGTCAGTCAAAGTCCGAATCGACTCATGCGTTCCTATAACAGCCTGTATGCAATGCCCCATTGTCACACCCCTCTATCTGCTGCCCGCCTGTTTTTCACATAAAATACCACGCCCGCCGCGTCCGCGAGAAACCAGCCGATCGGCACGGACATCCAGATGCCTGTCACGCCGATCCCCTCGACAGCAGACAACGTATATGCCAGCAGCACGCGCATTCCGAGCGATACCACCGTGAGGACCACCGAGACGCCGGGCTTGTTGACTGCGCGGAAATACCCGTAAAACAAAAACAACAGCCCGATACCAAAATAGAACGATGCCTCTATGCGCAGATATCCGACACCCACCACAACCGCCTCCGCGCTGCTCTCATCGAGAAAAAGCGACATGAGCGGTCTGGCGAACCCGACCACCAGGACTGAGATCACGAAACAGAATACAAACGCGCCAAGCACCGCATCCCGCATTCCCCTGCGGATCCTGTCGCGCTTTCCCGCACCGTAGTTCTGCGCCACATACGTCGAGAACGCGTTGCCAAAATCCTGCACCGGCGAGTATGCAAACGAGTCGATCTTGACTGCCGCCGCAAAAGCCGCCATCACCACGGAGCCGAAGCTGTTGACAAGACCCTGCACCATCAGGATCCCGAAATTCATGACCGACTGCTGCAGACAGGTCAGCGACGACAGGCCGAGCAGTTCTTTTAAAATATCCTGATTCCAATGCCTGTTCTCCTTTTTGATATGTACCTCGGGATATTTTTTCAAGCAGTAGATCAGAATACCGACGCCCGCGACATACTGTGAGATTACCGTCGCTGCCGCCGCGCCGCCGACTCCCCACATCAGCACACGGATAAAAAAAAGATCCAAAAAGATATTCAGCACTGCGGAGACGCCAAGAAAACAGAGCGGGATCAGCGAATTGCCGAGCGCACGCATGAAATTAGCCACAAAATTGTACAAAAACGTCGCCGTGATCCCCGCAAATATCCACAGCAGATACTCCCTCATGAACGGCACGACCTCATCCGGCACACGCAGAAACGAAAGGATCCCGTGGATCCCCACATAGACCAGAATATTCAGGGTGACAGTGACCGCCCCGATCATCAGAAACGCCATGTAGATCCCCTTCTCCAGCCTGTCATAGTCACGCCTGCCAAACTGCATGGAAAAAAAGGCGCTGCTGCCCATGCAGAGCCCTAATATGATCGAGGTCACAAAGACCATCAGCGTGTAGGAGGAGCCCACTGCCGCCAGCGCGTCTTTGCCGAGAAACCGCCCGACGATCAGCGTGTCCACCACATTGTAAAGCTGCTGCAGCACATTGCCCACCATGATCGGAAAAGCAAACTTTAGCAGCTTTGTCATGATATTTCCCTGGGTTAAATCGTAGTTCATAACTCTTCTATCCTTATTTTTATCTCCGTGTCAAGTGCTCTTGCCGACTCCGCAAGACGCCGGGTGCGGGTTTTGTCCCCCTGTTTGCCGCTCAGGCACCTTGACATCCATCGCACACACACAAAAGCCAAAGGCAGACACAGCACACTGCCCTTGGCTTTTCATCTCATCTATTATTTTGTGCCCTTTAATCTGCTCTTTCTGTAGATGACGTCATCTCTCGCCGGTCCGTTGCTCACGAGCGTGATCGGATAGCCGATCTGCTCCTCGATGAACTCGACATATCTGCGGCAGTTCTCGGGCAGCTCCTCGTAGTTTCTGATCCCCCGGATGTCCGTCTTCCAGCCGGGCAGCGTTGTAAAGACCGGCTTCGCCTTACCGAGCTTTGCCGTGACAGGAAACTGCGTCGTGACTTCCCCGTCGATCTCATATCCTGTGCACACCGGTATCTCGTCGAGATATCCGAGCACGTCGAGCACCGTGAAGCAGACATCTGTCGTTCCCTGCAGACGGCATCCGTACTTGGACGCCACACAGTCAAACCACCCCATACGTCTCGGGCGTCCTGTCGTAGCACCGTACTCCCCGCCGTCTCCGCCGCGGCGTCTGAGCTCATCAGCCTCATCGCCAAAGATCTCTGACACGAAAGCGCCCGCGCCAACCGACGACGAGTATGCCTTGCACACCGTGTAGATCTCCTTGATCTCATAAGGCGGCATTCCTGCGCCGATCGCGCCGTAAGCTGCGAGTGTCGACGAGGATGTCACCATCGGATAGATGCCATGGTCAGGATCCTTCAGCGTGCCAAGCTGACCCTCGAGAAGAACATTCTTGCCCGCTCTCAAAGCCTCGTCGAGATACGCCGATACATCACACACATACGGTTTGATCATATCCCTGTACTCATGCAGTGTGTCGAGAAGCTCTGCCGGAACGATCGCAGGCTTGTGGTACAGATGCTCGAGGATCACGTTTTTCTGCTCTGCGACCCGCTCGACCTTCTCTTTCAAGAGCTCCTCATCAAAGAGCTCGCTCACCTGGAAACCGATCTTTGCATACTTGTCAGAGTAAAAAGGTGCGATCCCCGACTTCGTGGAGCCAAATGATTTTCCGCCCAGCCGCTCCTCCTCGTACTGGTCAAACAGCACATGGTAGGGCATCACGATCTGTGCCCTGTCCGATACCAGAATCTTTGGCACCGGCACGTTTCTGTCCGTGATCGACTTGATCTCCTCCATCAGGATCGGAATGTTCAGCGCCACTCCGTTGCCGATAATGCTTGTTGTATGATTATAAAACACTCCTGAAGGCAGGGTGTGAAGGGCAAACTTGCCGTAATTATTTACGATCGTGTGTCCCGCATTTGCGCCCCCCTGAAAACGGATAACAATATCTGCCTCTCGCGCGAGCATATCGGTGATCTTACCTTTTCCCTCGTCGCCCCAATTAGCTCCTACTACTGCTTTTACCATTGACTTACCTCCAGTTCTGTTTACTTCACTGTATATTTCGAGATATCTGCGAGTGCGGGCTGACTGCTGCACACCCGCCGCGCCGTGTGCAGCGTTTATTGCACACTACACACCGCTATTTATCATACATCTTTTTAGCTGATAAGTAAAGAATATTTATTCACGAACTTCAACATATTTATCTTAAACACTATTTATTAAGCATTCTTAAACATTTATTTCCGCCTTGATGCCAAGCTCGGACCGATTTGCCTCAAGCACCGGCTTCACCACACTGCTGAGGAAATTGTCGACCTGTATCGGCGACCTGCCCACATACCGGGACGGATCCATCGCCGCCTGGAGCTGCTCCAGCGTCAGGTTGAACTCCGGATCGGCTGCGATCAGCTCCAGAAGGTTGTTGTCCTTTCCCTCCGCCTTGACATTTTTCCCTGCCTCCATGGAGAGCGTTCGGATCTTCTCGTGAAGTTCCTGCCTGTTTCCGCCGTTCTTGACCGCATCCATCATGATATTCTCCGTCGCCATGAACGGTAGCTCCGCCATCAGATGCTTTGTGATCACCTTGTCGTAGACCACGAGTCCGTCGACCACATTGAGACACAGATCGAGGATGCCGTCAATTGCAAGAAATCCTTCAGGAATCGAGAGTCTCTTATTCGCCGAGTCGTCGAGAGTCCTCTCAAACCACTGTGTCGCGGACGTGATCGCAGGGTTCAGCGCATCGACCATCACATAGCGGGACAGCGATGCTATGCGCTCTGATCGCATCGGGTTTCTCTTGTACGCCATCGCGGATGAGCCGATCTGGTTTTTCTCAAAGGGCTCCTCCACCTCCTTCAAATGCTGCAGCAGTCTGATATCATTTGACATTTTGTGTGCACTTGCCGCGATCCCGGCAAGGATGTTCGCCACCCTGGTGTCCACCTTGCGGGAATACGTCTGTCCTGACACTGCATAGCACTCCTTGAATCCCATCTTCGCCGCGATCATCGGATCGATCCTGTCGATCGTCTCCTGGTCGCCGTCAAACAGTTCCAAAAAGCTCGCCTGCGTGCCCGTCGTTCCCTTAGACCCCAGCAGTTTCAGGCTGCCCGTCACATACTCCAGATCCTCCAGATCCATCAAAAACTCCTGCATCCAGAGTGTGGCGCGCTTGCCGACAGTCGTGGGCTGTGCCGGCTGGAAGTGCGTGAAGGCAAGCGTCGGCAGACTCCTGTACTTCCCCGCAAACGCCGCAAGCTCGTCGATCACGTTCACAAGCTTCCTGTGCACAAGCCTCAGCGCCTCGCGCATCACGATAATGTCGGTGTTGTCCCCCACATAGCACGAGGTCGCGCCCAGATGAATGATCCCCGCCGCCTTCGGACACTGCTGCCCATAAGCGTACACATGGCTCATGACATCGTGGCGGACAAGCTTCTCGCGCTCCCTTGCCACCTCGTAGTTGATGTCCTCGGCATGCGCCCTCAGCTCGTCGATCTGCTCCTGGGAGATGACCGGCTTTCCGTTCTCGCTCAGTCCCAGCTCCATCTCCGTCTCCGCCAGGGCGATCCAGAGCCGTCTCCATGTGCGGAATTTCATGTCCTGTGAAAAAATATACTGCATTTCCTTGCTGGCATACCGCTCAGAAAGGGGGCTTGTGTATCTGTCTGTACTCATATTCTTCTCCTTGTCTCCCATACTTCTCCAAATTCTATCTGTCAAAATCACCCCGGATATCCTGCGCCGGCGGCTCCGTCGGATACTTGCCGTCAAAACACCCTGTACAGATCCCCAGTCCATCCACCATACTCTTTAATCTGTCTATATCCAGATATCCAAGCGAATCGGCACCTATGAGACTCTTAATCTCGTCGACCGTCCTGTTATTTGCGATCAGCTGATCCTTTTCCGGAACATCTGTCCCAAAATAGCACGGCCACAGAAACGGCGGCGAACTGATGCGCACATGGACTTCCCTCGCCCCAGCCTCCCGAAGCATCCGCACGATCCTGTCCGAAGTCGTTCCGCGCACGATGGAGTCGTCAATCATGATAACACGCTTTCCGTTCACTGCCTCTTTTAAGACATTCAGCTTTACTCTCACACTTGACTCGCGGCTGCTCTGTCCAGGTTTGATAAAAGTTCTTCCCACATAGCCGTTTTTCACAAAAGCAGTGCCGTAGGGTATCCCTGACTGCAGCGAGTAGCCCAGCGCCGCCGCATTTCCTGATTCCGGCACACCAACGACAAGGTCCGCCGCCACAGGCGAATCCATAGCGAGAAAACGCCCTGCCTGAATGCGCGACGCATACACGCTCACACCGTCAATACGACTGTCCGGCCGCGCAAAATAGATGTACTCAAAAATACATCTCGCCTCGCTCTCTTTTGGAATGGCACGCGACATATCGGAGACAATCCCCCTGTCAGGCGTGACCGTGACCGTCTCTCCCGGAAGCACATCCCGCACAAACTCCGCACCGATCGTATCCAGCGCACAGGTCTCCGAAGTGATGATATAGCTGTTCTCCCGCTTTCCGATGCAAAGAGGCTTGAAACCATACGGATCCCTCGCTCCGATCAGTTTTCTCGGACTCATGACCACCAGGGAATATGCTCCCCTGATCTTCTGACACGCCCTGTTCACCGCCTCCTCAACCGTCTTCGTGTTCAGACGCTCCCGCGCGATATGGTAAGCGATCACCTCCGAGTCGATCGTCGTTTGAAATATGGCACCTGTGTATTCCAGATCGTGCCTAAGCTCCGCCGCATTGACCAAATTGCCGTTATGCGCCAGCGCCAGTGTACCCTTTACATAATTTAACACCAGCGGCTGTGCATTTTCCCGTGTAGAAGCGCCTGCCGTCGAGTAGCGCACATGCCCCACGCCGATGTCGCCCCTCATCGTTTCCAAATCATCCTGTGTAAACACCTCATTGACCAGTCCCATTCCCTTATAGGAAGTCACTTTTCCTTTCGGTCCGCCCGTCTCGCTGACTGCGATCCCGCAGCTCTCCTGTCCTCTGTGCTGCAGCGCAAAAAGTCCGTAATAGATCGTGGAGACGACATCCTGTCCGTCAAAATCATAGATGCCAAAAACACCGCACGCTTCCTTCAGCCCCGTCCCGTCAAGACTTCTGTCAATATCATCATTATACATCAATTTTCCTCACTCCTCGATCATTTGTTCCTATGCAAACGCTTTTCCGGTGAGCAGCGCAAACGCTTCCTTGTATTTGTCCACTGTCTTTGCGACCACCTCATCCGGCAGCAGATCGTCATTGTCCGGGTTTGCCTTGAGCCAGTCGCGCACAAACTGCTTGTCAAAGGAGGGCTGTCCTTTGCCTGCCTCATACCCGTCAAGCGGCCAGAAACGCGAGCTGTCCGGTGTGAGCATCTCATCGCCAAGCACCACATTGCCATTCTCGTCAAGGCCGAACTCAAACTTGGTGTCCGCGATGATGATCCCCTTGCTCAGCGCGTACGCCGCACATTTATTGTAGACGGCGATCGTGGCATCCTTGATCTTTGCGGCATACTCCGCACCTTTTCCGGGGAACTTTGCCTCGAGCACCTCAATGCTCCGCTCAAAGGAGATGTTCTCGTCATGCAGTCCGATCTCCGCCTTTGTGCTCGGTGTGTAGATGGGCTCAGGGAGCTTCTCCGACTCTTTTAATCCCTCCGGAAGCGCTATGCCGCACACCGTACCGTTTTCTTTGTAGCTTGCCCAGCCGCTTCCTGAGATGTAGCCGCGCACGATGCACTCGATCGGGAGCATCTCGAGTTTGCGGCACATCATGCTGTTGCCGTCAAACCTTTCACGCCGGAAAAATTCGGGCATGTCCCTGACATCCACTGTGATCATATGGTTTGGCACGACATCCTTTGTAAAATCAAACCAGAATTTTGACATCTGCGTCAGTATCGCACCCTTTTTCGTGATCTGGTTCTTCAAAATCACATCAAAAGCGGAGATCCTGTCCGTCGCCACGATGATCAGGCTGTCTCCGTTGTCGTAAACCTCTCGTACCTTACCCTCTTTGATTGGTGCAAATTCCTGCATTCTTTGTTCCTCCTCATTGCATAAGTTTATATGTTTAATACATGCCCGTTCAGGCGAGCAATTTCTCGTAGCCGGACACCAGGTCCAGTATCTTCTCCGCATATTCAGGATATTTCGCCACGATATCCTTGACCTCATCCTGTGCCTCCTGCGCTGCCTTGGCATTGTACTCCATCTGCTTTCGGAGCTTCTGGCGCCGGATGATGAGCCCATGCCTGATCTCGACCATTTCCTTGCTGTCGATGAGTGCCTCCGCCTGATGGAGCCATACGTTCGGATCCGCGATATTGCAGCTGCGCAGAAGCTTGACCAGCGCCGCCTCGTTGAGATCCAGATCCTGATCCATCTGTTTCTCCTGCTCCCGGTGGATATTTTCCTCAATATATCTGTCCCAGAGTTTCTTGAGCTCGTTGGAGCTGTTGACATTGTATTTCACATACAGATATTCCAGCAGATTCGTATTGTTCACATAGCGGATCTTCACTGTATTCTGCAGAAGGACGAGCTTATTGATGCCCTTCTCGACCTTCACAAGCTCCCGCTGCGCCTCGTGGAACTTCACGAACACAAAGGCGAGCGTCGATGCCGCGACCAGCACTGCGACCGCGTAGCCGAGCGACACGTCAAGATGCCACGATGCGCCTATGATCGTGAGCATCAGGACCAGAAACAACATGGAACCGATGCACATGAACGTGATCCCCTTCATGTTCTGCATCGCGTTTTGAAGCTCGTTCTTTCTGAAATAATAGGCATGCCGCTCCCCGTCAAGCCTTCCCATGTCCTTCTTCACAAGCACCTGGTAGTCCTCTGCCTCCTTCAGCCTCGTGTAGCCCTCGGGCATATACTGCTCTATGCGCTCCATGCGCAGATAATCCTCCGTCTTCATGATGCGGCGCTTTTTGTCAAGTCTTTTCCTGTTGTTCTCCAATTCGAGGATCTTTGAGGCATATGTCTTTAACTGTTCCCTGATCTCATCGGGCTGCGCCTCGATCTCCTCCATATCCGTCAGATAGGAAGTCACAAGGTTGTACTCCCCGCCCAGCGTATCGAGCTCCTTGGACGCCTCTGACATCTGCTCCATGCACGCCTTGACATAGTGCTCGCGCTGTGACTTGTCGTGCATGTCAATCTCGTCGCGTTTCAGGCTCTCCTCCTCCCAGTCAGGTCTGTACACATTTTCCTCCTCGTCCGCCTGACGCTTAAAAAGCCCCTTGATCTTTCCCAATAATCCCATTTAGAAACCCCTTTCTCCAATACATGATGCCTAATCCCTTGTCTGACGCTTGTAATCCTTCTTGATCTGCCTGATGACTGCCTGTGACTGCTGGCGGTACGCCTCCATCTGCCCGCTCTCCCTGAGTTGCGCAAGCTCTGTCACAAGCTTTCGCTCCCTCGAGGCAAGCCACTTGTCATCGGTCTGCGCGCACATCTGCTCCACCTGCAGGAAATCCTCCTCCCAATTTGGATTCTCCCGCTTAAAAGCACCGTAAGCATAATCTGTGAGCGCCTTTTTGTTCGCAAGGATATAAGCACACCTTGTCTGTCTGTCCGGATGCAGCAGGTACGCCTCATAGTACAGATCCGCAGCCTGCCTGTACGCAAAATCCATGGCGTAGATCGACGCCATGTTGTAAAACAGCAGCGCCTTCCCCGCACTGTCCCTCGAAGGTATATACTCCACAAGCTCCCTGTAAATGGCAAGTGCCTGCCGAAATCTCCCCTGCTGATACAGGTACTCTGCCCTTTTCTTGTATTTCTCTGTGAGTGTCAGGCTGGACTGCTCCTTCAGGATGCGGTCCACCTGCTTGGCGGTATTGCTGTCATACATGCCGGTCCGCTCAAAGATCGTCGAGACAAAAGCTGCCGCAGACACATGCTTTCTGACATATACATCCAGCTCATCCGCCAGCTCTGTGAGCCCGCATTCGTAACGAATCCAGTTGACGAGCTCCGCAGAGACGATGGAGTCATCTAAGAGATGCACTCTTTCCATAAAATAATAACATAACTCCTCCATGGAATACAACGAAATGTCAGAAAATTTTATATAAAATGGATTTTTTGCGTATTTTCCTATACACAGGCATACATTGTTCATTTACATAACCTCTATCTTCCGTCCCGCAATTTTATGTGATCGCCTCGAGCGGCAGACACTCCTTCCACACCTGTCCTGTCGATGGAAAAAACTGCCCGAACCCTTTGTCCGTTATCTCGATCTGTACTGCATTGGCATCTTCCATGTAAAAGTGCAGTTCCACGCGGTTGGTCTTGTTGCCCCGCACTTTCAGCCCTTCGAGAGAAATCCTTGCCACCCGCGTCTTTCTGCCATCCACCGGAGCGATGTTGAGCGTGATCGCATTGTTCTTCACCAGCATCACATCAAATGTATTCTGTGCCTCATACCAGCTTGTGCCTGCATCAAGGATCGGATAGTAGACCTCCGTCTGCCCCCTGTCACAGGTCATGCCGATGTTTGCCCGGAGCTTGTCCTCCGACAGGTAGACGTAGGATGCGGACAGCGTGGAAGGGTACACGCGCTCCCTCGCGCCGTAGCAGGCGCCCTTGCTGAACAGATTGTTCCCCTGAAACACACGCCTTCCCCGGCACATATACTTGAGCGACTCCCTGCACCAGTCCCTGGAAAACGAATCGCCCAATAAAAATACAGATGTTATCACTCTCTGATCGCAGTTTTTGCGCACGATCTCAAGCAGCGACGAATCAAGCTGCTTGAAAAAAGCGCCCTTGGCAGTCTCATTTTTGTCTGCCAGATCCGGAATCTTCATCTGCGGATGGTGTGCGGCGTCTATAAAGCACGCTACCGGGTTCGTCTTCCTGTTCATGGACAGCAGGTAGCTTTTGATGCCGTCGCTCCTGTAGTCATACAGGAGCACATCATGGATCCACATTTCCTGCGGCTGGTGGATGATATACTGAAAAAAACAGTCCTCATAGCTCATGAAATAGACTTCCGTCTTGCGCTTTCCAATATGCTTTGATATGTCCCTGAGCATTTTCATAACAGCCGTATCCATATCTCTCATGGAAAATGCCACTGCCGCGATATCATCGGTCACAATGTACGCAGCCAGCGTTGCAAGCGCCTTCTTCACAAACATCCTGAGGAGATACTCTGCGGACAATTCCTCCTCGGCAAGGGAACCCGTCCCGACCCTGACGCTGGCATTATTTTTTGCCAGCTGCAGCAGATCCCTGACGAGCACGCCCTCTCCTTCTTTCGCCGCCAGCAGCGCCTCTTTGCCGATCACCCACACGGCATCTCCCTCGGCATCCTTTCTCCTGCACAGGAGTGTCGGGATATTGTACTGCTCCTCTCCCATCACCAGGCTGACCGTGTCGGGCATGCTCTGATTCTGCCTGCAGTAGCTGATCTGTGAAAAGTCGCTGCCCAGGTCAAAACCGACCACCACTTTATTTTTTTTTGTCATTTCGTCCAGTGCCCTGTCTATCAACATCTTCCTTACCTCTTTATCCGGAAACCGGCATTACAATACCTTGAACAGCTCCCTCACACAGAAATCCTGGTATATATAATCCTCCGTCAGCTGCTGTGCCGTCGCCTCGTCATGGAGACTGATGCTCAGCAGGATATCATTCAGGATATCAAACCTGTCTTCCGTATTGTACTGCTGTCTCTCCGGCGCCAGACTGCCGGGATCCGCTTCCGACCTGCCAGCCAGCGTGCCGCTCTGTGTCACACGCTCCTGCACCTCGCCGTTCTCAAAAAAGCTCTCCGTAATATAATACTGTATCGTTTCCCCGTGGAAAAGCTGGAACATGCTCACGTGGATCCCCTCGTACATCTCCTTCATTTCCCTGATCTCATAACACTCGTAATCTATACTCTGCTCCGGCTGTGATTCCTCTCCCCCCGTCCGGCTGTCGCCAAAGGACGCATCGTCAAACGCAAAGTGCATATAGACCTGGCTGTTGGGCTGCGTGCGGTACTCGACAAACACACTGTTCTTGATATAGTGCAGTTCCGGAACCATATCGACCAGACATGTATAAAAGGGAAAGTATATTTCGTCGTTCAGAAGCTCCTGTATGAACTCCCTGGCGGCATCTTCCGGCACTTCCATGCCCTTCTGTATGTTTTCTGACCAGAACTTCAAGAGTGCCAGCCTGCATACCTTGTCTGTCAGCTCTTTGCGCACATATTTCTGATACAGCATATCAAAAACTCCCGGGCACAGGATCGCCTCACAGACAAAATATTCATAGGACATATCCGCGAGAACCTTGTCCACCAGTTCCCTGTCAGGCCCCGCACACTGCGCATACGAGATCAGCAGGCTGTCCCTGTCCGGTATCGTGACGCCCGTGTACTCGATCTGTCTCAGGATCCGTTCCATGATCTGTTTCGCATCAAGTTCCAGATCCACAGCGGACTTCCACAACCGCCTGAGCTCCGACACCTTTCCGTCATAATTTTTCATTAAATAACGCAAGATATTTTCATCGTATTTCATGTTCCTGTAAATGTAATGCGCCACATTCACAAGAAATTCATCATACTCGTAATCTTTATTGACGATCCGCTTGCTGACAAGCCTTGCCACCGACTTCGGCTCGACATCCGCCACCCCATAGGAGCGCAGCCAGTAATACGCCTTGTCAAACATTCCCCTCGAGATCAGATATTTGATAAACTCCGCGCGCTCGGCTGCCTCCATCTCGTCCGCCTCCGTGTCCTCGAGAAAGGCATCCAGCTCACCGATCATATCGTTGTCATAATAAAACCGAAGGAGTTTTGTGCGGATCTCTTTTTTAAAGCTCTCCACCACCTGCGGGGACTCCACGAGGTTCTTAAAGCGCCTGACATTATCCTGCGAGATCGTGATATAATTCTTGTCCACCTCACACAGATAGATGTCGAACCGCAGCCGCCCCTGCATGTAACCGCTGACATACCCCAGCTGCCGCTTGGGTTCCATCAGCTGCTTGTTCTCATAATGGATGCTCTTTGTGAACCGGTTGCCGTTCTCATCCTGCAGAAAAAGCTTGTACTCGCTCCCGTAGATCGGTATCATACAGACACAGTTCTCCACCGGGTAAGAGCTCTCCCCGCTCACCTTTTCATGGATCACAACGATGTTTTTTATCTTCGCGTTGTCCACGTAGATACGGTGCATGAAGAGCAGCGGCGTGTAGGCGTAAGCCGTCTCATCCATGATCATCTGGGGCGCCAGCATATTTTTGTACAGGTACGCGAGATTTTCATTGATATGCCCCAGCTTGATCTGATCTACCACAAACCGCTCGATCGCTATGCGGTAGCTCTGTTCCAGATCCGGGTACTTGTCCTTGTTCTTGATGATATATGTATATAGGAAAGCGTTCAGCTCATATTCGAGACTGCTCTGGTATGCAAAGTACATCAGCACCATCTTGGGTATCTCTATGTCATCCCTGATATCGCCGTATTTGTCCAGCTCAAGCGACATCATATAATACTCGTAGAGCCCCGTCACCCTCACGGAGTGTTCCACGCCCAGCGCATACCACGGATAATAGTCCACGCCCTTTTTATCCCCCAGTATCAGGATATGGCAGATAGACGCCACTGTCTGCGGAGACTTGTGAGTGCGGTACACCTCTCCGAGTATCCGCAGCAGCAATGCCGAGTACTCCTTCTTGCGGGCGGCAAGGTACTGCAGCTGTTCGATCAGCTCCGGCCGGAGCATCTGCCGCCTGGCACCATGCCACATGACGTTTTCCTCAAAACTCTCGAGTTTTAGCAGAAACGTCGGATTGTCCTGCAGCAGCAGGACCGCCTCGCACAGCAGCAGCGGACTCGTACAGCCGTTCTCGAACATCTCCTCCATAAACTGCCAGCGAAGTTCCCTGCTGCGCTGCAGATCCTCGTTGAGCTGCAGGACAAACCAGCCAAGATGCCATGCTGTCGGATTGTTGGCGTAGATCGTCTCGATCTCATCACTGACATCCCGCACATAATCCTCCGCACAGTTGATCAGTGTCGTCAGATACATGTAGTAGCAGTGCTGAAAAATATCTCCCGGCTCCTTTGACAGTCTCTGTTCGAGCATGTCCAGATACCACTTTGCCTCGTTGAAGCGCTCTTTGGTGATCAGCAGCTGTACCCTGTAGAGGTTAAAGAGAATGCTGTCCTCGTCAATGTCGAGAAAGACTTTCAGCTCCTTCTCAAATCGGTTGATCCACTGTGTCACCGTCAGTCTGCCCAGTTTCATGTCGACAAAGCCGTTAACCAGGTTGCATAACGCTTGTTTTTGTTTCTTGTTTCCGGTTCTCCGCTCCGGCTCCTCCTCCATCAATATATCAAACGGGATCGTGTAGTCATTGCAGGTATCAGAAAAAATGACCGCACCGCTGTTCACGCCGTCATGTAATTTTGAAGCATCGATATAGATATTAAAATCACACTTGTTATTAACAAAATCCGCACTTGTCAGATGCTGCCTGTCAGTACTGATAAACTCACCGTTGACCCATACATTGACATAGCTGTAGCCCCAGCTGCTCCTCGTTATGACGATGCTCTTCACGATGCTGTCCTGAATATCTTCGAGCAGGAAGCCTTCGATATCAAAGCTATATATAATAGGTGTTTTTTTGCTGACTTCTATCAGAAATTCTTCGATATTCTGCTCATTCCCATTATATCGCGACTGTCCTATGTATGACAGATACGCATTCCTGTCACTCTTCTGCAGTATGGAGGCAAAATGCCGGGAATAGAAAAGTGCGACCGCCTCCTCCCAGTTTGTCTGTGCGAGATTCGTAAAATGAAACAGGTTTTTGATATTTCCGAGGGAGCTCTCCAGCTGGGGTTTCTGTACGTTGATCATGTACGGTATCGTATATTCGCCGCGGTTGCTGACGATCACGAGTTCTCCCCGCACACTGCTGCCCGCCTCGGCAGTCGTCCCATCAAAACAATACCCGATCTGCGTCTCCACATCGCCAAACGTGGTCTCATACAGTCGAATCCTGGTATCTGACGAATAGATTTTTCCCTCCGCATACTTGTCAGCGGCGTATATGGTAAAGCTGTCCTCGACGATCTCCCCCGGCTGTGTATTTAACTCTATATTCTGACAAGAGAATTTGAGATATTCCGGCTTCTCACTGTTGTCACCCATTGTCCCACTTCCTTAAAAACGCGCTAAATCTCCTCACAATATCGACGGATCTCCCCAATGACTTCCCCGTATGGCCGCCCTTTCCCGAAAAGGAGTGTCGTGCCGAGCACAAAACCGTCCATACCCATCGGTGCAAACTTCAAGATCTTGTCCGCACTGCAGGCTCCATCCCAGTAAAGCTGGAACTGCATCTCTTCCTTCAAGGTCAGCAGCCTTTTGATCTTTTTCCCGACATAAGGCATGTACATCTGACCTGCATTGCCCGGATTTACGGTCATGACGAGAACCTTCCTGACAATGCGGAGCATCTCGTAAACCGTCTCCACACTTGTCCCCGGATTGATGGCTATCCCCGGGACCATACCTGCATCTATGATCTTCTGCAGCGTGGTGGAAGGGTGGTACTCCGCCTCCGGATGGATGTACACCGTATCACCGCGCCTTAAATTGTTCAGAAAAAGCTGGACGTTGTTGTTGGGATGCTCGATCATCAGATGCACGTCAAGCGGCTTCCTGGTCGCACTGGCTATGTATTTCATATCGTTGAGTGACATGGCAAAGTTGGGGACGTAGCGTCCGTCCATAATATCGATGTGAAAGGAATCGATCCCTCCCTCATCCAGCTCCGTGATCTCCTTCTCCAAATTGCCGTAGTTGGCACACATTAACGATGCAGTAAGCTCAAAGTACATAAGCTCTCATCTCCATTTTCCTTATTTTTCCTGCCTGTTATACCAATAAATGCAGATGCTCTGCATTTTGACCGATACGTGGTCTATCATATCATATTTCGACGAGATTCGCAACGGTTAAGTTGTCAGATGCCAACAGCCTGTGACAGCAAAAACTCTGCACGGAACAGTGCCAGGCACTGTCCGCGCAGAGTATGACAAATATCATAAAACAGTATTGCCTTTATGAAGTGCCTCATACCGCGCCACGTCGATAAAATCCGCCACAAACTCCGTCTGCGGATGCAGGCAGATCTCGTCCGGCGTCCC